>Ga0272440_1003874_pt1 | contig 10972 bp, 6 predicted proteins | sample SSMMMBAug17_FD_192440 | JGI IMG/M metagenome (GOLD analysis project Ga0272440, IMG submission 192440) | Marine sediment archaeal communities from Little Sippewissett salt marsh, Falmouth, MA, United States - SSM-MMB-Aug17 | ecosystem: Environmental > Aquatic > Marine > Wetlands > Sediment ... | reverse complement strand
CTGAAAAGGCTTTACATACCAGCCTAGGGCAACGCCCTGGGTAATTGTATAAAGGTATTTTAGCCTTGAAAGGGCAGCACATATTACAACTTTTCATAAAATTATGTAACGCCCTTTCAGGGCTAAACCTTGTTAATTCTTTTCCCAGGGCTTTGCCCTGGGCTGGTATGTAAATCCCTTTCAGGGCTAAAAATGGCACTAATCTTATTCAACTTTTTCGTGTTGCACCCGTCAATCATTATTCAAGATGATTTGATGTGGCAAAAAAGTGTCATCTCAGGTCATGCTTCTATTTTCTATTTCAAAAATACATGGTAAAATTAACTTGACATTTCAAATTTACAAAGTAAAATTGATTTATGATTGAACGTCACATAAAATTACCTTATACTAGAAAAAGTATTTTTTTATTTGGACCGCGTCAAGTTGGTAAGAGTACATATGTACGCCATTTATTAGCCAATGAAAAATATTTGGAGATTGATCTACTCAGAAATAAAACATTGATGAAATATTCTTCAAACCCAGACATTCTTATATCTGAAGTTGAATATATTCTTCAAACCAATGATAAATATTATATTTTCATCGATGAAATTCAAAAATGCCCACAACTACTGGATGAAATTCACTATTTGTTGGAAACTTTCAAGGGACGTTTGCTTTTTATTTTAACAGGTTCCAGTGCGCGAAAATTAAAACGCTCATCTGTTAATATGCTTGGCGGACGTGCGTGGCAATTTTTTTTATTCCCATTTACCCATGAGGAATTAGGAAGTTCTTTTCAACTGAATATGGCATTATTGAAAGGGACGCTTCCGCCAATTATTTATGAATCCAAAGAAGATGCCTATCGCACATTACGTGCTTATGTTCAGACCTATCTCAAAGAAGAAATTCTTGATGAAGCGATCACGCGAAATATCAGTGCTTTTTCCCAATTTTTTGACATTGCCGCTGATCAAAGTGGTCAGGTTGTTAATTATTCAACCCTTGCCCGAGATACAGGTGTGAGCAGCAAAACAATCAAAGGCTACTATGAAATCCTTGTTGACACTTTGGTTGCCATTAAACTTGAACCTTATTTGAAAAGCGCGCGAAAAAGAATTATCAAACACCCCAAATATTATCTTTTTGATATGGGTGTTATTAACGCCTGTTGTGGCAGGTTTGGCGATTTGCCTGTTCAAGGAACGACAATCTATGAGATTTTATTTGAGCATTTTATTATTCTGGAGACCTTTCGATTGATCCACTATTATGAAAAAGCACATCGATTATATCATTGGCGCTCTGCCAATGGTGCTGAAGTTGATTTAATTGTAAAAACGTCAGACGCTTTGTGGGCAATTGAAATCAAATCAGCCCGGTCAGTAAAGACTAAGCATTTAAAAGGATTGAAATCATTTATAAAGGACTATTCAGATGCACGACCTGTTTGTGTATGCACATCTGATACCCCTTATATGGCAGACAACATTAAGGTGCTACCCTGGAAACAATTCTTTCGTGAAATCATCACTAATGATTAAAAATTCTAATCAAAGATTTTCAGATGATAACACTCTATTTAATAGAAAAGCATGGGGCGTAAGTTCTTGCCCATGCTTTTTGTTTTAATTTCTGATTTTTTAATTCCAATATACGATCAGCAATTCGTTTGATCTGTTCAACATAATGACTTACAACAAGAAATGTACACTGAGATTTTAAATGCACAGTGTCCCTTCGGTAAGCTTGTCTTGACTTTTAGCCAATCAAAATATCAATCCACAACCAGCTTAATTTTACCTTTCCGTTAAGCCTGCATGCATACAATAAAAATGCTGCTATATTGATTTCCATCATATTAACCCAAGTTCACCAAAAAATAAATGCAGAAGCTCGGTGTACGGGACTTTAGTATTTTCTTTCGTCACTACAGATTTTCAATTTTGTAACGATTTCCAAGTGGCAAATCCGAAAGCCCCAGCTGATGATAGATTATCTTATGCTCAGTTTCCGGTAAACTTTATTAAATTGTGATGCCTAACGAAGTTGTTCATTTGCAAATTCAGAATTTATAAAAATTTAAAAAAAAAATATTTTTTGTGTAAGAAAATGATTTTTTTTGTGTCTTATATAATAGAGGCATAAATGAATTGTTATTAATCATTTAATGTGAAAACAAAATAAACGCTTAACTATTATTCACGGCACAAATATTGCTTTGTTCTGAATATCATTCATTAAAAAAAAATGATTCCAATGAAGATTAAAATATTTTCTTTAAACAACATTAACAGACGATCATGGTCAAGAAGACTTTTCATCAGTGAAAATCACATCAGTGGTAATGGGAAGGACACCATATGTTCTTTAGACGAAAAAAAAATCATCTGATTGGGCTCGATTTAGGTTCTCACACGATTAAATTATGTGAACTTGTTGAAAAAAAACAACACTGGGCGTTGAAAAAATTTGGTTTTAAAAAAATTCCTAGAGAAGTTATTCAGGAAGGCATGGTCAAAGATCCTGATATTCTTTCAAAAGAAATAGAGTTTCTTTTAAAACGCCATGAAATCACCGAAAAAAATGTGGCCATTTCAGTGTCTGGTTTTTCAGTGATTGTCAAGCGCATTAGCATGCCCAACATGACAGATGTGGAACTCCGTTCTAGAATTAATTATGAGGCAGAACAATACATCCCTTTTGATATTAATGATGTTAACTTGGATTTTCAGATACTGGGCGAGACCTCAGGAAAACCTGATCATATGGATATTGTCCTTGTTGCGGCAAAAAAAGATATGGTGAGTGACTACATTATCACGCTTAACACAATTGGCATTAATGCTGCCGTTATTGATGTTGACTGTTTCACGATTCAAAACATATATAATCATAATTATCCAGGAAACGAAATTATAGCACTTATTGATATTGGTGCCAGCAAAACGAATATTAACATTATCCAAAATGAACAGTCGCTTCTTTTAAAAGATATATCCATTGGTGGAGAAAGTTTTACTCAAGACATCATGAACCGAATTGACTGTAATTTTGAAGAAGCTGAAGATATTAAATTGACCGGAGAATCAGAATTAATCAGTCAGGAAGAATTCCTGGATATTAAGACATCAACATTAATGTACTGGATCTCTGAACTGAAACGGCCATTAGATTCTTTTGTTTCGTCAAATCCTGGCGAGGGGATTCACAAAATCATTATTAGTGGAGGCTCTGCCAATATAGAAGGCTTATCTCAAACACTAACTGAAGAAACAAAGATTCCTGTAGAACTTTTCAATCCATTTCAAAAATTTGAAGTGGATCCATCAGTTTTCGATCCTGCAGTTATTAAAAGAATTGCTCCAATGGCGTGTGTTTGCATGGGATTGGGTATAAGAAGAGTGGGTGACAAGTGATACGAATCAATTTACAAACCGAATATCAAAACTTAGGAAAAATCGAAAATTTGGTTGGACAATTGATCATATTTTTTGTCTGCCTTCTATTATTTTTAGGGTGTCTGCAATATTATTATTCAATTCTACAAGATGACATCAATCTTCTTGAACAAAAAGCAACCCAAAAACAAGCGCAAATCAATCAGTATAAAAAAACCATTAGAGAAGTTGATGCATTAAAAGCGCGGTTAGATACCATAGAAAAAAAATTATCCATTATTAAACAACTATCTTCCAACAGAATCCATGCTATTTTTTTACTCAATGCGATTACAGAGTCGGTTGTATCTAAACGCATGTGGTTCTCAACCATTGATTATTTTCAAGATGAAGTCAAAATACAGGGACTTGCAATGGATGAACGAACGGTTTCTGACTTTATGAAAGAATTGGAGAACGCCAAACACTGGATTTTCATTTCTGATGCATTTATCACTGACTTAAAAAATAAGAATATTCCTGAACCTGTTTTGCTTAAACTATCTGTTTTAAAAGATTTTCAATTTTTTAAAAATGCAGAATTTGAGTTTGTAATGGATGTTGTTTTAGGGGAACAATTATCAGAAAATGATAAAGAAACGATTTTATCCTATGCAGAAAAGCCTTTTTTTAAAGACGTTAAGCTGGTTTCAACTGCAAAACGAACCATTGAAAAAGGGACTCACTTGACCAGTTTTATTATCAATTGCTCACAGCAAAATGATTGTAAAACCAGCAATTAGTATGGGGTGTATTTTTTATTAAGAGATCATCGGGATATAAAACCTTATGAAAGAATTCTTTGATAAATTTGCTGATGCTATTGAAAAAATACATGTATTGTATCGTATATTGATCGGTATTGGAATTATCTTCCTCATATCAGTCGGTTATATTTTTGTCGTAATAATGCCTCAATTTGATGAAATTGAACAGCTTCATCAAAAAAATAGGATGCTTCAAAGCCAATTGTCCCGGTCTATGATGAAAGCCAGAGGCCTGGATCATTATCAAAAATTGTCTGAAGAAGCTGAGAAACGATTTGATCAAGAAAGGCGAGTACTTCCTGAAAATGAAGAAATCAGACGACTCCTTGAGAGTGTCGCACAATTGAAACAAGAATCAGGTCTGACATTTACATTATTCAAACCAGAAAAAGAACATGAAAAAGATTTTTACGCAGAAATTCCAATTTCCATGAAGTTGACTGGTCATTTTCATAATGTTGGCGTTTTTTTTGACAAACTTTCCAAATTATCCAGGCTGGTTCATATTCAGAATTTCAAAATTGCCAGTGCAAGTTCAGATGAGGATGTCTCTCTCATCGAAGTAACCTGTATGGCGATTACATATAAATTTATACAAAAATAATAATACTATATTACGAGAATTATGAAAAATTCAGTAAAGACATATCATTGGCGTTGTTTAATACTTTTATTATCAGGAATTTTTTTGTTATTTTCCTGTAGTGAAACACAACAACAAACTCGTGTTCGAAAAAAACCCAAGATTATTCGAAACAAAATTATCTTTGCGGGTCAATCTCAACCAACGCCGGTTATACATGCAGAGGCATCAACCATTACTGTAACAGTGAAAAAAAAGCCGTCTGATTCACATCAGTACACAAAAACCATTGCAATCAAATCAACAGCGGCTGTTCAATTAATGTCTTCAACAGTAAATGAACCAGTAGCCTTATCCACAACAAGTGAATCATTAACATCATCAACAGCACAGAATCAACAAAATTCAACGGAACTGAAAGCATCTGTGCAGCAAACAGATAACGTCAAAACGGCAGAATCCGTTCCTGCAAAAATTACAGCAGATAGTGATATGGCAGTTATGTTAAAAAAACTGGCTCCAAAACCGTTTCGTTATCGACCACAGGGTAAAGTAGACCCTTTTATTCCCCTAATCGTTAAGAAAAAAAGAACAATTGCTGATTCTCAGCCAGCGGCTAAAATCGTTACCCAAAAAAGGACACGGATTTTAACCCTTTTGGAAAAATTTGATCTGAGCCAGCTAAAATTAACAGCCATCATGATGGCTCCTAAACATTCATTTGCAATTGTTGAAGAATCATCAGGTCGTGGTTTTGTCGTCAAAATAGGAACCAGGATCGGTCTGAATTCCGGTAGAGTAGTGGATATTTTATTGGATCGAATTATTATCCAGGAAATCGAAGAAATCATTGCCGGAAAGAGATTGTATATCACCAAAGAAATGAAACTTAATAAGCCGGATAGTGAGTTTTAATATGAAACATCTAAAAACACATAATTTATGGAAATTTTCGTTGCTGATAACAATTGTGTTATCTGCATGGATTGGTTGCATGACAACAGGACGCTCGTCATTAGAAAATTCTGTTTCTAGCCAAACGAATCAATCATCACAAGCGAGCGTCGATGAACAAAACATCATTACTTCTGTTGATATTCAAGGCGACCAGGTGATTATTCTTTCAAATCGTCAGCTGACCTATACATCGGTTAAACATATTGTTCCATCTCCAGGTGTTGTTTTTTATTTCCCGGATACGGTTCTGGATAACATCAATGATATATCGTCAACAGGAAATGAAAAAATTCAGGCCATCATTGCCAGCCAACAGGAAATCAATGGACCTTATTCAAAAATAGAAATTGTTTTGTCTGGAGATTCTGCTTATAATACAAAACAAAATGGCAATGAGCTAAAAGTTTCTTTTTCTTCAGATGAGGCTGAAATTGAACCTCCTGAACCCGCCGTTCAGAATCCCGAACCTGTCGCTCAGAACAATCTTATCGACCTTGAAAAAACCGAACCCGAAAATATTCAAATTGAGCCGCAGAAACCTGAATCAACCTTTAGTGTTGAGACAACTTCTTTTTCGAGAAATGCATTGATACAGATTCGTGCGTCTAAAATTATTGAAAAATTTAAGTCATCAGTGATTCCTGATCCCCCCAAAATTGTATTTGATCTTTACGATGTCCAAAGTCCTGATAGAAACATGACATTTCCAGTGTCAAAAAATCCCTTTGTAAAAGAAGTGCGGACTTTCCGCTATCCCAAACGTTTAAGGATGGTTATTGACACCGCGCCAGATTACATTTCTTCTTTTCAAGCTTACCCGGCAGAAGAAGGATTATCCATTTATGTTGGTTTAGATTTGCCAGGAACTCTAACAGAAGCGGCAACGATTCAGACTGCTCAAAAGATAGACGTTCCAGGCATTCCTGCTCCTATGGTTCAGCAACCAACAATGGCGTTAGCTGATACGCATGTTATTGAACCAGAAACTCAAGTTCCACAAAAAGAATCCCCCCTTTCTGATGCTAAGACAGTGCCCAAAAAGGCAAGTGTTCAGAACGTAAAACCGATAGAAATTATGGAAGAACCTCAAGGCACTTTATCGCTTCAGGATCTTCACATGGCAAAAAATATTCAACCCGAACAAACAATCAATTCTGAACCTTCACCTCCTGAACCAGATTTTCAAACAATTTTCAATCCACCAAAACCTACAATTCAACCTGAAGTCATTCAAGAGAGAAAACCTGAAATGATACCACAAAAAGTTACTCCATATTCTCAATCTACGGCTAAACTTTCAGCATGGAATGAACCTTCGGCAATTCAACACCCATTTTTGTCTTCTCCATCATTCTCTTTTTCACAGCCAGCAACAATGTTAGAATCATATGCGATGAAAGGAAAACAAAAAAAATATGCCGGTGAAAAAATCGCTATTGATTTTTATGAAACTGATATTAAAAATGTTTTTAGAATACTAAGAGAAGTCAGTGGACAAAATTTTGCTATTGATAGCGATGTTTCCGGTAAAGTAACCCTTACGTTGAAAAAACCGGTTCCATGGGATCAAATACTGGACTTAATCCTAAAAATGAATAAACTCGGAATTACTTATGAAACAGATATCATTCGTATTTCAAAATTAAGTACAATTCATAAAGAACAAGAAGAACGTATCGCTAAGATTGAGGCAGAAATTAAAGCTGAAAAGAAACGTGAAGAACTGCTTGAACCAATTTTGACTCACTATATCCCTGTCAATTATGCTCGCGCAACAGATCTGACAAAACATCTTGAAAAAGTGTCAACCAAGGATAGAGGATCTATAAGCGTTGATGACCGTACCAACACAATCATTATTTCAGATGTTAAAGATAAAATTCAACGCGCGCTTAATGTTGTTCACAACCTGGACAAGCCCAATTTACAAGTGATGATTGAAACCCGCATTATTGAAGTTACCAATAATTTTTCGCGTGATATTGGCGTCAGCTGGAGCGGTACTGTTGGTATTCAACCCGGTGATGCTGCTGCTGGTGTTGGTCCTCAAAGAGGTTATGACGTTTTGGGAGGTACCTATGGTTATAACTGGGCGGTAAATTATCCTGCAGCCGCAAATAGTAATATTGGTATTAATTTTAGACGATTAACCGGATTAACCCCTTTTACCTTAGATGCTCAGTTATCTGCAATGGAATCTAAGGGTGAGATTCGCATATTAACGTCCCCTCGAATCGTTGCTTTAGACAATAAAGAAGCTTCTATTGAGCAAGGACTTGAATACCCTATCAATACTTTAGATGAAAAAGGGAATACCATAACAGAATTTAAAGATGTTGATCTGGATTTAAAAGTCACTCCGCACATCACTCAAGATGGCAGAGTCAGTATGCTCATTGACACATCAAAAAATGACCTTGGTCCTGTTGTCAATGGCAAACAATCTTTTCAAAAGAAACAAGCCAAAACAGAACTTCTTGTCAATGATGGTGATACGGTTGTAATCGGCGGTATAATGAAAACGGTTCGCAATACAAGTGAAAGCGGCGTTCCATTGTTATCAAAACTTCCTATGGTTGGCTTTTTATTTTCAACACACAGCAAAAGTGATGACAAAGAAGAATTGATTATCTTTATAACACCTAAAATTATCAAATTGGAAAATAAGGCTTTGGTTAAAAAGTTTGGCAAATAATTCTATTGGATTTAAAAGTATTGATTTTAAAGACCATTGTTATTTTTTCTTGTTTTTTACCCAAAATTTTGTAACATAAAGGAGATTTTTTTTAGTAACAATTTTTATAAGAAGCGGTATCACCTGTTTCTAAATTAATGTTCACAGACAATTTATGTAAGGTTCTGATGCGACAGCGTTTTTTGTTTGATCAATCGAATTCGGTTATAAAAAAGGAGAAATCTCATGTTAAAACGCTCTCTTCGCTTAAAGCTCATTTTCGTCAGCATTCTCATTGGCGTTCTTCCGGTTTTGTTTATCGGCAGTTTCAGCATTATTAAGTTTGATTCTTTTGCCAAACAAACCATTTTAAAAAGTTACCAGGGTTTAGAGGAGCAGGCCTATGCCAACATTCAAATAGGCCTTGAAGCCGAACGGCAACGCATTACTCCCCTGATTTCATCATCAATAAATTTAACCCGCCGTCTGGCAAATTCTGCTAATATCCCACTTTATCTCAATTCACAGCCCAGGGCTATTGCGCGAGCCACAAAAGAAGCGCGACAGATTGTTCAAGGGCTTTTGGAAAATTGTCATATTCAATTTCAAATGCTTAAAGAAAAACTGACACTTGGGCTATATAGTGCGGAATACATTTTTCAGAATATTGGCAAAGTTTATATGTCATCTGCTGATAAAATCACATGGCATGCAGAGAACCAATTTACTGGAGAAAAAAAAACAGTAACCTTACCCGTCGTACAAATTGGTATTGAAGCTGTTGAAAAAGTATTTTCGTATTCCGATCGTTTTGTTCCGATTGTTGATGACGTTCAGGAGATGACCGGCGTTCATTGTTCTATTTTTCAAAAAATGAACGATGAAGGCGACTTACTTCGTATTGCTACCAATGTTCAACAAGACAATGGAAAAAGAGCTATTGAAACATATATACCCGCCATTGACCCTGATGGTCATCCCAATGCTATTGTTCAGAGCATTTTAGGAGGTATCTCTTATCGTGGAATTACGTATGAATACCACACGCGGTATCTTTCGATTTACCAACCCATTTATAATGATTCAGGTACATTGTTAGGGGCTTTTTTTGTAGGAGTTCCTGAAAAAAACAAGACCTTGTATGCTTCAGTTGAAAAAACGAAAATCGGACAAAATGGATATGCCTTTGTAATGAATTTTAAGGGAAATATCATGGTTCATCCTGACCCTGACAAAGTGGGTAAAAATATTATTAAAGATTTGAAGCTACTGCCATTCAATCAGATATTAAATCAAGCATACACAAAAGGGGTTGATACGTTTTTTTACGATAAAGATGGATATCGAATGTACTCTGCATATGCTTATTATCCAAGCAGAGACTGGATTATCTGTTTAAACGGTGTATTAGATGATACCATCGATGAAGAACTTGAACGATCAACGGAACTGCTCAAAAAAGAAATCCATAATGTCTATCTATCCTCAAAAATAAATGTCGGTCAAAAAGATCATTTTACACTGAATCAAATTTGTTTTATTGATAAAAATGGACAGGAAAAAATTGTTTTACGGGAGGGTAAATTTGATTCAAAAACAATAAATGTTTCGGATAAACATTGGTTTATTGAAGGATTAAAAACGAAAAAATCAATGGTCAATCATCCGGGAATTTTTAAATCCATTCATGATCAATCAATCGAAATGATATTTTGTGCGCCTGTTTATATTGAGAACTCTATTGAAGGATTAATATCTCTGCACTTAGATTGGGATGTTTTTGGCGAAGTGATTAAAGAATACAAATATGGAAATACAGGCTTTTCTTTTATTATTGATGACACCGGACTCGTGGTCAGCCATCCTGAATACACAATTCTTGACCCGGTTAATTTTAGTGATATCAAATATGGAAAATTATCACATATCGTTAAAGAATTCATGTTATCCGGTCATAAAGGTCAGGATAGATATTCTTTTAAAAACAAGGATCACTTAATCAATTATTTACCGTTTCAGATAGCTGATAGGCAGTATACGCTTTCTGCAACTGTTCCGGTTGATGAATTTTTGTTTATGGCAAATCGAATACGAAAAAATGCTGAAGATGCTTTTGGTGTTATTTTAAGAATTATTTTATTTTTTATTATATTTTGCGTGATCATAGCCTCAGGATTTGGTATCTTTTTAAGCCGTTGGTTAACCAGCCCTATCGATCAAGTTGTTTTATTTGCGCAACAGGTTTCTAAGGGGGATCTGTCCAAAACACTAAAACAAACCTCCAATGATGAAATCGGAAAACTTTTGTCTGCTATTAATACAATGGTAATTGCGTTTAGAAAAATTGTTTCAAATGTCAAAACCAAAGGCCTCAGTCTGGCAAAATCCTCTGAAGAAATGGTTCGTACTGCAGGTCAATTGTCGGACAATTCTGAAAAAATGAATCAAAAAGCCAATTCTGTGGCCATAACTTCTGGTCAAATGTCTAATAACATTAATTTGATAGCAACGAGTATGGAGCAAATCAGTTTTAGGGTAAACAAAGTCAGTGGAACCGCTGAAC
>Ga0272440_1003873_pt1 | contig 10973 bp, 5 predicted proteins | sample SSMMMBAug17_FD_192440 | JGI IMG/M metagenome (GOLD analysis project Ga0272440, IMG submission 192440) | Marine sediment archaeal communities from Little Sippewissett salt marsh, Falmouth, MA, United States - SSM-MMB-Aug17 | ecosystem: Environmental > Aquatic > Marine > Wetlands > Sediment ... | reverse complement strand
ATCACCTTATTAGGCAGAGGACCGCTCAAAAAAATGATGCTTGAATTGGCCGCGTCTCTCAAGCTTGATGCCCAATTTATTGATTTTATGCCAAACCAACAAATTCCAAAGCTCATGAGCAACCATCAAATGTTTGTTATTGCATCTCATTATGAAGGCAACCCCAAGGTTTTATTGGAGGCAATGTCTTGTGAAATGCCATGCATTGCCAGTAATATTCCAGAACATATAGATGTTATCAATCATGAGAAAGAAGGTTTGGTGGTGCCTTCAACACCGGATTCACTTGCAAAAGCAATGCAAATTATTCTAGGAGCACCTTCATTTGCCAGGAAATTGGGAGAATGTGCCAGGCAAAAAATATTGAAAGCGTATTCTCTAAAAGCCAATGCCTTGCAAGAGAGCTTGTTACATGAACGTATTTCACAAGAAAGGATAAAAACCCATTGCGAGCATTTATAAATTATGAAAAACGCATTTATATCTAATCAAGCAGGCATCGTTGTTGAAACCATTTTTATTTAAAGCATGGATAAAGCCAATCATTAAAGGAAACAAAGGAGAAGTATATGATAATAGATTGCCATTTTCACTATGATCCCAGAATAATCAGTCTCCCCGAATTAATCCAAAAAATGAATCAAACCCAAATAGATAAAGTGGCCTTAATGCCATCAATGATTGATCCTTTTCCTGAACCTCCATCAATGCTGATAGACATGTTACAATTTTTATTGAAACGTAAAATATTTAGACCATTGGCACATCGTCTTTGTGCAAATTTTACCAAAAAGGGGGATATTCAGATTCTTTTTAAAAGTTACGCCATTTATCCAACGCCAGATAACAGCCAGGTTTTCCATATTATTGATCAATATCCAGATAAATTTTTAGGATGGATTTTTATCAATCCAGTAAGCGATCAAAATGTGGAATCAGAAATATTGCAATGGATAGAACATCCAAATTGTGTAGGTATAAAAGCGCATCCATTCTGGCACCGCTATGCGCCTGTTGAACTGATTTCTGCGGCTAAAATTGCAGTAAAAAATGGTAAGCCCATGTTGATTCATTGTGGATTCAATGCACATGGGAATTATTTATCGCTCATTCAGGCAGTCCCTGAATTAAAGCTCATACTGGCGCATGCTGCATTTCCTGGATATTTTGATGATTGGCAGGTTATTCAATCGTACCCAAATGTCTATGTGGATCTGTCACAAACATCGTATATCAATAAACAAACAATTCAGGATGTTGTCAATATTCTTGGATGGCAACGATGTCTGTTTGGTACAGATGGTCCATATGGATCCAGAGATACAAATGGCCTGTTTAGTTTTGATCTCATCAAATCCCAGATTGAATCCCTCTTTTTAGATTTGGATTGTCAACAGGGCATTCTTGGTGAAAATTTTAAGCATCTGGCACAAATTTGAATCAGACCAGTTGTTACAGGTCTTTACGTTCTTCTACGTCCATCATGGTCGCTTTTCCTTTTCTTTTTCATGCAGCGTAGCCGCATTCTAATGTTTTGTTTTAAATGAAATTCAAAAACATCCCAATACACTTGATATTGTTCGTTTTGAGGTAAAAGTACTGTAGAGACGTAGCAGGCTACGTCTCTACACGACCTTATTGTTTTTAAGATCAAGATAAAATAAGCATTTGTTTTTTTTAGCGTATTCCTAAGCGTTTATTCCTGATCCGATCGACATTCACCTTTATACCAAAGATTCATACCAAAACTGTTTGCAATACATTCATTTCCATAGGATCGTTCATTGCAACCACAAACAGGTGAATAGATCATGAGGCATTCCAATGGTCTTGGCGTACAAATCCCGGCGTCATTGTCACATGCGCCAACTTCTTTTTTGCAGAATGTATCTGCATCACATTCAGAATTGTCCTTACATTGCCTGATTGGCATCAATTCAAAATCTTTTTCATTTCTACCGGGTGTCAGATCAATTTCCATTTTTTGTGGTTCAAACCTTTCAGCTTCTATCGTAATTGTGTATCGAATCACTGGCAGATTATCAATTTTGAATTGACCAGAATCATCAGTGATCGCAGTCATTGATTGAAGCGGAGTATCATTGGCATTTGGATATAACATCACCAAAGCGCCGGGAATACCAACACTACAGTCAGTGAGATTGGAATCGCAGTCAACGCCACCATTTCGAACCATACCAACCAGAATGGCTCGTTCTGCAAGCGGATCAAGCTCAATATCGATATTGTTTTCTTTGCCTGGAAGAATTTTGATAGGATGTTCCCAAACATCCCAGCCTGCTGCTTCAACACGCATATTGTATTCACCGGATTTCAGAGATTCAAAAACATATTGGCCACTGTCATCCGTGCGGGTTTTAAATGCCTCAATCATATTATCAAGCGTGCCATCAGCAGGAAGCTCAGTTGTCAGGTTAAGGGGCGCGAGAATGATAAGGGCATCACCAATGGGTTTTAAACAAGTTGTTGCAGTTGCATCTTCACATTCGCGAACAATGCCATTGACAATGCCTTTCAATGATGCTTCCGCAGAAAAAGGCACCAGATAAACATCCTTGATTGTTGGTTCATTCTGAACAATCCCCAATTCTCCTTTCCATGCCTGATAGCCATAAGCACGAACGATGATTGTGTATTTACCAACTGGTAATTTTTCAAATGCATAGGAACCATCATCATTGGATTGGGTTTTAAATTCTTCAGCAGGATACGTTTCATCTGAAGACAACAATTGTACCAGATAAATATCTGCACCGGCAATGGGCTGCGGTGTGTTATTGGCATTCGTAGAAGCAGTATCCTTGGCAATATAAATTGTGCCTTTGAGGATGCCATATTCAGGTTCAGGGCGACATTGTCCAGGATACAGCACATTGATTCCAGCGGCAATTGCTTTGCATTCATTGCTATATGTATTGCCATCGCAGCCGCAAACAGGATTTTCATTTTCAGGACAGGCTTCAGGTCTTGGCCGGCAAATACCATCACCTTCGCATTCACCTGTGGGCTTTGAACAGAATTCGCTTTTCGAACAATCTAAATTGGTTTCACAAAGAATGGCAGGGATCAGTTCAAAGTTACGCTTATTTTCACCTTCACGAATATCAATCCCTTCTGTTCGCTCTTGATATTTTTCAGCTTTAATGTGAATTGTATATCGACCTGATGGGATATCCATGAATTCATAGAAACCATGATCATCGGATTCTGTATAATAGGGGTGAACATTATTAATGCCCAGTTCTGGAATCAACTCGATACGTGATTTGGGCACAGGAATAATACAATCGGTACCATCATCGCAATCCACCAGACCATCTAATATCTGACCTTTGAGATGCGCAATGGGTGTCATAGGGAAAAGAAGAATATCAATTTCATTATCCAGCTCCTTGATTTGAATCGTGTCTTTTCGTTCTTGATATCCATCAGCCCAGACTTTCATAACATATTCACCAGTGGGAATTCCCAACAGTTTATACAGGCCATTTTCATCTGATGTCGTTTCCAGGTTGGGAATTTGCGTTGAGCTGTCTGGTGTCAGGAAATACAACTGAATATGTGCGCCAGGAATTGGCAGAATACATCGCTCAGTATTGGTATCACATCTAACAGAACCATCACGTACCATCCCTTTAAGCATGGCCTCACCAACAAAGTGTTCAAGGAAAACATTCTTTTCCAAGGTTTCACCGGCAGGAATAAAAATATGGGTTTCAAAGGGTTGATATTTATCCGCACGAACAGTTAATTCATATTCGCCTGATGGCATATCCTTGAAATAGTATTGTCCTTTTTCATCAGTTTCAGTTCTAGCAGGTGCAATCCATGTGGCATTTTTCATTGAGATCAGAATTACCGATGCATTTGGCACAGGTGTCATTTGATCTGTAGTAGCATTTCCTACATAAACATGACCTTTTAATGCAGAAATATCATTTTCTGGCAGTAATGTAATATCCTGAACAGTTTCAGCGCCAGGTGGAATTGAAATAAAGCCTTCCCAGGGTTTAAACATGTCAGCGCGAGCGGTTATCTGGTATTTTCCGGCAGGGATTTTCTCAAACATATAATAGCCGCGTTCATTGGTAATCGTATGAAACAATGGTTCAATATTCATGTTTGGATCTGTTGCAAAAATTGGGAGTAACGTGATTTCAGCGCCAAAAATATTTGTGATACAATTGGTTCCAACACAATTTGCAGCTCCATTGAAAACATGGCCTTTTAGTCTACCCTGTGCAGTAACAGGTTCAATGTAATATTTCAATTCCAGAATGCCTTCAGATGGCACATGAACCATATCTTCAAACTTTTCAAACCCTTGCGCGCTGATTATCACATGATATTTGCCTTCAGGCGCATTGAAAAAGCGAAAGACACCTTTTTCATCTGTATAGGTTTTTGCCAAGTGATCGTCAGTTGTGGTGCTTTCAGTAAGTACCGGATAGGCATATACAATGGCGCCAGGAACAGGTTTTTCACACATGCCATCGCTGCATTCAGTTTTGGTAAGAACAACACCTTTAACACGAACTATTTGCTCAAGCGGCTCAAGGGTAACATCTATTGGTTTATTTTCACCGGGTTGCAGTTTAATTGTTTGTCTGAATGAGGTATACTTTTCAGCATTGACAATCATTTGATATTCAATGGCTGCCAGTCTTGGAAAAAAATATTTGCCATCCGGACCAGTTGTTACATGTATGCCTTGAATTGCAGGTAATATATCCCCAGCATAAGTGATTGGAAAAAGTGAAACATCGGCACTTTCAATCGGAGCAAAACATTTTTCCGAGCCATCATCGCATTTGACAGAACCATCAGAAACCAAGCCACTCAGTGTGGCAATGACCCCCTCAGGATGGAGAATAACATTATGTTCAACCATTTCACCAGGGATCACATTGACCTTCTCTTTGCTGCTGGCAAAATTTGGCGCATCCACGGCAACAATATATGTCGCATTCCCATCCACAAAATACCCCACTGGTAAATCTTTAAATTCATAATATCCATTTTCATTGGTTTCAGTTTCAAATGTTGGCAATGGGGCAAAGTTATAATCCGCATCGGCATCATTCCCTGAAGCTGTCAATGTTGGATAAGGAAAATAGGGTACAGCAACCACTTTTGCGCCTGGCACAGGTTTTTTCACAGCATTGTTGTTATCATCGCCATCAACTGTGAGTACTTGACCTGATATCATGGCTTTTTGAGGTAACTCATTACGTGTCAGAACAACCCGCACAAATTGTGTATCCTGATGCCAGTTCATGTAAGGGTCAATACAAAAACAGCCCGAACCTAAATTCTGGATCAGATTGAGAAAATCATAGGCAGATTTGGCAGGATCAGAATATGTCAATTGGGAATCGTCGCTGTTTGACTTTTCACCATCAATTTCAATGAGAGCGCCATTTGGATTGAGCACCGGCAATTGTGTACCGAATCTGGGCTTGATTACAACTTGCTGATGATAATCCTCAAACTTTTCATGGGTTACAGCCAGCGTATATTCGCCAACAGGAATATCCACAAAAGAGAAAATTCCTTTTTCATTGCTGACAACACTTTGAACAATTTCTGAAACAGTGCCATCTTTGACAATAACCAGACTGACTCTGGCACCCTTCACAGGATAATAGGTTTCCCATGCATTCGCAGTGATATGCGGGGCTTTTTCAACAACTTTTCCCATCAAAGCGCCAGTTTCCTCTGAAAGCTCAGGAAATAACACCATATTTCGTTTGCTTGTAGCGCCCCCGACAATACTGACAATGCTCATAACTTTTTGAAATCCTGCCTTATTACCCATGACAAAGTAGCGGCCTTCAGGAATACCATCAAGTACATAAGCACCTGAGTCATCTGTAAGAATTTTGCGAATGGGAAGTTCTGCTTTTTCAGTATCTGTTGTGATTTCATCAATCATATTATCAGGAATCGTTAAAATACTGACTGTTACACCTGGCAAAGGTTTCAACTGGCCTTCCAGTCCTGGTCTGAATACATGACCTGCAACCTTGCCATTGACATTTCCCATTTTTTTCAGTTTGACATCCACTCTGGCGACAGTTTCAGGTTCAACTTCAACCTTAATTCGAGCAGGATAAAACCCTTGCTGAGATACAGCCAGAACATGCTGACCGGCCTGAAGGCCTTCAAATCGAAAACTGCCATCATCAGCGGATTTTAAGGTAAATCTTTCACCGGTCTCTGATACACATACAATTAATGCATCAGGAATGATACGAAATACTTCGGCATCACCGGTATCCTCAGTCACCACACCCTGGATCGTGCCGCTTTCGGACACAACAACGATTTGACCAGTGGCATCCGCCTCAGACACATATTTAAGATGACGCATGCCAGTAAGTAATTGCATCTGATAAATGATATCATGCAATCCAACCTGATTGTCTGCATTGATATCTTTTAAATAAAGCGTTCCATCAGCACCAATCCCTGCAAAAGCATGGGGAATCAGGAACATAAATACCATCAGAAAAGCCATGGAAAGTTTACACATTTTTTTCATTTTTTACCTCCTTGTTTTGCAACGAATTATTCGCTGCGTTATTCGTTTGGTTGAAAAAAATTTTCCTTTTGACTAAGATTATATGATTAATACAAGTTGACTAAAGAAAACTTTCACAAAAAATTGTTCGTATTGGTGTTTTGTTCTGTAGAGATGTCGCCTTGCTACGTTTCTATGTTGCTACGTCTCTACATGAACTTATTTTTTTTGTATAATCAAGAAAAATTGAGTATCTTATTGACAAATCATTCCTGACTTATCATTGCCAATAATTGCGCAACAGTGAGATCATCAGCGTCTAAAAGAGTTTCATCCCCCGAACGTCTCGAAAGAATTCGGATTGCGTGAATACGATGTCGTTCAGCCTGTTGATCATCCTTAATTTGCAAATAGACCATCGCTAAATGATAATGTGCCAGAACAAAATCAGATTGCAAATACAAGGTTTTCTTATAATCCTGAATGGCCTCATCAATCTCACCATTTTCTTCATTGATCAAACCGCTTATGTAATAAGCCTCAACCAGTAATGGATTATGATCAATGGCTGAAAGACATGCCTCTTTCGCATGTGCCAAATCGCCACTATTGGCATATACTCTTGCCAGTTGATACCATACATCGGCATCATTTGAATTTTTATTTAAATAAGACCGATATTGCGCAATGGCCTGACTATAATTTCTAATATTTGCAGACTGTTGTGCCATTTCAAGTATTGATTGTTGCGCTAATTTGGGTTTAGGTTTTGGTGGATCAGTTTGAAAACGAAACGTTTTATTGAATTCTAATCCTTTTTTCGGGCGGGTTGTGTTTTTTACAGGATAAACAGGCAGAGGTGAGGATTGCTGAGGGATTGGCAACTTTTGATAAATAAATGTACCGGAGTATTGTTTTGAAACAAATTGTGTTTCCCCCATATAGCCAGCTTCCGAAGCGCCAATATTGAAATATCCCAAAGGCAGCAGGCATTGATAAAATCGTTTCAAAACATCCGCAATAACTGTGTCAGATAAATAGATTGCAACATTACGCCATAGGATTAAATCCATTGCATGAGTGCAGGTGGAAAGAGCAGGATACACCGGATCTTTCAGGTTCAAATATGAAAACATAACACGCTTTTGAATATCTTTTCTGATACGATACAACTCATTTTCTTTCTGAAAATATGTTAAAACAATATTCTCGGGTGTCTGGCGAAGCGACCATTTTCGATACAGGCCATCAATCCCTTTTTTGAGTGATGGTTTATTGATATCTGTCGCAAGAATGAAAATGCGCCACAAATTTATTTCTGAACCCAATAGTTGATCCAAAAGAATGGATAATGAATAGGGTTCTTCACCGGTTGAACATCCAGCGCTCCAGATCCGAAGGACTTTATCTTTTTGATGTCGGGCGATAATGTCTGGCAGGATTTTTTGTTGTAATGCCTGAAACAAAAGTTTTTCTCTAAAGAAATAAGTTTCGCCAACAATGATTGTATCAATATAGCAATCCCATATCGGGCTGTTTGTTTTCTGTTGGGCAAGTTTTTGGTAGAGTGTATTCATATCGGGTGCGATTTGTTTTTTTAGAATTGCGTGAATGTGTCGTTGAAGTTCATTGCGACGTCTTGGCCCAAAGAATATACCTGTACGTTCGTGGGTGAGATGCTGAAATCTATCGAATTCGGCATCAGATAATGGAACGTCTATGACAGTATTATTTTTGATTGGTTGCATGGATACTGTTCCTGTCAATGAAAAATAAAATAATTTTTGGCATTGATTCTGTAACTCACAATAATCCAATTCCCACGCATTGTAAACAAATAATTATCCTCAGAGATCACGCTGCACAAACTAAGGAATGCTTTGAAAATAAGATGCTCATTTTTCTTGATCGTACAAAAAAATAAGGTCGTGTAGAGACGTAGCATGCTACGTCTCTACAGTACAATTACCTTAAAACGAACAATATCAATAATGGGGTAGTTATTTTTATCGCATTACTAATGAATTAGATTATTCATAACTATGCCGCAATGTCTCGGTAATCTCGCTTCGGGAAATGATACAACGTCTGATGGACAATTCCAATAAACTTGACAAATCATACCGAATACTATACTCATTTCTTAAAATACAAAATAAAATGTCATGAAATGAAAGTAAAAACAGGAATGAGCAAGTGAAAAAAATTAAACTTTCCGCAAAAACTGGCCATTCGATAATTTTAGTAGGCGAAAGCATAAAAAATTGTTCTGTCTATCTGCCGGATTCTCATATTGTCATCATTACAGATACAACTGTCAGAAAATTGTATGGCGATCTGTTTCCGAAAGGAGATATTATTGAAATTGGTGCGGGAGAATCAATCAAAACATTATCCACCATGCAATATATCTATGACCAGATGATTACTTTTGAAACAGATCGTTCCAGTTTTGTGGTGGGTATTGGCGGTGGCATCGTTTGTGATATATCAGGTTTTGCGGCATCAACTTACATGCGGGGTATTGATTTTGGATTTGTGGCATCAACCTTATTGGCGCAGGTTGATGCCAGTGTTGGTGGTAAAAATGGGGTGAATGTACAGGGGTTTAAAAATATGGTCGGCGTGTTTCAACAACCCAGGTTTGCCATTTGTGACCCAATGATAATTCAAACTCTTACAGAAATTGATTATCGGTGCGGATTGGCTGAAATTGTTAAACATGCAATTATTGCGGATGAACCATTGTTTCGATATATTGAAAACCATATATTAGAAATTGATAAAAGAGATATTGCTGTTCTCGAACATCTGATATATAAATCTGTAATCATTAAATCTGGAATTGTCGAACAGGATGAAACAGAAGCAGGCAATCGAAAAAAATTGAATTTCGGGCATACTTTTGGCCATGCCATCGAGAAATTGACACAATTACCGCATGGCCAGGCAGTCAGTATTGGAATGGTAATGGCATCAAAATTTGCCTGTGATTCTGACATGTTTGACATCAAAGATCTTCAACGAATCACTGACTTATTACAACGCTTGAAATTACCTGTATCTATGAATATTGACAGTAAGGATATTTTTGATACCATAAAAAAAGATAAAAAACGAAAAAGTGATGTCATTTTTATTGTGTTGCCGCAATCAATCGGACATGTCAATATTGTTGAAATACCAATTACCGCTTTATCGTGAATGGATACAATAACCATCCATTTTTTTAGAAACAAGTAATATCCTATTAATATATATAATTAGGAGGAAATTATGACATTATCCATAAGAAAAAGTAGCTTATATTTAATAATCCTGATTACATGCATTTCATGTTGTGAGTCTGTCCATGCAACAGGCAGCGATCTTTCACCAGTATATATTCCCCCCAATCCTGATGCAGACAAAAGCAGACTTGAAGCCGGAGAAGCTGATTTTACAAATAGAGGCGAAAGCGTTCGTGGTGAACGTGTGCGTGGAACTCTACGCGGCACACGTGGAGCAACTTCAATGTCCGAAAGCCTGACTGAAGATTTATCCCAAATGATTGTCACAAATCTCAAAGGAAAAAAAATCTCAAAATCCAAGAAAGTCATTTTTCCAAAACGACTTGTACCAATTGCTTCAGAACAAACCGGTTTTACATCGAACAGCCAGCCCAATCTTTATTGGTATATCTCGGCACAGTATCAAGGGACAATGGAATTCAAACTCCTTGATCGACAAGACACCCAACCTGTAATGTCTGTGAAATTAACCGGTTCACCAGCAGAAGGCATATATGGTTTAAAGCTTAGAGAATATAATGTTCAATTAAAGCCAGGCATTGAATACGAATGGTTTATCACCATTATCACAGATCCTCAGGAACGTTCAGGAGATATCTATGCAAGCGCAACAATAATGTATGTTGAACCTTCCAACGATTTAAACGATAAATTCAATACAGCATCTCTGGAACAAAGATATTATGTTTATGCTAAAAATGGGTATTGGTATGATTCCATTAGCTCTTTATCTTCATTGATCGAACAATATGCCACAACGAAAAAATATAGATTACACCGCGCTGCCTTATTAAAACAGGTTAATTTAACCAAAGTTGCCCGGTATGATTTGAGCCTGGTCAATATTCCTTAAAAAAATGTGTATTACCGGCTTAGCCAGGCAGAACTTATTTGTTGAACCTATCAAAATAGAATCTTTAGTATTTTGCTCATCATTTTGATCCAAAGCGATTGGGGCGTTAGCAATAATTAGACAAATTGCATGTTTGTATATTTAACGTCTAAGGAATGCTTGGGCGCATTCCAAAAAAGTCGGACATTCATTGATGATCATTGAAAAATGATGAATTTCGGCAAATCCAAGAACAGCGTAGGGCTAAAGCCCAACGCTGAATGGAAAAAGGACGCTAAAGCGCCCT
>Ga0272440_1003872_pt1 | contig 10978 bp, 9 predicted proteins | sample SSMMMBAug17_FD_192440 | JGI IMG/M metagenome (GOLD analysis project Ga0272440, IMG submission 192440) | Marine sediment archaeal communities from Little Sippewissett salt marsh, Falmouth, MA, United States - SSM-MMB-Aug17 | ecosystem: Environmental > Aquatic > Marine > Wetlands > Sediment ... | reverse complement strand
CAAATTTTAGTTAAACTCGTTCATAAATCGTGACTGACTTTGAATATAGAGACGCATGATTATGCGTGTAATTCTTATTCTTTTCAATTGACAGGCATGAATTAAATTATATGACAGATATTTTATGGATGGCGTGGACTATATCCAGGAACCCATATGCCCCTAAGGGATTCTCTGAAAATTACTTCCCCAGTATTTATATTGTTCGTTTTGGGGTAAATGTACTGTAGAGACGTAGCATGATACGTCTCTACACGACCTTATTTTTTTGGAAGATCAAGAAAAATGAGCATGTTATTTTCCGAGCATTCCTAAGAGTTAATAATACGTGTTGGGATATGGGCAAAGAAAAGTACAAATTTTCTGCTCTCATATTTATCATGTCTGTGCAACAATATTGAAATTACCCGATAGTCATATATCATATATTATTAATATTGGGAAATTAATAAAAAATATTATTAGATATTTGTTTTATTATATATATTTTTAAAATATATTATATATTAATAAATATTATTGTAATTTTAATTATTGAAAACAATTAAAAATATATAGTAAAATAAATTTCTTAGAATCAAGAGATTCTTCCTATATATTATTTATTATAGTCAGATATTCGTCGTAAATGAAATCAATATTATCAATCCTAAAAATTATTTTCTTTTAAATTTGTAGTAGATATTTACTTATTCATAAGTTCCCAATATTGACTTTTAATAAATTTTGCATCTAATGCTATAGAATACACAGTTCATATTTTATTTTAGGGTTTTTCTAAATTATTATTGATAGCATTGTTTGAATAACTCGAATCTCCAAAAATATTTCTTAAGATCTGTATATAAAAAATATTTTAGATATTTATTAATAAATAAAATATTAATTAATTTATTTATTTAAAATATTTATCGAAATATATTTTCAAAATTTAGACATTTTCTTTATATCTTATTATTCATTGTCTCATATTCGTCGTGAATGACTATATGGGCCTTTCCGAACGAAAGTAATAAACTGAGGGGCGCATTCCCAATAAGTCGGACATTCGGTTTTAGCCCTGAAAGGGCGCTACATATGCAAATAATTAAGAAAAAAAAATGTTACGCCCTTTCAGGGCTAAGAAACCGAATGTCCGACTTAAAAGGAATGCGCTCTAAACTGAGAAAATATTGCGGTATTATCAAAATTTCTGCCATTAATTTAATATTTCAATAATTTCTTTCAAATATCAACAAATCACAATAATAAACAATATAATAATTATAATTTCCCAATATTATATTTTTATATTTCAATAAAATTCAATATCCACTATATATAGTAGATATTGAATAAATTAATTAATATGGGCTTTTCCGAACGAAAGTAATAAACTGAGAAAATATTGCGGTATTATCAAAATTTCTGCCATAAATTTTATATTTATTTTATTAATTTCTTTCAAATATCAACAAATCACAATAATAAATAATATAATAATTATAATTTCCCAATATTACATTTTATATTTCAATAAAACTCAAAATCCACTATATATATAGTAGATATTAAATAAATTAATTTATAAACCTACGATATATCTGAAAATTTATTCTAGCAAACATAATTAATTTCCCAATATCTAATGCCTAGTATATAAAACACAGTATGTACAATGTTCAAAATATAAATATTGAAACAATATCAACATCCCAATACTAATAAGTTTCAAGTGTATTGAATGAATATTTTGCCAACAAGAATTTGATATAATTGAAAACTAAGATATTGTGAATTGCCTTGCATTATTGCCTGATATTTGTCATGAATAACATTTATACATACATACATTATAAATTTTAATTTTTGTTTATTCTTCCACAAATTATTTATAATGATTGATATCATGATTTCTGCCAATTATTAAATATTATTTATTCAAATTTTAACAAATCAATAATAAATATAACAAACTATTATAATTTCCCAATATCCATTTTTCATATTTCATTTAAAATCAAAAACCAATAAATATATATAGAAGATATTAAATTGTATTGATTATGGAATTTGATATAATTGAAAACTGGAATATTTCGAATTGCTTGACAGTTATTTCATATTTCATTAAAAACCCAAATATGAATAACTCACTATATTTATTATATATTTATTAGATAATTCCTGATATAAAATTGCTAGCACATGAAACACTTTATCATGCGCCCACTTCAACAATGCTCTAGCATTTACTGGAATTATTGTGGTACTCGACTCTAAAGTTTTTCTTGTACAATTGGCACGAAAAATGCCTACGTCAAAAAAGCGAATTATCCTTTGACCAATAACTTGCATCCAAAAAAATGCGAAATGATAAAAAGAAAGTGATTAAATGACATCAATTTCCCAATATCATCATATTGGGAAATAATTTGATCGTATATATTTACACCTTCGAGCTGCAATTAAGTATTTGAATTCTTTATAAATCAATTCAAAAACTATGTGATGAGATTATTAAAGTTTCCTGGGACAAATTTTTTATGAAAGATACTTCCCTCAACTTGAACATTCGCCCTTTTGGACTTTGGTTGGTATTCGGTTTTGGTCTGAGGCAGACATGTTCCCCTAACTTGTACGTAAGCCTGGGCAAACATTTGTTTGTTCTTAAATTCAAAAGATTGATATACCTTTATTCGCTAGGATGCTTATTATTCATTTCAATCCTGAAGGTGTAAATTTTAACCCAATCGGTCCATAATATGAACGTAAATAGCCATTGGGCAATGGCGGGAGTGGATTAGCATTTTTGACAGCCTTAATCACACATTCATCAAAATAGTCATTACCTGATTTTTTCTTTAACCATATATCCGAATGAATATAACCGCTTTTCATAATAGTAAACACAAGCGTCGCACTTAATTTGGGTTGATCAGCAATTAATTGATAGGACAGCGCCCAATTTCGCTGAATACACGCCATAACTTCAGCCTTGTATATATCCATCAATTCAACAGTCGATTTAGTCTCTCCAGCACTTTGAATACGATGCTTTGTCTCGTTGATTCGAGCCTGTTGTTTTATATGTTGAATCGTGTTATTTAGATAATTTTTTTCCCTGCTATTATTAACGCATTCCATTTTTAGCGTTTTCTTTATGGATCGTTTCATCTCTGTTTGTTGCGTTTGAAGTTTTGATTTTAGAAAATCATTTGATTTTGGTATTTCCGCAAATTGAGATTGGTTGGCATCGGAAGTAGAATACCTTTCATCCATTGGCTGGAATACTGGAATTTTTTCATAAACTGTTTCTGACACCAAATCAATCTCAATAATCGTTGGCAGATTCCTTTGGTTCTGATACAGATTCGGAAAAAAAAAGATGATGGTAAAAAAAAGAATATGGCCGAAGGCTGAACAACAATAGCTTATTTTTGTATACATAGGGTCGAACCAATTTAACTATCTATTTTCCATTAAAAGCTCGGAAAATAAGTTCCCCATTTAAAAATGCTTGACTGTTCAAGAATATAAAATCAAGCATATGCGTACCAAACTTTTCATTTTGTTTTTGAACCAGGATTACACTGAAGAAGATGAACAATTAATTAATAAATGAGGAACTTATTTTCAGAGATTTCCTAAATATTGCCCGAATGCGTCAAAAAAAAATATTTGTTTATAAAGAATCTAACAAATGCAATACTATTATGTATTGCAATATTCAGACCTTGGAAACATCTCAATTAATGATTGCATCAGTTGTTTTTGTATGTAAATGCTGATATATGAGATAGGCAAATACAAAAAATCCAAACCAAAAGGAGGTTTCGAAAAAATGAGAACGATTAACTGCAGCACCCAGGTTTGTGCAGTAATTGGCAATCCGATTGCGCACAGCCTTTCTCCGGCAATTCATAATGCGGCCTTTGAGTTTTTGGACCTGAATTTTGTATATGTTGCGTGTCAGGTCGAGGATGTCAAAGGTGCATTGTCAGGGATGCGTGCTTTAAAAAACTTTAGAGGAATGAGTGTCACAATTCCCCACAAAATTGAAGTTATGAAATATGTGGATGATATTTCCGATGTTGACCGCAATATTGGCTCAATTAATACAATTATTCATGATCATGACAGATTGATAGGCTTAGGCACCGATGGTACCGGTGCGCTAAAGGCTCTTATTGATAATGGTGTTGAAATTGATGGAAAAAATATCCTGATGTTAGGGGCAGGAGGCGCTGCAAGAGCCATTTCTTTTACGCTTGCGCATAATACAAGGATAAATGAGTTGTCAATTCTTGATATTGATGAAGCGCAGCTCAGTGGTTTGAAAAATGATCTGGATACCAGAACAGATGCCCATGTCAGTTCAGGATTGATGGATAAAAATACCCTGGCAAATGAAATGAAAAAGGCTGATGTAATCATCCATTGTACGCCAATCGGCATGCACCCGAATGTGGACGCATCGTTGATACCTTCCGAGATGTTTCGTCCCGAACAGGTTGTATTCGATATTGTGTATACCCCCCTTGAAACAAAACTTTTATCTGATGCCAAAGCTTGCGGCCTTAAAGTAATCCCTGGCGTCGAGATGTTTGTCAACCAGGCGGCGATTCAATTTGAACATTTTACCGGTGTTGATGCACCTGTTGAGGTCATGCGCCGGGTAGTCATGGAGAATCTGATATCATGAACATAACATTGATCGGATATCGTGGCACAGGTAAAAGTGTTGTGGGAAAAATTGTCTCCCAACGTCTTCAGATGAATTGTATTGGGATGGATGCAAAAATTGTCGAAATGGCAGGCATGTCGATTCCTGAAATTGTAGAAAAAAATGGATGGACAACCTTCCGCAATATGGAGTCTGAAGTGGTCAGAACATTATCAGCGCTTGATAATATTGTTATTGATACTGGTGGTGGTGTCATTGAAAGGCCTGAAAATATTGATGCTCTTATAGCAAATTCTTATATTTTTTGGCTAAAGGCTTCAACAAGAACGATTGTTTCACGTATTCAGGGTGACACAGAAAGGCCCTCTTTGACAGGTCAAAAAAGTTTTACCGAAGAGGTAGAAGAAGTGCTTCAGCGAAGATCACCTATATATGCGCGTGCTGCTCATTACGAAATTGATACCGAACATCTTACCCCTGAACAGGTCGCTGATCGTATAATTGAAATTTGGCAAAATGGAGAATGATTTTTTTCTAAACCATGACGTCATAACTGTTAAATTGTTCGAGATTTCCTAACAAATAATTGATTTAATCATTATAATATTTCAGGAGGTAATTATGTTTGTCCTTGGCCTTCAAGGCAGCCCCCGCAAAAAGGGAAACACAGACACGTTGCTTAATGCTTTCATGGAAACTGCCAGACAAAGTGGTGCAGATACCAGTGTCATCAATGTATACGAACAGAAAATTGATCCATGTATTGAATGTTCAATATGTGAAAAAAAAGGCGTTTGCTCAATTCAGGATGAAATGTCTCATAAAATTTATCCGCTACTAAGACGTGCTGATATTGTTGTTTTGGCCAGCCCAATCTTTTTTTATAATGTAACAGCGCCATTAAAAGCATTGATAGATCGAACCCAGACATTCTGGTCTCGCAAATATAGATTGAATATGGAAGATCCCCGAAGGAAGATTCGGAAAGGCTTTTTATTGGCAATTGGCGCGACAAAGGGTAAAACATTGTTCCAGGGCACCATTGCAACTTCAAAATACTTTTATGACGCCATTGGTGCTACCAGTATGGGGCAACTCACCTATCCACAGATTGAAGAACGTGGTGAAATCAATAAACATCCAACAGCTATTTCTGATGCCAGAAAAAAAGCCTTGGAAATCGTATCTCCTTTCTTGCAACGAAAAAAAGTATTATTTGCCTGTAAGGAAAATGCCTGCCGAAGTCAAATGGCATCTGCTTTTGCACTCTATTATGCCGGTGATGTGGTTGAGGCCGTTTGTGGTGGCAGTCACCCCATTGAATCGGTTAATCCCAACATGGTGCAGGTCATGAAAGAAAAAGGCATTGACATGGGATTTATTACACCTCAAACCATTGATAACGCTATTGAACATATTCAACCAGATATTATTGTTACCATGGGATGCGGTGAAGATGGCTGCCCATATGTTCCAGATGCCAGAATAATTGATTGGGACATTGAAGATCCATCTGACAAGTCTATAGATGTCATGCAACAGGTTCGTGATGATATCTTTAATCGCGTTCAAAACCTGGTAAAAATTATAAAGCAATGAAAAAAAAAATTTTTATTGCAAGCTATATCTTTTGGATCAGCATTCTCATTTATGTTTTCATGAGATTAATCTATCCGCCTGCTCCGGAACATTCAGAGATCGTATCGCAATCTGATACCACCTTAAAAAGTTTTATTGAACCCAAAGCTCAGATCCATTTTATTTCGCTGCCAGAAGGTTGTTTTCATATGGGAAGTCCGCTTCAGGAAAAAAATCGTGGTGATGATGAAGGCCCGCTTCATCGTGCTTGCTTGAAATCCTTTTGGATCAGTGAAAATGAAATTACTGTTATGCAATTTCAAAAATTTGTCAATCAGACAAAATATCAAACACTGGCTGAAAAGGATGGTTTTTCATGGATGTATGATGGCAAGTGGAAAAAACATGGGGGACTTAATTGGAAAAATCCGGGTTTTATGCAAACGCAACTCCATCCGGTAGTTCATGTTGCATATGATGATGCGATGGCAATGGTGCGATGGTTATCTGACAGCAAGTTAAGTTTTTCTTTGCCAACAGAGGCGCAATGGGAATATGCTTGCAGGGCACAATCAAACACATCCAGATTTTTTGGAGAGGATATCGCCCAAGCCTGTAAATATGCAAATGTTGCGGATATAGCAATACAGCAAAAATATCATGCGTGGACAGTTCACCCTTGCAATGATAATTTTGCTTTCACTTCACCTGTGAATACGTTTTTGCCCAACATGTTCGGTCTTTATGACATGTTGGGTAATGTATGGGAATGGTGTCTTGACGCTTATGATCACGATTCTTATCTAAATCCGCATCAGATCTATAGGGTAAACAACAATCAAACGCCAGTAAATATTCGTGGTGGTAGCTGGTATACACGGCCACAATATTTACGATGTGCAAATCGTGATTATGTTGCTTCATGTTTGCGGAGAAGTTCTGATTTGGGGTTTCGATTAATTCTGAATTTTTAACATAATTTTTTTTATGAAATCTCGAAAAATATTATCATAATATCCTTATCCGAGATTTGGATTCAATAGGTATATTCTTTTCCCGATATCACCCTTTTAGATTAAGATATTGACTATCAAACTATTATTTGATATATTCATATTTGTTTTACTTATAAAGATAATCAATATAGAAAAATGAAAAAAAAAAATAGCGAACCAAAAACAATATCCCATTTATTTTCAGATGTGGAACGAAAAACCATACTGAAACACTACCTCCTTTTTATGGGAATTATCGAAATATGCATTTTTATCTTTTGCTGGTTCTATCAAATGGGAACCCAGGATTATGATCGTTTTGGCCCGGTAGATATTCCTTTCCCCTGGCGCATCTATTTTTTACTGGCATTTCTAACACCGGTGATAATTACATTTTTAGTGGGCATTTTTTTGGTTGCCTTCAATAAATATCTGGCAGATCATGACAGTAGAATTGCTACAGAAGACAAGCAAACATCAATTGAACGATCAAGATTTGAATCGGTCGTTCAAACACTGTTAAACCTGCCATTTTTATTGTCTCTTTTTTTAGTTGGTATTGGTGCGGGCATTATTTATCGTATTGATGATATTGTAAATTATCTTCAACGCCTGGGTGAGCAATCTGTTCAATTCTTGCTTATTCTAATATGCACAACTCTGGGGCTTGGCACACTTTTTGGGTTGACATGGATGCTCTTTACTTATAAATTGAAAAAGAAATCAATGGAATACGAATTCAAAACCCATGTCATGGATAAATTTGGCATAGCTGTACTGGAAGATAACACGATGATCACACGTTCTGGACATTTATTAACACATGAAAAATCAGCCCCAAATTCATTGAAAGATGTCAAGCAATTAACACAAGCACAGGATTTGGACAATAATCCTTGATATCAAGACGAATTAAAATGATGTCAAGCATAACTTTTAACGAAGGGTTCAAGATTGAACTCAAATAATCAAAGAAAGGAATATCATGGACACATCATCTACGCCTGCCATTGATGTCGTTGCCGCGACATATTTCAATGCAGTCAAACAAGTATTGGAGTCCAGTACAAAACAGAATATTAAATACTCGACAACCATACAGAGTATCCCTCGCGTGAGTTTACGTCCGGATATTGGATGTTTTGTACAGTTCAGTGGTGATTATAATGGATTGTGCGTCATTAACATGACAGGTCCAGCAGCTCTGTGTTTATATAGAGGTTATATGACAGCAATGGGGCTACCTGAAGAAGAACTGGCAAAAGATCATAACACAAATGAAGTGCCTGACAGCATTGGCGAAATGACCAACCAGATTATGGGCCATACCATGCGGATGGTTGAAAATAAATACAACCTGACTTCCTTTTTCGGTCAGCCAAAAGCTCTGGCTCTAAACAGTACAATTGTTCTTCATCCTGAAAATGATTATAACGACAATCGAAGGGTTGTATTTATAATAAATGATATGTACAGATTCTACCTGGAACTGGCTATGGAAAAAACAGAGTTTATAACCCTTTCAAAGAAAAAATAATAATGTGGCAGGTTGATCCATTCAACCTGCATTTTTGACATATGACATTTCAAAAATATATCATTTAAACTTGCGGATCAATATTCTTGCTTGCCAGAACAAGATTTGCATGCTATAATTTAAATATTTTTGATTTTGCCGAAATGGCATTTTACATAAATTTTTTATTAAATATTTTTTAAGGAGGATTAATTAAATGGCATATAATGCAGTTGAAATGAAAGATTGGCAAATTTCAGAGGAAGCTGAAAAAAACATGCCCACACCAGATGCGTGGCGAGAAAAATTAGGTCTTGAAAAAGAAGAAGTGCTCGCTATGGGACGTCTGGCAAAGTTGGATTTTTTGAAAATTATCAATAGACTGGAAAGCAAACCCGATGGCAAATATATTGAGGTGACTGCGATTACGCCAACACCGCTTGGTGAGGGCAAAAGCACAACATCTGTTGGTTTGATGGAAGGTCTGGGAAAACGTGGTAAAAATGTAGGTGGCGCCCTTCGTCAGCCGTCAGGCGGACCGACAATGAATGTTAAAGGTACTGCTGCTGGTGGTGGAAATGCATTGCTTATTCCAATGACTGAATTTTCATTGGGATTGACAGGTGATATTAACGATATCATGAATGCTCACAACCTTGCTATGGTCGCCATGACAGCCAGAATGCAGCATGAAAGAAACTATAATGATGAACAACTTCAACGATTGACCGGCATGCGACGACTGGATATTGATCCGACCCGCGTTGAATTGGGATGGATTATTGATTTCTGCGCACAGGCCCTCAGAAATATTATTATTGGTATGGGAGGCAGATATGATGGTTTCACCATGCAGTCCAAATTTGGTATTGCTGTTAGTTCAGAATTGATGGCTATTTTGGCAATTATCAATGATTTACCTGACCTGAGAAAACGACTTGATGAAATCACTGTCGCATTTGACAAAAGTGGAAAACCGGTTACAACTGGTGATCTTGAAGTTGGTGGTGCAATGACCGCTTTTATGAGAAACACCATCAATCCCACCCTGATGTGTACTGCTGAATATCAACCCTGTATGGTGCATGCTGGCCCATTTGCCAATATTGCTGTTGGACAGTCATCCATTATTGCTGACCGCATTGGTCTAAAAATGTTTGATTACCACGTAACTGAAAGTGGTTTTGCAGCTGACATTGGTTTTGAAAAATTCTGGAATGTTAAATGCCGCTACAGTGGTTTGAAACCCCATGTTTCTGTTCTCACAACCACAATACGCGCTCTTAAAATGCATGGCGGCGGGCCCCGAGTTGTTCCTGGAATCAAAATGCCTGATGAATATACACAGGAAAATTTGGGCCTTGTGGAAAAAGGTATTGAAAATATGGTTCATCATATCAATACCATTCGTAAAGCTGGAATCAATCCAGTTGTTTGTGTTAACTGTTTTCATACTGATACTGATGCTGAAGTTGAATTGGTCCGAAATGCGGCTGAAAAAGCTGGTGCAAGATGTGCAAAATCAACACATTGGGCTGATGGCGGCGAGGGTGCACTTGAGTTGGCTGATGCTGTTATTGATGCCTGTAACGAAAAGAATGATTTTAAATTTCTGTATCCGCTGGAAACCAAACTTCGCAAACGTGTTGAATTGATTGCCAAAGAAGTCTATGGTGCTGATGGTGTTTCCTGGGATGCGGCTGCTGAACAAAAAGCCAAAATGTTGGAAGATGATCCCAAATATGATGACTATACCACCATGATGGTTAAAACGCATTTGAGCCTGACCCATGATCCCACACTGAAAAACGTTCCCAAAAACTGGACATTGCCCATTCGTGACGTGCTGATTTATTCTGGCGCAAAATTCCTTTGTCCATGTGCAGGTGCGATCAGCCTGATGCCTGGAACTGGCTCGAATCCGGCTTTTAGAAGAATTGATGTGGACACACAAACCGGTAAAGTTTCCGGTCTTTTCTAAATTGATTTTTCTTTAAATGATTATTAAGCCCGAAGCTATATGTCGTTTCGGGCTTTTTTGGGGCCAAAATTTCATATGAGCGATAGGTCGCTCAATTTAATATTGAACTAAATCACTAACGTTAGAAACCTTGCCTTCTCGAAAAATTTTTTCACCCCCCAAGTAATCATTTCAACTAACAACGATTTGATACAACATACCACTTAAATTATTGTTTCTTAACCTTACATAACCATTATCCG
>Ga0272440_1003871_pt1 | contig 10981 bp, 7 predicted proteins | sample SSMMMBAug17_FD_192440 | JGI IMG/M metagenome (GOLD analysis project Ga0272440, IMG submission 192440) | Marine sediment archaeal communities from Little Sippewissett salt marsh, Falmouth, MA, United States - SSM-MMB-Aug17 | ecosystem: Environmental > Aquatic > Marine > Wetlands > Sediment ... | reverse complement strand
GAAAACAAGTTTCTTGATAACATGAATTTTTTAATATTTATCCCAAAAAGCCTTCTGTTTAATTACTTGTTATCGTGTACTCGCTGGCCGGCGGGTTGCAAATTGTCCGATTTTATGCTATCGAATAAAAAATTATTTAAACAAAATTTAACGTAAAAGGGACTGATAATGTTGTCAGCTAAGATTTTAAGTGCTTAATAATAAAGAAAATAATATTTTGCAAGGATTATGTTTTTGAGGAAAATTAGTTAATAAATACACTATTATTTTGCCCGAAGGGCATTATGTTCTAAATAATGATAAAAATCCCAATATCAGTCGGTGTTATTTAAAATATCAATTTATACGGATAGCATAATTTAGGCCAAAGGATTATTATTAATTTGTTTAGAATATAGTGAAAGCTCAAATTCCTTGTTTTTATAGACGGTTAGTCGCTGTGCAAGGCAACCTTATAAATACGTTGACAAAAGTTAAATCAAATTTTGTATATTTTGTCGGTTAATACATAGAATGTAGTAAAGTCCGGAAAAAAATCGTTTAAGACTTAGGTTGTCCGGGCTAAACGCCGGCCAACCATCAAAATGTACGCGGATTCCCTAACCGGTCGCCGGTGACTTTGATGGTTGGCGTGAACAACTAGGATCGTGATAACGGAAGGAAGTTATTAGGGGCAGGAAAAAGATAAGATTATCGCTGCCGATGGAAATTTTCTGAAACGGACGGATGCCCTTCACTCAGTTCCTTTTCTCCAGAACTCTGAAAAAAATAATAAAAAGTCATTCATTCAATTTGCATATGATATGGCATATGTTATATTTGCCAACAATTAATGTTTGATTTGAATGCAATAAGGTAGAATTATGACTGTAAAAACGACAAACCAATGTCGGCAAAATTTGTCCAAAATGAAATTATCTACTGCAGGAAAAAGTAAAATTAGTCTGCCTGGAGGCGATGGATGGTAAAAAACAACAATGGTGCAAACCTCGGATTTGAAGATAAATTGTGGATGGCGGCTGACAAGCTACGTGGTACGATGGATTCTGCAGAGTACAAGCATGTGGTGCTTGGACTCATTTTCCTTAAATATATTTCAGATTCTTTTCTTGAAAAATATGAAGCCTTAAAATCCGCAGAATTTGCTGATCCGGAAGATCAGGATGAATACCTGGCGGATAACGTGTTTTGGGTCCCTACAGAGGCCCGGTGGAGCTTTCTGCAAGGAAAAGCCAAAGATCCGAAAATCGGGCAATTAATAGATGAAGCCATGACGTCTATCGAGAGGGACAATAAATCCCTGAAAGGTGTTCTACCAAAAGACTTTGCCAGACCTGCTTTAGATAAGTCCCGCCTGGGTGAGCTGATTGATTTGATTGCAACTATCGGCCTAGGTGATGCCGAAAGCAAAAAGAAAGACATTCTGGGACGTGTATATGAATACTTTCTTGCTAAGTTTGCTGAAAAAGAAGGCAAAGGTGGTGGGGAATTCTACACCCCGCAATGTGTTGTTAAAATTTTGGTTGAGATGCTGGAACCATATAGTGGTCGAGTGTACGACCCATGTTGTGGATCAGGCGGTATGTTTGTGCAAGCTGTTAAATTTGTACAGGCACACTCCAATGGCAACGGAAATGGTAATAATGTACCGAATGGGGCCAAACGGAATATTGCCATTTACGGTCAGGAATCCAATTACACAACGTTCCGACTTGCCAAAATGAATATGGCAATCCGGGGAATAGATGCGGATATCCAATGGGCAGATACGTTTCTGGATGACAAACATAAAGATTTGAGGGCTGATTACATTCTGGCAAATCCTCCTTTTAATGATGAGGATTGGGGTTTTTCAAAGATTAAGGATGACGTGCGCTGGGCGTTTGGAAAACCACCTGCGGGAGGTCCGCGAAAACAAAAAGACGGTTCGGTTATCAATGTTGATGGAGGGAATGCCAACTATGCGTGGATACAGCACTTTGTGCATCATCTCAGCCCTAATGGAACTGCCGGTTTTGTTCTGGCCAACGGTTCCATGTCAACCAATACCTCTGGTGAAGGTGAAATCCGTCAGAAATTGATTAATGCTGATATGGTGGATTGCATGATTGCTTTGCCCGGACAGCTTTTCTATACCACACAAATACCGGTCTGTCTTTGGTTTTTAACCCGTTCCAAAAAAGTGGATGCCAAACGGGGGTTTCGAGATCGTAGGGGTGAAACACTTTTCATTGATGCCCGTAAAATGGGGCTTCTTATTGACCGGACCCACCGTGAGTTATCAACAGAGGAGATTGTAGAAATCGCAGGAACCTATCATGCATGGCGGGGGCATGAAAAAGATAAGGCATATGAAGACAGACCCGGCTTTTGCAAATCAGCCACACTGGATGATATCAAATCCCATCACTATGTTCTGACTCCCGGGCGTTACGTTGGTGCAGAAGCCATTGCTGATGATGGTGTCCCATTCGAGGAAAAAATGGCAGAGCTATCAGACCAGCTATACGAACAAATGCGACGATCTGTCGAGCTGGATGCGGTTATTCGAAAGAACCTGGAGGTGCTGGGCTATGGAGAATAAGTGGTCCGAGGCCCTATTAGTAGATTGCTTAGAATCATTAATCGATTATCGAGGTAAGACACCGAAAAAATCTGACAAAGGAATACTAACATTAAGCGCAAAGAGCGTGAAAATGGGCGTCATTAATTATGATCAAGCGTACCATATATCTAAGCAAACATATGATAAATTCATGGTAAGAGGTTTTCCCCAAAAAGGGGATATTCTTCTCACAACAGAAGCTCCTTTGGGATGTGTAGCAAAACTAGATAGGAATGGAATTGCTGTTGCTCAGCGACTAATAACTTTGCGTGGAAAAAGCGAAGTATTGGACAACGATTATTTAAAATACTATTTAATGTCGCCCAAAGGTCAACACGAATTATTGTCACGAGCTTCAGGAACAACAGTACAAGGAATTAAAAGAACTGAATTTGCTAAAATTCCAATTGTTCTGCCACCTCTCATCGAACAAAAAGCCATCGCCTATATTCTTAGCTCGCTGGATGACAAGATCGAGCTGAATCGGCGGATGAACGAAACTCTGGAGGCTATGGCAAAGGCTATGTTCAAAAGCTGGTTTGTAAATTTTGATCCTGTTATTGACAATGCCCTTGCAGCCAGAAATGAAATCCCCGATGAGCTGAAAGAAAAGGCCGATGTCCTCAAAGACCTTGATGATGCCAGAAAGTCGTTGCCGAAAGAAATACAGGCATTGTTTCCAAGTGAATTTGAATACTCTGAAGAACTGGGATGGATTCCAAAGGGGTGGAAATCAAGAAGTGTTGAAGATATTATGGAAGTTAATCCTACAGTAAAGTTGCCGAAAAACACTGTAGCACCATTTGTTGACATGAAAGCACTTCCTACTACAGGCTATTCAGTGGGTGGAATTATTAAAAAGCCATATGCAGGTGGAGCTAAATTCCAAAACGGTGATATCCTTTTGGCACGTATAACGCCTTGCCTCGAAAATGGAAAGACAGCCATTGTTAATTTCTTAGATGGAGATCAAATAGGTTTTGGTTCAACTGAATTTATTGTTTTGCGAGGCAAAGGTTTCATAAAAACTCCTTTCGTTGCATGCCTGTCGCGCAACGGAAAATTTAGAGACCACTGTATCCAAAGCATGGTCGGCTCATCAGGACGTCAACGAGTACAGAATGCATGTTTTTCAAACTTCTATCTATCATTACCAGAAGATCAAGATCTTTTAGATGAATTCCATTTACTGACTGAATGTCATTTTGACCAAATAACCAAACATTCTGATCAAGATAGAATATTGACAAAACTCCGTGACACCCTACTTCCCAAACTCCTGTCGGGTGAGATACGGATACCTGAAGCAGAAAAACTGGTGGAGGGGCTAAAATGAGTTCCCTTACTTCCATTGAAAAACGTTATTTCGAAGATCTGTTTGGTATGGGTTCAGGTTATGTTCTCGAATACTCAAATGCGACCTTCGCTGAACTATTTAGGGAATCTGTCAAGGTCGATATCTACGCCGATAAATATTCTTTCAATGGAAATTCCAAAGCCAAACGATTGAGAGCTTTTTGGGAGATTGAACCGGATTCTACTGTTGGAAAAATATTGGAGGCTATACTTGAAGTTTGGAGTTATGATAATCCCAAACCAGATGAGCAGATAAAATTACGGTACGATAAGGCATTGGAAATCGCTGGTCGTTTACAAGGAAAAATTATCAAAAAGGTAGATGATGAATCAAACTTTCTAAAACAGCAATTTGTCAAGCTGGATGTTAGAAAAATTGGATTAGATGCCTCTTTGTTGCCTGGCATACAGAGTCGTTTGAAAGAAGTTCAAAAGTGTTTGAATTCAGGTGCGCCGTTATCGGTAATTTTTCATTCAGGGAGCATTCTTGAAGGTGTGCTTCTTTCAATAGCCAGTCAAAATCCGAAGGTTTTCAATCAAGCCAAATCAGCCCCAAAAGATAAAACAGGTAAGGTTAAACAGTTTCCCGAATGGTCATTGGCACAATTTATTGATGTTGCCTATGAAACTTACTTTTTAAAGTTGGATGTAAAAAAATTCAGCCATGAATTGCGTGATTTTCGCAATTACATACACCCATTTCAACAGGCTATTTCCGGTTTTCAACCAACAAAACACACTACTAAAATTTGTATGCAGGTATTAAAAGCAGCAATCGCCGATTTGAGTGGAGATAGATGATGGGAAAACGAAATAGGCGTATGGGTTCGATTAAAAACGAGCTTTTAAAAAAATCACGGGAGACTGCATTAGCTGCTGTTCAAATTTTTAATAAACCGAATATCAGTTTTAAATCTGAATCCTATGTCGTGCTTGCCTGGACTTACCTGCTACATGCTCACTACCGGTCAAAAAAGATTGAATATCGTTATTATGAACAACGAGGCAAACGTAGGAGGTACGATACAACTAAACATGGTGCCTATAAATATTGGGAAATTGAGCGTTGTCTGAATGATAAAAAATCACCAATAGATAAGAACACTGGCAACAACCTTCGATTTCTTATCGGGTTGCGTCATGAAATTGAACATCAGATGACGACCCGAATAGACGATATTCTCAGTGCTCGGTTTCAGGCTTGTTGTCTGAATTATAACGAATACATAAAAAGTCTGTTTGGGGTAGATAACGGAATTGAAAAACATCTACCCTTCACCCTACAGTTTTCAACAATATCTACTGAACAGAAGGAACTGCTAGAAGAACATCCAGGACTTCCTGCCAATATTCAGGGCTATATTCAAAAGTTTGACGATGAATTGTCCGATGAAGAATTCACCCATCCGCATTATGCTTACCGAATTCTATTTGTACCAAAAACCGCAAACAGGAAAGGTCAGGTAGATCGAGTAATTGAATTCGTTAAAAGTGATTCGCCAATGGCTGAGGCAATTAATAAAGAATATGCCGTCATCAAAGAAACAGAAAAGAAAAAATATCTGCCAAAGCAGATTGTAGATTTGATGAAGGCTGAAGGCTTCCCAAATTTTTCCGTCCATTACCACACAATTCTATGGCAGTCGTTAGATGCCAGGAATCCGGCTAAAGGGTATGGCACGATGGTGGCTGGAAAGGTCTGGCATTGGTACGAACGGTGGGTCGATGTGGTGCGAGAGCATTGTAAAAAGAAAAAGGAGCAATACTCATGACCGGAATAAAGCCATGGGCTGTTGGCCCGTTCGAAATGCTCTACCATGCAGAAACCCATTTCCTCAAAGGGGAAGATTTTGATCGCAGGATAGCTCTTATCTCTTTTGATAATTCCATTGAGGTTGCCATCACAACTTATCTTGCTTTGCATCCTATTCAACGCGGGCAGCGTCAGTATCAACGCCCGGATATTGAGGGCTGGCAAAGGAACTATCATACAAAACTCGATTTTTTTTATCAGGAATTGAATAATCGAAACCTTCCGGTTTTAGTGGAGCAGGCGCATATCATTTTTTATCACCAGAACAGAAATGACCAGTATCATAGTGGTGGTGCCGGAGTTCCTGAAATTCATAAACTTGAGGGAATACGAGAAGCGGCTATCTGGATTTTTAGCACTCTTTTTGAAGTAGCTGATACCGAAATTATTCTACAGGAAAAAATCGATGCCGAAAGCCGTGAAGAGAATGCCCATATCCGTGAAGTGGAAAAAGACCGTGCAATAGATACCGAACACGGCATGGCTGATATTGCAGGTATTTCTTTTTATACCAGCGAAATTTTATTTAACGTTGATTATCAGGCATATAAGGAAATCGGAGAAGAGTTGCTGTCTTTTCGGGAGCCTGATGATGACAATACGGAGGCCGATTGATGAATGATTCCGAACTCCTTATTTATGAAGGCCCGGACGGTAAAATAAAAATTGATGTAAGGCTGGAGGACGAGACCGTCTGGCTGACGCAGGATCATATGGCGCAATTGTTCGATAAAGCCAAATCTACAATTTCTGAACATATTCGCAATGTATTCAATGAAGGTGAGTTGGATGAAAATGTGGTTGTTCGGAAATTCCGAACTACCACTCGCCACGGCGCTATCAAAGGAAAAACGCAATCCAAAGATGTTCAGTTTTACAATCTGGACGTAATAATCTCACTTGGTTATCGGGTGAAATCCCAACAGGGAACCCGTTTTCGCATTTGGGCGACGCAACGGCTTAAAGAATACATCGTCAAAGGGTTCTCGTTGAATAGTGACCGCTTCAAAAGCGGCAATTCAATGAACTATTTCATGGAACTTCAGGAACGTATCCGTGAAATCCGACTTTCTGAACGCTTTTTCTATCAAAAAATCAAGGATATATATGCAACAAGCATAGATTATAATCCGAAGGATGAAAAGACCATTGCGTTTTTCAAGATTATACAGAACAAATTACTTTGGGCTATCAGCGAACAAACAGCAGCTGAACTGGTCTACCGCAGGGCAGACGCGACCCTGCCCTTGATGGGAATGCAGTCCTATGATAAGAAGGGCGTCTCTGTTCGTAAAAGTGATGTAAGTATAGCAAAAAACTATCTTAATGAAGATGAGATGAAACTGTTGGGCTTGTTGGTGGAACAATACCTGGCTTTTGCGGAAACTATGGCACAACAGCATACGCCTATGTACATGAATGACTGGACCGAACGGCTGGATGCCATTATTCAATTGAATGGACGCGAACTGCTCACCCATGCCGGAAAGATCAGCCATCAACTGGCTGTAGAGAAGTCTGCAAAGGAGTATGAAAAATTCAAAGAGACACAAAAACAGCTTCAATACGAAAAAAGCCTTCGGGAATTGGAAAATGATATTAAGCAACTAACACCTCCTGGAAAAAAGGAGAGCTCCTGATGAGTGGCATGACCGAAAATATTCTTGAAGAAACATGTCTCTACTGGTTTGGAGAGCTGGGTTGGAATACAATTCATGGAGCAGATATTGCACCGGATACACCTGGCGCTGAAAGAAACAATTATTCAGAAGTCATTCTTAAAGACCGTTTGAGAACCTCTTTGACGGAGATCAATCCTGAAATTTCGGCTTCCGGCATTGATGAAGCGGTTAAAAAAATCATGGTCACTGAATCGCCTGATCTGTTGGTTAATAACAGGCTTTTTCACCGTCTTTTAACGGATGGTATTGATGTTGAAGTTTATTCAAATGAGGAGTATGGCGGAACAAGACACTTGAAAGTCTGGCTGGTCGATCTTGAAGATATCGAAAACAATGACTGGCTGGCTCTTAATCAGTTTACCGTGATCGAAAAATCATCCGGACAAGCTGATGTGAATCGTCGGGCTGATGTGGTGCTTTATCTAAATGGTTTGCCAATGGCTGTCCTGGAATTAAAAAATCCGGGTGATGAAAATGCTACTATCAAACATGCCTTCAATCAGTTACAAACTTATAAAAAAGATATTCCGTCATTATTTACCTTCAATGAATTATTAGTGATATCTGATGGCATTCTGGCAAGATCCGGTACCCTGACAAGTGGTTGGGACCGCTTTATGCCATGGAGGACGGTGTCAGGTGAAGACGTTTCACCAAAAGGCACACCTGAACTCGAAACATTGGTCAGGGGTCTGTTTGAGCGGCATCATTTCCTTGATTATATTCTCAATTTTGTTGTTTTTGAAGATGATGGCTCGAAACTGATTAAGAAGGCCGCTGCCTATCATCAATATTGGGCTGTGAATAAAGCACTGGCCAGTACCTTGTCGGCTTGTGGTATCGACGGTGATCCCAAAAGACTTCTTGGACGATTCCCAAAAGAACAAAATTCCTGGGAAATAAAAGAAGATATAAAACCCTACGGAAAAGGCTCAGACCATTTTGATGGAAAGAGAATCGGGGTTGTATGGCATACCCAGGGAAGCGGAAAAAGTCTTTCCATGACATTTTATTCCGGTAAAGTTGTCAGGCACCCTGATATGGACAATCCTACTCTGGTTATCATTACCGACCGTAATGATCTTGATGATCAGCTTTTTGTCACTTTTACCAATTGCCGGGACCTGTTGCGGCAGTCTCCTGTCCAGGCTGGTAGCAGAACACATTTGAGAGACCTTTTACAGGTGGCTTCCGGTGGAATCGTCTTTACAACCATACAAAAATTCATGCCGGACGAACGGGGTGATATTCATCCTTTGCTTTCAGATCGAAAAAATATCGTGGTTATTGCTGATGAGGCCCACCGAAGCCAATATGACTTTATTGACGGTTTTGCAAGGCATCTTCACGATGCTTTGCCCAATGCATCTTTCATAGGATTTACAGGCACACCAATTGAAAATGATGATCGAAGCACTCCGGCTGTTTTTGGTGATTATATAGATAAATATGACATCCTTCGGGCTGTTGAAGATGGCGCAACCGTACCCATCTATTACGAAAGTCGTCTGGCAAAAATTGAACTGAGTGAAGCCAGCTATAATGAAATTGATCCTGAATTTGAACACATTACTGAAGCTGAAGAAGAATCCGGCAAGCAGAAGCTAAAAACTAGGTGGGCCGCACTTGAAGCCATGGTCGGTGCGGAAGGCAGAATTAAACTAGTCGTCAGTGATCTTGTTGCCCACTTTGAGCAAAGACTCGATACGACGGATGGTAAGGCTATGATTGTATGTATGAGTCGTCGGATTTGTGTGGATATGTATAACGCACTAAGAGAAATAAAGTTTGATTGGCACAGTGAGGATGATACAGAAGGCTTTATGAAAATTGTTATGTCTGGCTCGGCTTCTGATAATATTGACTGGCAGCCTCATATACGAAATAAAGCCGGGCGTGAAGAGTTGGCTAAAAGATTCAAAGATTCGGGCAGTAGTCTTAAACTCGTTATTGTACGTGATATGTGGCTGACGGGTTTCGACTGTCCAAGCATGCATACCATGTATATTGATAAACCCATGAGCGGTCACAACCTGATGCAGGCAATTGCTCGCGTAAACCGAGTGTTCAGAGATAAGCCTGGTGGGCTTGTGGTAGACTATATTGGTTTGGCAGACTCCCTGAAAAGAGCACTTGCCAATTACACAGAAAGCGGTGGCAAGGGTAATGCAACGGTTGATCAGGAACAGGCTGCGGCCGTTTTAATGGAAAAATATGAAGTGGTCCGCGATATGATGCACGGTTTTGATTACCGGGCAATCATTGAAGATATACCGGCAAAACGAATCTCCGGTATTACTCAAGCCATGGAATTTATACTTGGGATTAATGATGGCAAAAAACGTTATTTACCAGCTGTATCCGCATTGACAAAAGCATTTGCACTCGCGGTTCCCCATGAAAAAGCACTTCAGATTCGTGATGATGTTGGTTTTTTCCAAGAAGTCAGAGCTGCGTTGGTTAAAACCACAGGTGATGAACGTGGACGAACACCGAATGAAGTTGATTCAGCCATAAAACAACTTGTATCCAGGGCTGTTGCTTCAACTGAAGTGGTTGATATCTTTGAAGCTGCTGGAATGGAGAAACCCGATATTTCAATACTTTCAGATGAGTTTTTAGAAGAAGTGAAAGCGCTACCCCAAAAGAACCTTGCGCTTGAACTGCTGAAGAAACTCATCAATGATGAAATCAAAACCCGTTCCAAAAAAAATGTTGTTCAAGCAAGGTCCTTTGCAGAAATGTTGGAAAAAGCAGTTAAAAAATACCAGAATCGGGCAATCGAAGCAGCAGAAATTATTCAGGAACTAATTGAAATAGCCAAGGAACTTAGAAAATCAGAGCAACGTGGCGAGAATATGGGTTTAACTGAAGATGAAGTCGCCTTTTATGATGCATTGGCTGATAATGGAAGTGCTAAAGAAATAATTGGGGATGAAAAACTCCGCACAATCGCTCAAATGTTGGTTGACAGGGTTAAAAGCAGCGTATCCATTGATTGGACGCTCAGGGAAAATGCCAGGGCACAAATTCGAGTAATGGTGAAGCGAATTTTACGTCAGTACGGCTATCCACCAGACCTTCAAAAAGCGGCCACAGAACTTGTCATTGAGCAGGCTGAGGTGTTGTGCCAATCTTGGAGTATGTAGTCGAGTTGAGCAGAGAGGTTGTATATAAATACCAACAGATATTAAAACAAAGAGGATGAAAAGGTAGCGTATTATCATGAATATCAATTGATATCGATTTCAAGAGGATAAAAAACAAAGGCCGCCATATAAATTCGAACAGCCATTAAAGAAGAGCGGCCTAAACGCCGTCTAACCATCAAAATGCACCGGACTCCGCTAATCGCTCCGCCGGTGATTTTGTACGTTCATGATCTGTCAAATTTCGTTGAGTTTAAGACCTTCTATTGACTGACGTCACATTAAACACATTTTACATAACCAAACGGTTCAGCGGGTTCGCTGACGCTCACCGCTGACCTTGTTGTTATATTCGTAAACTTCGGACGTGGAGGAC
>Ga0272440_1003870_pt1 | contig 10981 bp, 5 predicted proteins | sample SSMMMBAug17_FD_192440 | JGI IMG/M metagenome (GOLD analysis project Ga0272440, IMG submission 192440) | Marine sediment archaeal communities from Little Sippewissett salt marsh, Falmouth, MA, United States - SSM-MMB-Aug17 | ecosystem: Environmental > Aquatic > Marine > Wetlands > Sediment ... | reverse complement strand
AGATATAATACTTTCACATGAAAATTATCATTATCATGAGCTATAATTATGCGTTATTGTGCTGCGCTTTGCTATTACTTATTGGGCAACATATTCCTCAAGAAGTTGATTGAAATATTCAGAAATTGTGAGGCCTTTTTCTTCTGACATACATACCATTTTATGCATAGGGAATAAAATGTCAATTGGTAATTCATTAATTAAGGAATACTCGAAAAATAATTTCCCCTTTTATCTTTAACATATAATCGTTTGGCACGTAGAGACGTAGCATGCTACGTCTCTACAGAACAAAAACCCCGATAAACATTGTTTTGAAATGGGGAAAATAACTTCCCCATTATCGATATTGTTCGTTTTAAGGTAAATGCACAGTAGAGACTTAGCATGCTACGTCTCTACATGACCTCTTTTTTTTTGGGACGATCAAAAAAAATGAGTATGTTATTTTCCGAGCATTCCTTAATTTTATTAATAAAATGGGTATTTATGATTTGACAGTGAAAACACATTATGTTATGAGTTAAAGTAATAACTAAATGAATGTTTTCTGTATTTAACAGAATGATTACATGCGAAGGACAATATCTTCCCACAAATTACCAAAAAGTAAAGAGCCCGATTTTTCATGACTTTAGATTAAAATTAACCTAAAATCTAATGCTGATTAGGCATGCAATTGCATTATTGTTATGATAGCCAACAAATTACGTGAGGATCACAGATGTCATTGAATATATTTTTTAATTTTTGTAATATGTAATATATATTTCTAATATAATGATAAATAAAGTTAAACAACTAATATTTTTATATCTGTTATTGATTCATCAAATGATCCTATTAAATGGTGATGCCAGTCAAATACCATCAAACGAAATGGAAAATTTTCTTATCGTTAAATTTTCACCACATCTTTCTGAAGATGATGTTCATTTGTTGCTTCAAAATATCAACCTGGATCAATATGAATATTTCTCTGCTTTGGAATGTTATATTATTCAAAGTCGGAAACGCAAAGCATTAAAACAAGTGTATGAAATGAATCACATTTGTTATGCAGAGCCAATATATCTAATCCCAATACTGGAAGATCCTTATTATCCCAAACAATGGTCATTAAACAATACAGGACAAAATGGGATTTCTGATACAGATATTGATGCGCCTGAAGCCTGGGCCGTTGAAAAAGGTCATAAGGATATTGTCATTGCAGTCATAGATACTGGCATAGATTACAATCACCCAGATCTTTCTGAAAATATTTGGTCAAATATAAAAGAAATATCAAATAATCAAATGGATGATGATAATAATGGATATATTGATGATATCATGGGGTGGGATTTTGTTGATTCGAATTCTATAGATTGTGATGAAAATGAAGACTGCCTTGTTTCAGATAATGATCCAATGGATTGTCATGGTCATGGAACTCAGGTTTCAGGTATAATTGGGGCTTTATCCAATAATAACTTAGGCATTGCAGGTATTGCCCAAAATTGTCAACTGATGCCCCTGAGAGCTGGATTTAAAACGTCTTCAGGAGATGGTTTCTTAAAAAGCCTTGATGCTGCTCGCGCTATTATTTATGCGGTTGATAATGGTGCAAAAGTCATCAATATCAGTTGGGGTGATTCTGTCAGATCAATGCTTATAGAAGATGCCATAAGATATGCAGCAGAAAACGATGTGCTTATCTGTGCCGCATCAGGGAATAATAATTCAAATGAACCTGTGTTTCCCGCAGCTTCACAGTTTTCAAATATTATCTGTGTTGGCGGAACTGATGGTTTTGACATGAAATCCTATTTTTCCAATTATGGGAACTGGGTTCATATCTCAGCCCCTGGTAGTGCAATTTTTACAACATCCATTAATAATTCATATGAGTTCAAAAGTGGTACTTCAATGGCTGCAGCTCATGTTTCAGGATGCTCCGCATTAATAATCTCTCATTTCCTTGATATAAGTGCCCAAGGGATCAAATCCAGGCTATTAAGAACAGCAGACATCCCAGAAAAACTGAATGAAAAAAATTTGATCTCCGGTCGTATCAATTTGTATAAATCCCTGACTGAATCTTTTATCACGCCCCATATTTTTTCTTTGAATCTTGAGCAAGCACATGAAAATGAGACCCTTACTATATTCGGCGATTCGTTTGACAATAATGGCAATGTGATTTTTTTCCCGGGAATTCATGCTGAGATTCTTTCATGGACGCCGCAGGTCATTCGATGTCTCGTACCTGCTCAAGCAGAAAGTGGCAATCTAACTGTTATCAACTCGAAAGGCTATGCAATGCATCATATTGATATTAATCTCAAGTATTATCATGTTGATTATATTGAAAAGGAGACGCTCATTATTGAAGAAATACAACAAGATACTGTTAATGATCACATCATTTATTCATTACCTTTTCCCTTTTGTTTTTTTGGTATTGAAACCAATCAAATTAATATTTCATCAAAAGGGTATATAATGTTTGACAGTGAAAACAAATTATGTTATAATTCAATCCAAAATCTAACAAATAAAAAAATGATCGCTCCCCTTTGGGATGATCTGACCATAAATGGTGTTTCACAAGCTAATGAGGGCATTTATATAAAGCAAATTTCTTCTGAATCAGTCTGTATACAATGGATTGCAGAACATTGCGATTCTGAAAATTCTGTTACTGTACAGACTGTACTCTTCAAAAATGGAACGATCCATTTTAATTATTGGATTTCTGTAAATACTGAAATATCTCCAACAATTGGGATATCAGCAGGTAACAATAAGGCTTATGAAATTATTCCTGTGGACTCTTTTGATCTTTTTAATCATGCAATTTGTTTTACGCCACGATTACACAGTTTCAAAGTTAAACTAAATGAAGGCTGGAATATGGTCTCATTTCCACTAATGATCGATCAGATACCAATCAGCGAAGTTCTGGGAGAAGCCAGAGAATTCATAGAAATCATTTGGGGATATCACAATAATGCATGGACTGCATATAATCCAAATATGATAGAATTGAGCGATTTGTATTTTTTTGACAATGGTCGCGGCTATTGGATAAAATCCACAAATAATAATATTGAGATACAATGCTCAGGAACGTTAAAATATCAAGCAAATACACAATTAGTTGAAGGTTGGAATCTAATTGGACCGGAAACGCTGACTTCGATAACACATGAAAAATATGACAGTTTGTGGCATTTTTTTAATGGTAAATGGCTCGTGAACCAGAATCAAAATGTTCAAGTATCAGAACTGAAACCCGGAAGAGGGTATTGGGTTAAAAATGCTGCAGATTGATTCTTGAAATCAGGATATTTTATAACTTATAATTTAATTTTATGTATTAATTTGTTAATTATATTAACAAAAATTTTTTTTAATTACAAAAAAGGAGACAGGTATGAAAAAAACAATGTTATTATTTGTAATGGCTTTTTTGATGGTCTTTGGTATATCTGGAGTTCTACAGGCAGAATGGATTCCGGATGATGATGGCAAGTTATATTGGTGGGAAGCCCCACCAGCTGCTGATAAAGTGGTATACCAGAAAAAAAGATCAACAAGATCGACCCCCAGCCAAACCAATGCAGAAGTTTTATTTATTATGGACACTTCAGGTTCTATGTGGGATGAAACTGAGGTTCTTTGTAGTAAAATAAACGATATTGTCACAGGATTACAAAACCAAAACATAAACATTGAGTATAAAATTCTTGGAATTACAGAAAATTATGCATGCACAACTGATTACGTATATTCCATTGTAACGAATCCAACAGTAAACCAATATGAGGACTGGGGCCCTGCAGTAGAAGATGTAGCAAACCAGTATTCATGGAAATCTGGCTATGCTCGAATTGCGATACCAATCAGTGATGAAGGTGCAGAGAATGGTAACAGTTGGAATTCTTATGATGATGATGCGATTGATCGTGCGAAACTGGCAGCAAAGGCAAATACTGTTGGGGTTATTCCAATTGTATGTTCCGGATATTATCAGGATATTCTTGATGGTGCCACAGAACTCGCCAATTATTGCTGGGGGAGTGTCTTTATTTCAACAGATTCATCATCGGACCTGATTAGTGGCATCATTGCTGCGATCAACCAGATATTTAATCCGGTGTCTGAAAATCTGGAAGCGCAAGTATTTGTTGATGATGCATTTGCAAGTGTGACAAGTTCAATTAAAAAAATTGCAGGGGATATCGCGTTTATTGTTGTTCAATTATTAAATGGAAGTGAACAACAAGTGAATACTGCTATTGAAATATCTTATCCATCAAACTGGACCATGGTTGACCATAATGCCATTATGAGAAGAGAAAAGCTTGTTTCCGAAGAAGAGAGTTTAACAGAAACAACTTTGCTTTCATCTGGCAAGGTTACGATACAAAATATTCAGGTCCCCATTGACCTGGCCTCAACTGTAAATGAAAATGAAGGAAAATCATTTCAGTACATCGTTAAACTGATTATCCCAAAAAATGAACCTGTTGGTATTTATCCGATCAGTGCGTCAATATCTTCTTCTTTATTACCAGATGCTTCATTTACGATTAATATTGTCAATAAAGGCAAAATGATTTTAACCAATCGAAATCTGCTGATAAGACAGCACGCAGACAAAGATGATGTCGCTTCAATATTAAAAGAAATTTTTAATATTTCTCAAACTGAAAATGCAATTGTTTTTTATGCGGATTGGTGGGATGAATACGATAATTTTGCCCAACTAAACAGTTCAAGTATTAATCCGGAAGGCACCGGAGAGGATAATTATTTAAATACCGGTAGTAGCAAGAGCAACTATTCCAATCCCATTAAATGGTGGGGATGGGATCCGCAGACACAATCATGGGACAGAGATGTCGATATTGATTATTCTTCTGAAAATTCTGCCAATGAAATATGTCTTTTCATTGACAAATATGTACACTACTGGGCAGAACAATTAGGGGGGCTTGACAAGGAAAACTATTTATTAATTGTCGGTGGCGACTCAATTATTCCATTTTATCGTACGCCGGGCATGCCAGATGACTGGTTTGATAAGTATCTAAGCCATTATAACGCTTCTCAATATACACGTAGATCAGCGGAAAACCATTTTGGGTACTCAGATATAATCTATGCAGATACTGATTATCAGGGATACAGGAATGGAAAAGTGGAAACAATATATCCTGGTAGAATTGTCGGTCAAAATTCGAAATATTTATTATCTTCACTTCAAAAAGTGTCAGAAAAAAGAACCGAACAAGACAATACCCTGATAACATGCTTGATAAATGATTTAAAAATATTCACAGATAATGCCAGCCAGGCAATTACAGATGCCACACTCGCAAATTATAATATTAATGTTAACACAAATACGGATTTGTATGAATCTGAATGGACATTCAGCGACTTAAAACGTGAATTTTCTACGCCTTTTGACCATTTTATTTTTCGGGGGCATGGAGCAACAACAGAAGCATGGCAAAGATTTCAAGGCGTTTCTTTTGATGAAAAGATAACGATTAATAATTATGATTTTCCCATCTCACAGTATTTTGATACATACAAGCCGAATTTTATGCCTTTCGGTTGTTTGATGGGCCAGGTTGACCGAGATTCTGAGGCGTCAGCAAATTCAGCCCTTATGATATATTCTCTGGTTAGAAATAATGTCAGAGATATACTGGCCGCAACAACAGTTTCTGCCGGAATAGAATTATTACCTTATTATTTTGGCAGCATCATTGGCAAACCATTAATTGGCAAAATTGGAAACATTCCCCAAAAATGGGAGCCAAAAACCTTAGGTCAAGCACTCGCTGTTGCTAGAAACAATAATTTACACCCATGCTGTGCACCTGTATATCAGCTTTATGGAACCCCCTGGCATAAATATTTGCCCCCGAAAGAACGAACACGAAGAGGGAAGACACAAGATGAAACCAACGTGAATTACACAATAAAAAGTATTAAAAACAGGCGAACAAGATCAAAAGAATACACTGTTGTAAAAACAATTCAAGAAAACATTCAAAGCTATAATATCGTATCGGAAGATAATTTTGAATTTATTCAAATTGAGGGTTTTAAGCGTTTTCATAAAGGTGAGGATGCGCCTGCTTTACCTGTGAAAAAAATACTGCTTACCTTACCCAATAATTCTGAATTCATAGGTATTACGGTTACAAAATCGAATATGATTCCCATTAACAATATCAATATTCCTGTTATGAGTAATGCCCCACCAATGCCGGATCCCAACTATTCTTTTTATGTGGAAGCATCGGATAACATTGGTATGTATGCGACTCATTCATCAAGTTATACCTATTCTGAACAAAATAACCAGACTGTCGTGATGGAGATTCTTCCTGTTGCATACGATACTGTTAATGATTCGGCTTATTTATACAAAGATCTAACAATTGATGTTTATTATAAAACTACCTATAATGGCGTTATGCTCAGTTCCTATCCTGACCAACAGAATTATGTTTCAGACGCAACCATTACATCAACGGTGATCATTGAAAATATCGTAGATGAGGCGAAAACATTTACAGCAACTGTTAACCTACGAGATTTATTTAATAACCTGATCAGGACGGGAACGACATCGGTTCGGGTAGATTCAGGTGCATACACCCAGGCGACAATAAGTATTCAAAGTCCCTCAGCAGGAGGAAGTTATTGGGTTGAAACGAATGTAAATGATGGCGCACACGATATCGGTTACTCGGTCCAACAAATTAATGTCAACCCTGGTGCGATTACCAATATTGAAATTCCAAGATGTTCCCCGGGATCAACGGCCGAATTTACAGTAACATTTGTTAATGATTCAAGTTCTGAAATTGAAACCTCTATTGGATTATTATTATATGAAGGTGTAAACTTGCAAGCTGAATTTTTACCAAAGGTTTATACAATAAATCCAAATAGTAACGTTATCGCATCTTTTTCCTGGGCGATCCCATCTGACTTTCCAGGTGGTAATTATCTGGCAATTGCTACGGCTAAAACAGGTGAGTATGTAACGTCATCAAGTGAAACATTCAGCATCGGCAGCTTAAATGAAGGCTGGAATTTGTTTTCACTGTCACAGGTTCCAAACGATACAAGCATTACAGCCGTACTTGATGAAATTTCAGGTCAATACTATTCTGTATGGGCATATGAAAATGGTATCTGGTCTGCATATTTTCCTGACATACCCGGTTTGAGTGATTTGACAACTTTAACTGAAGGTAAGGGCTATTGGATTAATATGAGAAATGCATCCAATTTTACAAGTCCAGGAACAACGCCTGGCAAAACAATTTCTTTGACATCTGGATGGAATCTTGTTGGTTTTAATTCAACCACCAGTCAATCAGTCGCTGATGCATTATCTTCAATTGCCGGTAAATACCAAAATGTATGGACCTATGAAGAAAGTGCCTGGAAACTGTATGATCCTGTATCCCCAGGTTTCAGTGATCTCTTTACATTAGAGCCCGGCAGAGGATACTGGATTAAAGCGAACGAAGCATGCACCTGGACGTTACCTTAGTCTTTTTCCCAAGGTTCGGACGAATATTGAGGAATGATTAATCTCATCAGGGATCGCTAATGCTTAAAAAAATATTAAGGTATGCTCGGAAAATAACATGCTCATTTCCTTGATCGTCCAAAAAATAAGGTCGTGTAGAGACGTAGCATGCTACGTCTCTACAGTACATTTACCTCAACACGAACAATATCAATAATGGGGACGTTATTTTCAGAGAATCCCTAAGCATTAGACGGCCCTGATGATTATCAAAGGATAGTAATGATTAAAGCCTTTATAAATATAGTGTACTGTCTGTTCATTTTCAATGTCAGCATCGGAAATGCTTCTCAAGAGCAAACGTCAAGCTGGTCGTTTGATTTTAAAGATGAGCATATTTCTTCGGTCCTTGATCAAATTTCACAAAGTACCGGCATTCAGATAAGTACCAATGTAACGATTGATGATATCTCCTTGACTCAAAAATTTATTGATGAAACCGCACATAAAATACTGTCGAATATTTTTAGAAAACTGAATTGTGCGGTTATCTGGAATTATTCCAGAAAAGGGCTGACAAGCGTAGATGTTTGGGTTTTTGACAGGATAAAAGATATCAACCATGGTAATGGCAATGGAAAGAAAAGTCAGTCATCATTTGTTGATTTCTTAATGAAAAAACGAAATGAATTGGAGAATAGTAATGAAAAACATCAACAATCAGTGATTCAAAAATTTTCACAAAAGCACAGTGCTGCTCTTGATGGCACACCTGCTGCTGCTTTCTTCAATAATCAAAAATTTCAAAACTATGAACCACCACCCATGCCCCCCGCTTTTTTTCATAAAGAAATTTCATCACAAAAATCGGATAACAATGAAGTCCAAAGCCAGATTGATCATCAAACAGATGACACAGACGCCAGCAAGCCTTCATCAAACCAGATGATTCATGCAAGACAGGAAGAATCAACGAATAAAACTGCTGATTCTTCTGATAGTAGAGATCTTCAAAGTAAAGATCTTCAAGGCAACAAACAAAAAAGCCTTGAACGATTTGTTGAAAAACCACCACCTGTTCCACCTGGTTTTAATCAACAATAAAACAAAAAAATTCAATTTATTAGAGGAGAGAAACACATGAAATTTTTCCAGGTAAAAAATTTTTTTATTATCTTTTTTATTGTATTTGTTATCGCAAATATTGCAGGTAGTTCCACAATTTTACAAGGTTTTCCACCAGCCCGAATTGGTGGTTCATTGACTGTGGATGGAAATACATTAACGCAGCAAAATTCTTCAGGTTATACATTTGTAGTAACCAGAGAAGATTCAAGTGCATATGTCCCTGTTCCAGAATGTTCCGGATTAAATGCATTTGATTGGTATGGAATTGACATTCCAATATTTCATAACACCATGGAACCAGGTGGAGCAAACCCAGGCGAAACAGCAGCTATTCATGCATTTAAGGATGGCACTGAGCTGGTTATTACATCACCGGTTAATGGAACGATTTCTGTCGCCGATAGTGGAACGTCAACACAAATTGACCTTGTTGCTTATTTGCCTGTTGCACCAGCAAACATATATGGTTCCATAACAGTGAACGGCATTCTTCTAACGCAGGCAACCACAACAGGTTACTCGATTATTGTAACCAGACAAAATGGAAATTCTTACACGCCAGAGGCGTTCTGCAATGCATTGAATTCTTCAAATTTTTATTCCATTGATATCCCATTATTCCATAATATTCTTCAGACAGATGGTGCAAATGTGGGTGAAACATCAATCATTCATATTTTTAAAAATGGGATGGAATTGGATGTCATTTCACCTGCAAATGGTCAATTATCAGTGGGTCAAAGTGAATCAATCACCAGGATTGACCTTTCAATACTAGCACCTTTTAAAGAAATTATTAATGGTCCTGCTGCTGGAACAATATTAACCATTTCAAAAGGGAATTTTGATGGAGACATAATAAGCATAACAGAACAAACAGGTCATGCGCCTGCTGTTTTTCCATTAGGGTTGATTGACTTTGCCATTACAGGCATCAGCAATGGAGATAGTTTAACTGTTACGTTTGTTGCACCTGTAAACTTACCTGTGAATTGTAAGTATTATAAATATATCAATGGTAGTTTTATCCAATATGATAAGACTTATGGTTTATCAGATGGTGATAATCAGTTTTCAATTGTTTTGATTGATGGTGGTAATGGTGATGATGATAGCCTTGCGAATGGACGAATATCTGATCCAGGTGGCCCGGGAGTGCCATTGACAACAGAAATTTCAGCTCATTCTGTCCCATCTTTATCAGAAATAGGCATGATATTGTTTATCATACTAATTGTGATGACTGGTATCCATGCAAATCGAAAATTTTCATTATCAACTTTGGCGAAATCTATAAAAAATTGAGATGATCTGATTTTTTGGATAGAGGTTACACATGCTAAGAATTCTTAGGTTTATAATTTTTTTTCTGATATTCATCGTTCATTATGCATATTGTTCAGATGTTTTTACCATTCCACAACCTGACAGAATTGGTGGGACTGTTAAAATTGGTGATCAGATGCTAACTAGTGAAAATGATCATGGATTTAAATTCATTGTCAGCCGGGAAGATGGCACATTGTTTTCACCTTCAGCGGAACTATTAGATGGGTTAAACAATTATAACTGGTATCTAATCGATATACCCATAAAAGAAGAACCTGACCAACCCAATGGTGCCACGCCTGGTGAAACTGTCCGGATAAATGTTTACAAAAATAAAACAAAACTAATCGTTTTATCACCAAAAAATGGACAGTTCACAGTTGATAGTAGTGGAAGCACGCGCCAATTGAATCTGGAATTAAGAACTCCAGACCCTGAATTGATTATTAAGAAAAATCAACTTGATTTTGGAGAGCAAGCTTTAAAAACACTTTCTACCCCATTAACGCTTTCGATTCAAAATGTTACAACAAGCAAAAAACTCATCAATGAAGTAAAAATTTATGGGGATTTTTTTATTTCAAATGATAATTGTGGAACCTCTATCAATGCAAAAAATTCATGTCAGATTGCAATTCAATTTTCTCCGAAGACACTGGGAAGTCATTCAGGGGAATTGTTAATTCAATCTGATTCTGTTGAAAGCCCACAAAAAATTACATTATCGGGAAATGGAATTACCCGAAAGGGGGATATAAATGGTGATACACAAATCAATTTAGTTGACCTTATTGTTACATTACAAATATGTAATGGTCTAATCCCCAATACGCCCATTTTTGTTAAAGCAGATGTCAATAATGATGACAAAATCGCCATTGAGGAAGCGATTCACATATTGTATTTCATTCTCGGCCAAAGATAAAACAGTTTGTGAAAGACATCAAAAAATCATGGTTTGAAAATAGT
>Ga0272440_1003869_pt1 | contig 10982 bp, 16 predicted proteins | sample SSMMMBAug17_FD_192440 | JGI IMG/M metagenome (GOLD analysis project Ga0272440, IMG submission 192440) | Marine sediment archaeal communities from Little Sippewissett salt marsh, Falmouth, MA, United States - SSM-MMB-Aug17 | ecosystem: Environmental > Aquatic > Marine > Wetlands > Sediment ... | reverse complement strand
GTTAACCATACGATAGACCATGAACGCAAACGGGTTCATATCCTCAGGCATGAATTGCGCCCGAGACTTCAAAGCACTGCCTTCAACCCAAGTAGCGATCGGCGTAGCAACCGGCTTGTCGTAATCGTGACCCCAAAGAACAGTACCGCCCTTGATGAAGCTCGAAATATCCCAGCCGTCAACTGCGATCGTATCTCCATCACGATCAACATCAGGAGTTGAGATCGTGAAGGTAAGGACTCGATCAAGTTGGTTGCCCTCCAAGTCAACGTCTCGCGTCACAACCGTAGGGGCTGCGCGCAAAACAAGATCATTCTCAGCAAGCTCGCCACCCTGAGCAAGTAGTTCCTTAAACTGTTTGACGGTATAGCGTCGTGACATACCTTCACCTCTAACCTAATTTAGGGCCAAAAATCTAGGCCGTTCCAAAAATTTGCGCAAGCGCTTCTAGCACATCCCGCTCTTGCTCCGTAAACGCGTGCTTCGCAGAACTAAGGTATCCCGTTTCAATGGCCAATCGCTCAGCTTCTTTCTGCCTCCAAAGCTTCGCGCAAACGTCGGCCGACTTAGGCTCGCCCACAACCGCGATAGATGCGCATCTGCAGTTGATGTTGTTTTCGGCCAGAGCAAACTCACCAGGCCCTTGGCCTTGATCTCCGTCGCTTGACGTAAACAGTTCATTGACCGCGACAACACTGCCTTGCAGATCTAGGTGTGTGTCGCGGGTATCTCCATCAATGACTGATAGCCATTGCTTGTCGGCTACAAGGCCCGATTGCAGCCAAGCCTCGCGACTGCCGAAACTAGAAGCAATGACACTTTCAGTGCGGGCTATCGTCCGCGCTCGACTAGTTGACGCCTGGGCAAACACGCCCTTGATCCGACTCTTGAGTTGGTTAACACCTTCACCACGCTTGACACCCTCCACTACAGCGTTGCGTACGGCCTTGCGCGTCGTATTATTGATTCCCACAACGCGCTTCGCAGCATATTGCTCGAGAAACCGAACAACTTTGGGGTTCAACATGTTGAAAGAAATCGAGAGGCCGAGCTTGCGCAGCTCAGCATTGCCCACGCTTTTAATTACTTTCTTGGTGCGGGGAGTAAGCTCGCGGTCCAGCCGCTCAGGCCTCAAAGAATCAACGATCCTAGCTATCCGATCATCGTCATCCTTCTGCGTCGCGACGCCTTGCGCCGCTTTAGCTTTTCCCGAGTCAGGCTCAGGCTCGGCTAGGGGTACCGTCATCTCGCCTTCAGGCGTACGCGCTACTAGTGACAAGTTCTCAAGATGTACGTTATCAGTCTCGCCACGATCCTCTAAGCCGATCCTCTCCCGCCACTCTCCACGGGTCAAAGCCCATGGGGCTGCCTTGGCGTAATCAAGCCGTCGATCTTGATCGTCGGGTGCGGGATCGTCGAATGTAACTACCAAGCGCGGATCGTACTCAAAGGCTAGGCGTTGCAAATACGCGAGCCACTTACGCGCCCGTGGTCCCGTAACGTAGCGAGCCATCAAAAGATCAGCACTTTCGATCGTAGCGCGGTTGCTGTTCTCAATGATGCCCACGATCTCAGGAGGCACACCGAAGGTCTCGGTCACAATCTCCCGTACTGACTTACGTAGATCAATGGTATCAGCATCCTTCATTGAATCCGAAAGGCGGATATCCACGGGCTTCATACCTCCCACGATCTCTACTTGCCCAGCCTTTTTCGATCCCTGGTATTTCTGACGGTATGCAGCCTGCAAGCGCTTAGCCTCTGAGTTATTGATTTTCTCAAATGCCAAGATGCGGCTCGGAGCTGCGTTATTGTAGAAATGCGCTCGGGTAAACTCAGCTGCATATTCATCTGTGTCGATCTCAGTCCCAAGCGCTTGGCCTGGTCCCACACCTCCCACTATCGGGTTAGACGGATCGGGGTTGCGTACACAAAAGATATCCTCCGCAGGTAACGCAAAAGTCTGGTTTCCGATCTTTATCTCATAGGCAGGACGTTCCGCAGTAGGGCGCTTGCGTACCCACGTCGACGGGAACGGCCAAAGCGAAATAACCTTGCCTAGTCGATTGCGCTCTTTGATTGCTAGACTCTCGCCCAAAAGCTCTAGGTAGATCTGGCTAAGCCTACGGACGTCCAACCCGGGCAGCATAGAGTTGCCACCGTACAAAACTTCCAGCAGCAAGTGTTCGTTCAACTCAACAAACTGAAGATCCGACTCCTCACTTTGCTTGCGCAACTGTTGAGTAGTCTTAGCACTGAAGCTCTTAGCCCCGAGCTTCTTGCCATCACGCACGCGCTGCATATACCCTACGCGCCAATTGATATTGGCGAAAGCATCAGCGATGCGTGAAACCACCATGTGCAACCGTGGGTTGGTGCGGTAGTACGCAATAAGCTCCTAACTACCAAGTGTTGGAGGCTTGCGTTGCTGTGATAGCTGTTGGACCCATTCAGGAGTTCCGGGGGGCGATGCACTTGGGGCTTTGTCACGACTGGAAAGAATCGATCGCAACTTATCAAAGGCCATAATCGGGCCTCCATTGCAAAGGCTAAAAAATCTCGTACGTACAATGATTAAGTTAGGGCCAGAATCGCTAGGCGGCGCAAATGCAAAGACGGCGCACCATAACCCGAAAAGGCTCGGCAATCGAGAAATCAGCAATGAAGGGCGCAGCTGCCTCGGCAAGATCAGCCACGATAAGAGATTGAATGCTTGCGAGCTGGCGGGGGGTAGCCTCTAACCTGCGAGCCAGCTCGCCCATTGACGTGCCATCAACCAACCCGCACAGAACAGCCCTATGCGCAGAGCCCCTACGCACGATCCGCTTGACTACTACTTGCAACGCGCGCAGCAGATCTGCTGAGTCTGTAGTTTCTTGCGGGGGCGTTGTCAGCTCGTCGACACCCGCGTCTATGGGGCCAGCCTCTAGGCGAGATCGGATCAAAGCCACGTCTCGCAATGCCGCGCCTACTTCATTCGCAATTTCTTGATCCTCTGCTCCCGTGCTCAGCAAATAGCGGATTTTGAAAAACGAGTGGCGCAGCACCCTCTTAGGTGCGAGCCTTACTACACTCCAGTGATAGGCTACCTCAGCACTGATAGCGCGGCGTATTCGATCTTGGGCATACCGCACAAAGCGCGCTCCTGACTTGTCGTCAGGGTCGTAGCTATCGAGCGCCTTGCAGAGCGCTTCAACGCCCACTTGGAATAAGTCATCCAATGGATGTTGGTAGCCTGCGTAGCGGTGCGCTTCCCGTAACACAAAACGCAAATTAGAATTTAGAAGCATATCGCGATCTGCCCGGCGCTTGTGCTGCTTATAACGTCGTGCAACCCGTTGCTCTACAGCCTTAGACAATGGCTTATATGCGTTGACTACCCTGGATAGGTACTCTGTGTCTGCTCCTTTCATAGCCTCCAACTTTCTGGCAGCTGGGAGCAATCAACCCCTGCCTCCTGTAGGTATGCCCGAAATTGCCTCATTGTCATTAGTACGATCGGCTCAGGGGCGTCTTCTGAAAGGCAACGCTTGATAGCCTCAGACATAGGGCCCCCATATTCGTCTAACTGTAGACCGGACCGAAACCATTGTGCGTGCATCTGCCAGTAGTGCGGGATCGGTCTACGTGCGGAGTCGTAAGGGGGCAGAGTCCAATCAATGTCTGCTGCGCTTTGAGACGCAAAGCAGGGAGACACCCGCCCCAACCTTGCCTTACCGTGGATCGTAGACTCGTGTTGCTCATCATGCTGCGCCAGGCTCGGCACTGTGTAGTGCACAGGACGATCCGTTGCATGCGACCAACAGAACAACCGAGCATCGGCGCTATGCCAATCCGGGTTAATGTATTCGTCGCACCAAGCGACAAATTCCGACGTAAACGCCTTGGGCAAACACAGTGCTACTCCGCAAATAGATCGATGGTACACTAGCCACGATCGCCCAGCATCATGAGCACGTAAAATCTCGGGGCGTGTAGTAAAGAATGAGACGATCTTATCAGGCTGCGCTGCAATGGCCTTGTGCGCCGCATCGAGAAACCCCGGGCAAAGCAGCGCATCATCGTTAACCAAAAGCCTATGTGTTGCCCATTCCGGGCAACTGAGCCAACAACCTCGCGCGTTGTGCCACGGGCTAACTGGGGGATCATCAATCGACACCGGGCAGCCTAGCTCTTGAGCTAGCTTGTAGGCCGCATCTTGCCGAGCCTTGATACCCATTACTACGGGCGCTATTTGGATCGATTGTGGCATTGTGCAAACTCCCCCATAGCTTGTTCATAGCTTCCCCGAGCTGCTATGAGTTTCCAAAAGATTTCGAAGTCACGCCCTATCCTCTCGAGCGCGACAGTAAAGACCGAGCCCCTAGCACTTGGTAGTGCTACGCGAATGTTGCTCTCAATCGTGTCTACCAGATCAAGCGCAAGCTCTAAGCTTGGCTCATTGACGCGCAGCACACCGCGACCATAGGCCGGAAGTATGCCTCCACCTAGATCCCAACGGCGCAAATAGGACTTAGCTACGGCTTCGCGATTACGGCGCAGCCATACGTAAGTTGCACATGGGTAGTTAGCAATCAAGCGGCCTAGGCCCCAGCTCAATCGATTGTCTACCTCGATATGACGATCGGGGTATTCCCACCTGGTAGGCCCCAGTTGCTTGTGATGTGTCTCGTGTCCACTCGAGTAGTTAGTAATGTGCTCACAAGCTTTAGCAAATGACAACGTGCCACACCTACCAGTGCCAATTACAAATACACGCATTCTCAAAGCTCGTAATAGCAGACAGCTCGCAGCCGCTGTAGGCTCGGACCCACTAGACACGCCGGGCTTTGCTCTGTCCACTCAACAATCTGACGGAATCCAATCTCACGATGAATATCAGAACCCGCACCCCACATGTACGGGAAGGATAGCACAGCACCCCGACATGCCACCCTCTTCACCTCGGAAAAAGCAGCGCGTTGTTTTCCGCACAGATGCTCCCACACCTGCAAAGCAATCACGACGTCATAGGACTTATCAGCTACGGGCCAAGGCACCAAGCCCGCATCATGTCGATAAGTGGGATCGCCACGTAGATCCATGGTATCAGATCCGCGTAGGATAGGCAGCCCACTTGGGCCTGGTCCTATCTCTAGGGCGTTCTCAGGTGAGAAGGTTAGCGCAAGCTTCTGAGCAAGCGTCATGTAAGCTTTGCGCCCTTCATAGTAGGGATCACAAGCGAAGGTCTCAAAGGGCTCCGGTTGCATCATTTGCCGCGCCCCTTCCTAATCAGTATGACCTTGGTAGGGTCCCCACTAGACGCGGACTCAAAGCCCTCCAACATGACACGCGCTAATCTAGTGGTAGCCCACATATACGAGCCCCACGAAACCCAACGCAAAACTTGCGTCGCATGGGCCCAAAAACAAAGCCGCAAGTTTCTAAAAGGCCTCTCTGGATAAACGATCTTCATATCAAAAGCACCCCATCATCAAGTTCAATGCCGTCCACCATAGGGAGCGCACTACCACGCCCCTCGCTCATCTCTTCGTCCAACAACCCTATGTAGACCTCCTCACCTAGCGACGCGTAGTGTGCAAGTAGGTAAGCAACGGCCGAGTCGCCATGCCGCGGTTTGCGCGTTTTGTCCTTGCTCTGATTCTTGGCCTTGGATAGGCGCGGTTGTCCGTTGAAGATCTGCACTTGGCCGAAGTCCATCAAATGGTCCGGGTCACTGATTAGCGTCATCTTGCTATCAGACAGTGCCGCTTTGAACGGTGGGAAATGCTCAGAGTACCACTTGTCTGTTAGACTGATACACTCAATAGATGAACCCCAACGCTGCAACGCTACCTCTGCAAGGTATGACCCGTTGCCCGTAGCATCAAAAGCGCCCCGGTAAAAGTTGGGCAGCCGATCACCTACGTAGAACAATATCTGCTTCTGTTGTTCAAACGGGATATCGCAAAGCTCGATCGCAAGCTTAGACTCACGACGCAGATCCGCCCCAAGCGCTCCGACTACCAACACAGTACGATCACTGACGCGCCCAAAATCCTCGCCTAGAAAATGCTGCGCATCCGAGTCTAGAGTCTCAAGGATCGGCGCTAGCTCCGCATCGATCCAATCTTGAACGTGCGACTCTCGCTTAGCTTCGTCCCATGTAACAAAGTCCTTTGCGGGAGAGTCCAAACGCAAAACCGGACCAGGAAGCATTTGACGCTCTACAAGAGCACGTGGAATATAGACGCCCCCACTACGTGCGGGAACACAAAATAGCTCTTCCTCTGCTGCGTCGCCATAAAACTCTATGACTGACTTGCGCCAATCTTTCTCAACTTTGCGGTTGTACGGCTGCCGATTGACCTCACAGATACGTCGGCAAAGTCCGTCCGCTATTGCGTCATCAAGCGTCGTGCGATGCAGGCTGTAAGGAAGCTTCTTAGCACGTACCTTCGAAACCAATTCGTTGAATGGGTTATCGACCCCGTTGTGCGTCGAGAGTATAGACACACGAGCGGATCCGCCCCAGATGAGCACGGCTAGCGCTGCTTTGAGCAGCTCATCCAAGTCATCGTGAAAAGCAGCTTCGTCGACTACAATATGACCCTTCTTATTTCTCAGATTCGTAGGTCGGGACGTCAAAGCCGTAACGCGATGCCCAGAGGCGAAGGTCACACGATACGTCAAGACGTCTCGGCCACCCTCCCGCAATACGTTCTGCTCGATCGAGCTTGCGGCCTTGTCAATGTGTCCAGCCCAAAAGGCTACGTCACGAATAAAGTCTTCAGTGGTCTGCTGATTGTAAGAAGTGTACCAGCCATCACAACCGCCCGCGGCTACGGTCTTAGCAGCGCCTAGCGCAAGCTCGCCAGCAACACACCACGAGGCCCCGATACGCCTAGATTTCTCCCACACCCTCACCTGTGAGGTATCGAGAAACCACCGCTTTTGATAAGGCAGCAGAGCTGCGCGCTCAGGCACTAGTCGTCCCCAAGAAAGATCTTGCGGCGTATTTCCTCGGCTACATCAGCAGACAGCCCGTGCTTAGTCTCAATGGGGCCTCCATCCTTGCCCGTAACTTCATGTCGATCTTTGTAGGTCTCGGGCAGTAGCCCAGTTAGTAGGCGTGTTAGCAGGCCGTCCGAGTAACTCTGTTTATAGCCCACAAGCACACCTCCCTGATAGACGGGTTCGGACACGCCCTCAACGCCACGGCGTATAGCTTCGTCCTGTAGGTTGTGCGCCGCTATCTTCCTTGCCTCCTGCCAGCGCTTGGCGAACTCAGGACATGTCTTTGCCCAGTAGAAAGGCATAGAATATGAAATGCCTACCTCCTTAGTGCAGATCCCTACGTGCCCAACGACTTCGAAAGCCTTCAGAAAAAGATCCATCTTGGCCTGAGCTTCTTTGACTCGGTCCGGCTTAGGTTGCGGGGGTAGTGTCAGAACAGACTCCACACGATGCTTCAACGTCGGCGCATCGGCCAAGCGAACGAAAAGCTTTTCGCTGTGGTCGTCCGTAGCAACCGCGGTGTCGGCAGGCTTCAAAGCCTTCCGTTTTCGAGCGGGGGCTTTCTTCTTAGCGGTCTTTTTGGTAGGTGCCATAATGTCGAAGCATACACCTAAAGACCGACAAATGGTTACTATTTCACAAGCTGCTTACGCAAAAAATGGATCATCCTATCCGATACCCCTGGATAGCCATAGAGTGCCCGTAGCACTGTGCTCTGAGATACTCCAGCCGCTATGAAGCGCGCCATACCCCGAGCATCAAGCTCTTTGCGGATTGCTCTCTGTAGGCGTGTCGTTGGCTTGTGCGTCCGAGGCCTGCCCCGCCCGCGCTTGGTTTTCTCGCTCATGTTGTCGGTCTCTTTCCTCGCAATACTTGATCCAATGTCGATCGCAAAACTCAACTTCAAAGCTCCACGTGGTTTTGCTGCGGTCTATGATCTCAGATGGCGCGACGCACTTAGCGGCGCGGCACAATCCGGGATGCGCTCGTGCTTTCAGCCTCAAGCCTACCTCCAAATAATAAGCATCAACAAAAGGAAAAACGCAGCTAACAGCCAGCCAAGCCCAGCTGCGCGCCTCCAGAACATAGCTTCAGCACAAGCTACGCCCGCTATCTCGGCAAGGTGGTTCGCATCGTGTTTGAGCGCGCTAAACTTCATCTTCTCTGCTCAATTCGAAAAGCTCTCGTGGGCTCATGTTCGCAAGTTCTTCTTCGTAGGTGCGCTCTATCTCTTCAGTGTAATAGTTTGCGACTACTTCATAGACGCCCGGGATATCAAGCAAGTCTTCAACCGATTCCTCTTCGAGAATGTTGCGCAGGATTTCGTCAAATTTTTCTTGGGGCATTCTCATAGCCCCACCTGCTTGGTTAGCGTCACGGCGTCGGCAAGAAAGGTCCCGGTAGGCAGGCCATACAACGGCACACAATGCCCCACTAGGGTGTAGACCGAAGACTCTTGGGATGGCTCAATGGTGCATTCGTAAATCTCAACAATGTTTAATCTACAGCGAGCGAAGTCCCGAGCATTTTCAAGTGTGCCAAAAACGCACATTGGCCCCCACCCATCAGGCGATCGAGTTGCTTTGCCTAATCGGTATCGCTGTGGCGCGGGTATTACTGCGGGCCCGCAGTTTCGAACCACTTTGTAATAAGTCCTCATGGCCACTCCTCAAATGGAATCTGGTTTAATCGCTGGCTCCGTCCAAGTCGGGATAATCCTCCGCTTATCCTCGCGAGTTTGCCAGTGCTCGAGTTTGGCGCGGTAGTACGCTCGATAACATTCTACGGGGTCCGCGTGCGCATCGTTGTACTCTCCGCACGCAAGGGCGAAGGGCGTACGTCTGGCAAAGACGAGCCGCGGTGAGTGACTGAGATACTCTCGCAATATGTGCTCACAACGATGTGCTCGACCACGCGCAGCATAAAAACGGATGGCCAATTCCCAAGCGTGCTCGAGCAGCCAACAGTAGTTATTAGCGCTCGCACGTACCCACTTACTACATGGATGATTGTAATGCGTGCGCTTGTACGGGGCGCGGCTCTCGGGCAACGCATTGCTCAAGAGTTGGCAGGACTCTACCAACATCTTGTTGACGTGTTGATCACACAGCCCCAACGCTGCGGTGCGTGGGTCGTTGTCCAAAGCAAAGATGTTCATGTGGTCACACCCTCTCGGCTCGTCTCATGCGCCGATACTCACGCCGGATGATGTCGACGAGCGGCCTATCGCCATCCCATTCAAGCGGGACACCGCTATTGACAAGCCCCCTGCATAGCTGGTATCTCCTGCCGCTGGGGTACACCTCCCACACATAGCCGCCGAACCGTGGGGCGCGGAATTCGCGCCACTCGCTATTGCCCAATTCGTTGACGTATTCAATCGCCACCACATTGACGTCATGTGCGGTAAACTTTGTACGCTTCATGTTCCTGCCCCTTCCTATAAATCGTCAAGTGCTGAGAGTATAGAATCCAAAGAACACGCAACCAGGCGATCGCCCTCTCGAACCCACGGATGCGTAAGAGACGAAGCACGCCCCAGCAGAATAGCCTTTACCTCATCTCCCGAGTGCGACGTCAGAAAGTCTAAGCTAATCTCAAGATCTCCCAAGGTGCCGCGCTCGCGTTGCACTAGTGCCTGGGGCTGCGTGGGAAAAGTATACGTTGCGTCGATCATGCCTTCTTACGTTGCACGCCTTGTGCCAAGCCCAGCTGAGAAAAAATCCCAAAGAAATCAGCGTGTAGTCTATCACACACATGCCGCAAAACGTCGCACTCTGAAAGGGTCTCTGCAATTTTTTCTCAAACCGTTGTAAGTCATTTATTTTCAAGGAGTCTCTATCCTGAAAAAAATTCATAGCTCTGACACAAAACGTCAGTGCTCGAGTGCTCCTCTATAGTGGCGAAGTACGGAGCAGTTACGCAAAGCTTGCATGAGCTATGCAAAGACTGCAGAGATCGAAGCTGAGAAAAAATAGAGGGTTGCACGTAACTCTGCAAAGATTGCATTCAACCCCGCAAAGATTGCGCGATCATGCAAGGGCTGCTGACATAAAATCAAGGGGTTACGTGTTGGCACAAGCCGTGCAACGTAAGAGAGTATGAACGCAACGAACAAAGGAGCCTCTCCCATGAAAGCCTACCTGATCCGAAAGACCGAAGCGAATAGCGGCGTAGGGATTCGAGAGTCGGAGAGGGGCGATTGGGTCTCCCAAAACCACTGGATGATCCGCATCGCACACGTGCGCTATGGCAAAGACGTCAGGCCAGACCCTGAACGGACATTCAGCTCCCACTGCTTACTGGCATCGGTAGACTGGGAAGGTCTGCAAGAAATCGCCCCTACAAGGCTCACAATCGACGAACAACAAGCCTTTCTGGGTCAAGACGTGGTGGTATGGGCGAACCCCGATTATGCGGCCTGGTTGAGCCAGCCAGAGCTTCGGCTCTACGCCGCCGACGCTACGAGCCCGATCGTCTTTGCCCTAGGCAAGGGCAAGCCTACAGCGGAGAATACCATTGCCGTACTTATGCCTACCCGCGGTCCTGCGCTAATGCCTGAAGATCTACGTGTAATACACCTGCTGGCCAAAAGAGGGAGCTTGACATGATGAGCGTAGTAGCTACCGATTCCGGCAAAATCGTACGCCGCAAGCTGGACCCCCGGACTGGAGAATGGGAGCAAGTGGTCCGTGTCGAGCGGCACCTGCTCATGACTGCGGTCGATGAGTCGCGCCGAAGCAGTGGTGGACAGGACCTAAGCGAAGCCTACGCCCTAGGGTATGCCAGCAAGCAGGACTTGCTAAATGCTGTGTCCATATTGCTCCAGCACGGCTACGATGATGAGGCGGTAGAGCTGGCCATACTGCTCGACGATTGGGAGGATGTGGCATGACAAGCCATGACACACTGCAGGCAGCGCTCGACGAGCTGACACGTACGCGCATTCGAACCGCGCGCTCAGGGCGGGGCACCCATGCCGAGGC
>Ga0272440_1003868_pt1 | contig 10983 bp, 7 predicted proteins | sample SSMMMBAug17_FD_192440 | JGI IMG/M metagenome (GOLD analysis project Ga0272440, IMG submission 192440) | Marine sediment archaeal communities from Little Sippewissett salt marsh, Falmouth, MA, United States - SSM-MMB-Aug17 | ecosystem: Environmental > Aquatic > Marine > Wetlands > Sediment ... | reverse complement strand
ACAACTCATTGCTTTGTGTTTTCCTGAATTTCAACTCAATAGCCGCTGTCAGTGGATTTCAAAATAGTCCTTTTAAAATTTGTTTACAATCAAACTTCTAATACAATCTATATTTGTTACATCACCTAAACGTACAAAATTGGGAGTATAACTAGTAGATCTATAGTTTCTGTATATCTTTATAATGACAGACCTGCATATCATTCAACTGTATATCATTCAAACTTGAATGATATACAGAAACCGGATAATAAAATCATTTTTCGAAATTTGTTGTTGTCAGAGATAAAACTGTTGTTTAGCCTCTCTGCTATCATCTATTTATCTCTCCACGAGCTTTCTTTAATTATAGTAATAAAAAATGTCGCATGGCAGCTCACCAATCATCTCCACAGACTTTGGTTTATGTCAGTAATATACAGTGCTTCTTGATTGCCAGGTGCGATTTTCATGAGCTATGGTTGATGTCAGAGATTCAAACTGTCGTCTGACTATTCAATACTCATCACTATGCCCTTTGCTTAATGCCAGTGATTAAAATTGTTTATCACATTTCGCTCAACTGCCAATTTCAGTGGATTCGGCTCTTTGCTTTGTTCTTTGTTGAATTTCAGCTCAATAACCGCTGTCAGTGAAATTTCAAAATAATCCTTTTGAAATTTGTTTACAATCAAACTTTTAATACAATCTATGTTTTGTTACATCACCTGAACGTACAAAAATTTAAACCGACTGACTAAGTAATTGCTTAGTGATGAACACGTGCATTTGAAATATTTAAGATAAAGATTTTGGGACTAAACAAAAATGGTAATTTCCTCTATCCTTTACTAATATTTTCAATGTATGCATTATTTTTTCTCAGAAATCATCATTAGTAGCTTAACCTGATCACCCACATCTAACTTGCCGTTAGCATCGAAGTCTACTGCCTTAAAATTAAATGGTGATGGAGTATCTCCTATCAAGACTTGTTGGGAAGACAGTAAGTCTTTAATTTCAACTATACCGTTGCAGTTTGCGTCTCCTGGAATTAGGATGTCTGATTTTTCGATAGTGTAGATGTAGGCAGAACCTCCACTATCGTAATCATTTCTTGCACCAACAATTGCATGATCTCCCGAAATAAATACAGAATAGCCAAAATTATCTCCATTTGAACCATCCGAAGCCAATAATTTTTTCTTCTCTGTCCATGTATTTCCTTCTCTTTTAAAGATATAAGCAGCTCCTGAATTTTTTACATTACCATCACCATCATTTTGCCATGCCCCAACAATAGCATAATCTCCTAAGATTGAGACCGAAGCACCAAAGTAACAGTAAACTCTATCAATGCTACCGGAATCCAGCAGTTTGACCTGTTCTATCCAGTTTTCTCCATCTCGTTTGAATATATAAGCAGAGCCAGAGCCCTCCCCTTTATCATCATCACCTCTTGCTCCAACAATAGCATAGTCTCTTGAAATCGATACTGATTCACCAAAACAATCCCATTCTGTTCCATCAGAGGGTAATAACTTTGCCTGTTCCAACCAGATATCCCCCTCTTTTTTAAATATATACGAATAACCGTTGCTATCACTCTGATAATCGCGTGGTGCTCCTACAATCGCATATTGCCCTGAAATTGATACTGAAAAGCCAAAACAATCACCCTCTGCACCATCAGAAGGCAATAATTTCGTCTGTTCAACATAACTCTCTCCTTCCCGTTTAAAGATATAGGCTGAGCCCGACCTGGATCCATTATCATCATTTCCATGTGCACCAACAATAGCATAATCGCCAAAGATCGACACTGCCCAGCCAAATTGATCGTAGTCAGCACCATCTGAAGCCAATAACTTAGACTGCTCTATCCAAGTCTCTCCATCTCGCTTAAAGATATATGCTGAGTCTAAGTTAAGACCGCCAACAATTGCATAATCGCCAGAGATCGACACCGCCCAACCAAAATAATCGTTGTTAGTCCCATCAGAAGCCAATAGTTTCATCTGCTCTATCCATGTATTCCCATCTCTTTTAAAAATATATGCAGAACCTGTATCTTTTCCATTATCATCATCATCGTTTGCTCCAACAATTGCATAATCGTCTGAGATAGATACTGTAGCACCAAAATTATCCCCTGGCGAATTATCAGAAGGCAACAATTTAGATTGTTCTACCCATATATCTCCCTTTCTTTTAAAAACACATGCAAATCCAATACTATCTCCCTTATTATCATATGTCCCAACAATAGCGTAATCTCCAAAAATTGATACAGAACGACCAAATTGCCCCCCCCCCTGTATTATCAGAAGCCAATAATGTTGATTGTTTTATCCATTTTTCTCCTTGTTCTGATATTTCTTTCTTAAAAATATAAGCCATACCATTTTTCCCAATAATAAAATAATCACCAGAGATTGCTACTTCATAACAACTCATCGAAATTTTATTCTGTTCTACCCATCGATTGTCTATTCTCTTATATATATATATTCCATCGCCTTCAACAATAGCATAACCTCCTGATATAGACACTGAAGAGCCAAAATAATCTTTATCCCCCCCATCACTTGCCAATATTTTCTGCTCAGTGCTATTTATATTAAAATCTTCAACAGGTGTAACCATAACTTTAAACATTCCATAATTTACCTTCCCTTTTCCATCACCTCTCTCTACTCTGATCACAAATGTCGTTTCTTCAGTAACATCAGGTGGAGTCCAAGTCATGTTTGAGCAATTCTCATTATCTGTAGTTGTGAAGCTACCCCCTGTGGTGTTCCAAAAATAGAACATCTTATCCCCATCACTGTCGATTTTATCTGCTGTATGAGAGAGATTCTCATTTTCTAAGATGCTCTGATTCGGGTATTGAATCGGTTCAGGTGGAACGACATTAAAATTATCATAAATCTGCTCATACGAAAAGCCAAGCGTAACAGCGTTTGACAAAAAGCTGTCTAGGCTTTTTGATTTTCTGCTACTATTTGATGACAAGAGCAGATACTTAGGACCAGTGCCTCTTAGGTTCATGCAATTAGCAATGATTTTGGACATCTCAGCTCTGGATATATTAGTCTTATCCCCTGAATCATCCTTACCAAAGTTTCCATTATTATATCCACTAGCTATCCTAACGCCTTTAACGTCATCCTCCCAATTTACTCTAATATTAGCAAACCAGTTAACGTATTTATATGGCCAATCAGTAGCAGGCACGTCTGGAAAGGTTAATCTACTGCTCACAGAAACATTGATATCCTCATCCTTTGCATCAAATATGTTGTAAATAATCTTAGCTGCTTCATATCTGTCAACAGGGTCATCAGGGCCAAAGGTGCCATCTTCTCTGCCATAAATGTAGCCTTTTTTTTTAGCATCTGCTAAATATTTATAGACCCAATGATCTGAACTAACATCACTAAATCCTGGATCTGGGGCAATTGGATCAGCTGTCTTTCCTGCTCCTTTGTAGCACATCTTGACAAGCTCTCCTCTTGTAACAGGTTTCTGCGGACCAAAGGTGCCATCATCTCCATCAATAACTCCATAGTTTGCAACATAGTTTATATATTTTTTAGCCCAGTGATCTTTTGTATCACTGAATTCACCAGTAAATGAATAAGGTATGATACTAGTTTTTAGCGATATTTTATCATAGATTAAATATCCTTTTTCAAATTTTTGTATGATTGTTGTATCATTATCTTTTTCCTCTTCAGTTGGAGCACCTAACAAATTTGGACCTTGATTGTTCTTTATATATTCAGCTAATAATTTGCCCTTTAAAAGAAAAACCTTTTCCTTAGACATATTCAAAATCAAGGCTGTTTCATCACCTTCCTTTTTAAAATTTTGGATCCAGATCCCACTCTGTGAATAGACAAAAAAACCATGATCATTATAGTTAAAAGGCTCTCCAAGATTATTATATCCATCACTTTCATACTCATCAAAATATCGCATTAAAAACATATATCTATATGTTTTTTCATTAAGCTTATACTGTTCATATGTCCAAAGATCTCTTGAAAATAATCCCACACCATTCGGGATTTTATATTTTATACCAAAATGTTTTAAATCAGTATAATCTGGATCTATATGATATGACCATCCGATTATATCTTCTCCATCATTATTTTTTCCCCAATAAATATTATACCACTTATGTTTTTTATTGATAGAGTCATTTTTATATTCTGGGTATCTTAAAATCACACCTATTTTGCCATTGGTAACATCTGAAGTATATTTAATTATGTTAGGGATAGTAGGACTTTCAAAAATATCTACTCCTTTTACTGAGTAGATGATTGTCCCTAGAGCAGGTATCTCTTCTGCTTTATTTACTGCTGTAAAGGCATTTAATCTTTTACCACTCGTAACAGAGTGAGAACCATCTTTAGGACTAAAATCAGGTACAGGATCACCTGTCTCTAAAATTATATCCTTAACCTGAATAGGGCTAAAATATGGATAAATGGACCAGACTAAGGCAGCCACTCCAACTACATGAGGAGAAGCGATTGAAGTTCCTGAATGAGAAGCAAAATAATTACTATCTCCTATATCTGCATTTGAGATAATCTTTATGTCATCAATATAACATTCTTTATATAAATGTTTTATATCGTTTACCTTCCAAGCAAAACTTAGATAGATCTCTTCATTTAAATACTTGCCAAGGTCATATTCTATAGTTCCAACCTTACCTGATTCATCTCCAATAGATTCTGGTTCATGGATTGATTTATGGTCATTCTTGATATCTCCAAGTATAGTCCAAGTCTTCTTTCCATCAACAGAAATAGAAACATATAGATAATTATTAGAATCGCTGGCTTTGTCATTAAACCATACCTTAAAGTTTAATCCTACACCTATCTTATCATGAAGATCTATCGGACTGCTATTGACTACTGAGTAAACCTCAACGTTTTCATAAGGAACAGCTGTATCATTTGTAAACAGAACCCTTTTACTATCAACATCTTTGAATACCCAATTGTTCTCTTCTACTTTTTCAAATGTGCCTAAATTATCGCTAATATCAGAAACAGAAACAGTAAAATTTTCCTCAAAAATATCTGTATCTTTAGAGATATAAGTACTAGTAACATCTTCACCAGGAGCATAGATATCGACTGAGTCTTTACCCCAGTTAGACATAAGCCCTTTTTTGTCATTTTTGTCAGAATTGGCTACACATATTATATTATCTTCAGAATTATCATCTTTTTTATAAGCACATGGATACAAACCTTTTTTCCCTATAGATTCATTATCTCTATTATCATTACCCGCTGCAGTTATGAAAAGACCATCAAATTGATCAAAAAGAATCTCTTTTACTTTTTCGTCTGCAGCAGTCTCCTCTTTAACACCGCCTAAGCTAAAGTTTATAATCTTAGCTCCATTATTTATAGCAAACTTCATACCCTTAATCACTTCTTTTGTTGTACCAAATGCATTCCCTATCTTAACAGCCATAATTTTGACTCGAGGATTAACTCCAATCATACCATCAGTATCAGCATTTCCAGCGATAATTCCAGAGATAAAGGTCCCATGACCTCTATCATCGGCTGGATCATCATCTTCATTTACAAAATCCCACCCATAATTAGGGCAGCCTCCAGGTATAAGATCTCCGTTGTAATTGTAACACTTCTCAACTCCTCCCTTCCACATATTATCATTCAGGTCAGGATGGTTATAAGCCACTCCAGAATCTAAAACCGCTATAACTATCTCCCCATTTTTATCATCTTTCCACGAATCTGGCATTATCTCCCAAGCTTCTTTAGCCTTAATCTTTTCCAATCCCCAATTTTTTTTATACTCATACTCATCAAAATCGACTGATGTCTTAAACGTAAACACGCGATTAGGCTCAGCTGCTTCAATATTAGGGTCTGCTGAAAGTAGATCTGCTACATACTCTACAGACACATCTATCTTCAGCTTTACTACTGATATGTTGATAAACTCTAAATTTTCATCCACTTCCATGAACTTCTTTTGAAACTTATCAATGTTAGGAATAACCTCTGATGACAGACATCTTCCCCTCTTTCTTGATAGTCTATTCATAGCAGCAGATGCTATATGGTGACTGATCAGAGAAAAAGTCTCTAACCATGTCTTGGTCATTTCTATTTTTAAGGTTAACACGATCCTTCTTAAACATGACAAGGATTTCTCCTGGCATATAGCCTAGTTGAATGATCTCTTCATCTGTCCATTCTCTATCCAAATACGAATAGTCCAGGGATGCTATCTTCTTCTCTTTCAAGTCATTGCTGCTGATTTTGTAGGATAAATCCTTACCCAGGATCTCCTCTACTTCAAATAAGCCAAAAATTGTTGTAATGAAAAAAAATATAACGTAAAATTTAAATTTTTGCATATTATTATCCACCCTTATAAATTTTAAATAAATCACCTACCATGCCCGCATAGCTGACTGTATGATGAATTCCCCTCAAAGTAGGATGTGTTGTAGGGAAGCCCCTGAAGGGGCCGTTCACGTCCTGTTGTTATTGTCATTTTATGATATCGTGAAGGCGGATATTGGCTTTGAGCCATTAATCAGTCCTTCAGCGAAATAAAATGGTGCTGAAATTACTGGTGTAATTTATTTATGCACTTGTGTTTATATCCAAAAATTAGCCGTCTGCGTAATTGCTCAGCGTACTGCTTTAACGCACTTGGGTCGATTTCAGTAATTTAACCAACTGTTTTATTGCTCAGCGTTTTGCCCCAATGAACTTGGATCGGTTTCAGTAATTTTGCCGATTCTGTTATTGCTCAGTTCTTTGCCCAACGCACTTTTATTAAAGTCTGATTTTAACCGATTGCGTTGAGGCTCTGCGGTTTGCTCCAACGCACTTTGGTAAAAGTCTGACCTTTAAACAGATTGCGTGGTAGCACAGCGAACTGCCCCATCATAGTGATTATTTGCATCAGACGAATCAAAGTTCTTATTCATTGTAATTATTTTCAATTACCGCTTGCGTGGATTCTCAGTTAGATCACATTAGAAAAATATTGTAAAACACACATAAATACAATAAATATGTTTTGTTACATCACCTGAACGTATAAAATTGTGAGGATAACCTATATGGTTTGAACTGATCCCTACTCTAAATATCAAGACATGAAAATTATGTCAAACTTTACGCTTATTTTCAAAGATTAGACTCACGAAATTGGGATCAGATTCAAACCAGCGTTCAAGAAGCCCGGCTTCATGGTACGGTTTTTGGTATAGGGGATTGCTATCTGCGAAAAGATTTCATTCTAAAATGAATGGTGTTTTTTGGGGTGAAACAATGACTTATAAACTATTTGTTACACTGTTTGTTGTGATTTATTTAAAAAATCATCTATATCACTAAAAATAAATTGGGTTATACAATATAAAAGCATAATTTTGGACACACTTCTCCGATCTTACTCTACATATCTTCTTGGAATGATAAATGATTTAGTTAATTTCAAAAACTCAAAACACTTAACTCGTATCCACTCCTTCAACTGTCATTGAAAACAAAATTAACAACAATATCAACTTACCTCCACAAGTTGGGCAAACTTTCGGATCAACCGATTTGATTTCATTATTTGTTTCAGTATCTTCAACATCGAATTCAATGCTCAGCTCAATAAGGCCTCTTACTGTCTTTGAATAGGATGAACATGGATGCATGAAGCCGTAATAACGAACTTTCATGAATCCTTTAGGCAGCACATGCTGGAGAAATCTCCGAATAAACTCGTGAGCAGTCAGTGTAAGGTGACGAATCCGGTTGCTCCTGGGTTTTGAATAGCGTATTATGACATTGCCATCTTCTACATTCGCAATACGATGGTCGGATATAGCAACTTTGAAAACGTATTGTGATAAATAACCAATGGCATCTTCACCTTTTGAGGGTTGAATATTTACATTCCAGTCGATTTCCCATACATCTGGCGGAATATCGTTCAAAAGACCATGCTCTTTCATCATATCCTTGAATTTTGCCTTGAAAATGATTGACAGCGGCTTGATTGGAAGAAAAAAATTATCTGCAGATGGATGCCACCGATTATCTTTCGTAGAAATTGCCCCTCCGGAAATTACATAATGAATGTGTGGGTGATATTGCATTTGTCGCCCCCATGTATGGAGCACACCAAAAAAACCTGGCATATCGCCATCAATGCGTTTTGAATCCTAAACCAACTTTTTGATGGCATCAGAAGAACTCTTAAAAAGAGCATCATATGCGTCTTTCTGATGATTTCGTATGAAATCTCGGATACTTTCTGGAACAGTAAATGTTGCGAGAAAATTGTGCGTCGGCAAATTGTTATTTTTAGCACGCTCGTTCCACTGGATTGTTTTAAGGTGTTGACAAGTTGGGCAATGTCGATTCCCGCAAGATAATGGAAAATGATGTACTTCATTGCATTGATCACATACATATACAGCCACTCCACATTCTCCGGTCCTGCATTTAGATATGGCATCTATAACTTTTTTGTGAATTTCAGGCATTCTATCTCCATATTTTTTGAGGTAATCAGGACCATGCTCTTGGAATATATCACGAATTGTTGACATTTTTTTGCTCCCTCATGATTTTATTAATGATTTCATAGGCATCTTCTTGACCCTTTTTAGTAAGATGAAGATAAATCAAGGTGGAATCCAAACTTGAATGACCTAAAAATCTCTGTATGTATCGGATATTGATTCCTGAGTCTAACATATGAGTAGCGGACGAATGCCTAAAATGGGGAGCTCCCCATTTTCGTCAATATGGTGAGAGATATAAAATGGTGAGTGACGACAGCAAACCAGCTAAATCAGCAAATTAGTCATCAATTCACTCACCATTTTATTATTGACGGCCAAGCGAACCTCAGAGTGAAATTGTCCATCTTACAGATAACGCAGCAATACCAGCAATACCAGCAATAGCAGCAATGGCCGCATACGGTAGACGACGATAGCATTCGATTTAACACACTCAAAGCGCTCAAAACGCTGCTTACCAGTTTTGGCGTACACGTTTTCCAGACAGATATTTTCATCAATCCTAACAATGCTGTTATCCGACAAATAACGTTCGAACACATTGTATGCGTTTTCATAATTCTTGAGTCTGCTTGGCGACGTTCCCTGTAGTCTCATAGATTCCATGATAGACAATATGGCATCATGGATGTCTTGATTTTCTTCCATAATCATCCTCCTTGTATTTCATAGTAACTAATATTGTTACTTGCCATATAAGGATGATTATAAAAAAAAAATAAAAAAATGGTGAGAGTTTTGTTCTTGTAACCAGTTAAACGATTGAATTCATTACATCGTTCTCAATCACTCACCATTTTATATCTCTCACCATATTGCCTTAATGTGTGGACAGTGATACGCCTTTTTGTAATACCAGCATCAATCGTTGCTGCGCGTAAAGCTCTCTGAACACTTCTAGGATCCATAGGCATTTTTGCTGTGTTTTTGGCAAATTGTCCATAGCCTGGATAACCTGGAAATAAAAACGTCTCATTTTTATGGGTTCTCCAGTATTTTCGAAGCAAATTTAATGTATCTTCGGGAAGAGGGAGTAATCTATCTTTAGCACCTTTGCCACGATGAATATGAACCTGCATCCGATTACTGTCTATATCGGATACCTGGAGGTAAAGTCCCTCCTGAAGCCTTAGTCCAAGTAAATAAACAGTGAAAAAAAAAGTGTAATGATGAAGTGTTTTTACTTTTGACAAAACAGAGAAGAGTTCCTCACGACTGAGAATGCAGGGCAGACGTTTTTCAGGCTGTGCTTTGAGAATATTAAGAATATGCCAATCTTTTTTGAGAACGTTTGTAAAAAAAAATTTAATCGCGCAATAACTGGCCTTTAAAGTAGATGCCGACCATTTATCTTCATTGCGGCGGTGTAGAAAATAATCTTCCAGTTGCCTTTCTGTGATCTCAGTTGGTTCTTTGTTGTAAAACTCAATTAATTGTCTCACTGATCTGGCGTACATTTTCTGTGTTGCATCACTTTTTCCGGCGAGCTGAAGAATTCTAACAGTTCTTGAGTACCATTCAGTTTTGATACATTTATTTTTAGATGTTCTTTTAAATTCTGGTGTTGAATCATTTATGATTCTTGGATGTTGATTTTTAAGTGCACTTACAAACATAAAAATACTCCTTTCATTGATAAAACTAATAATTATTGAGGCCTTATTTATTACCTCTGAAAGGAGTATCTGATAAATTGTTTAGAAATGCAACCTTTGTAGTTAGTAAAAAGGATGGGAATGGTTGTTGGTTTATTCGATCATTTTTGAAAAAATGTGGAGCTGCCTCCATCTGCCGCGAAGCGGCTTACTTGAACGCTGAAATAAACGGAGCGATCGCTTAGCGAGTATCTGCTTGATTAATTTTTTTTAATAATAAACAATTTTGTTACTTACTTACTTACTTTTGAGCTACTCATTATTTGAGCTTAATGGCAATATCGACTCCGTTACGAATATCTAAATTTTTAAGCTACTCACCTTTTGAGCTTAATGCCAAGATCGGCTACGTTACCAATATCTAAACTTTTAAGCTACTCTCTTTTTGAGCTTAATGCCATTACCGGCTATGTTACCAATATCTAAGCTTTTAAGCTACTCATTTTTGAGCTTAATGCCAAGATCGGCTACGTCACCAATATCTAATCTTTAAGGCTACTAATTTTACATCCCAATTAGGAGACCGGGTAGCCAGGGACTATCTCCAGTCCCGAGCCCCCTCAGAACCGTGCGTGATAGTTTCCCATCACACGGCTCAAGCCACCTAAAGGCAAATCCTTATGGGATCACCCATTACTTCAAAATGATTCTTACATTTTAAAGTAATTTTGCGATAAAAACTAACTGCCATAACCGATTCGTGGAAGGCGCACACATTAATCAGGAAGTAGTCCATTC
>Ga0272440_1003867_pt1 | contig 10985 bp, 8 predicted proteins | sample SSMMMBAug17_FD_192440 | JGI IMG/M metagenome (GOLD analysis project Ga0272440, IMG submission 192440) | Marine sediment archaeal communities from Little Sippewissett salt marsh, Falmouth, MA, United States - SSM-MMB-Aug17 | ecosystem: Environmental > Aquatic > Marine > Wetlands > Sediment ... | reverse complement strand
GTAATTCTTAATCCAAAGGATCAAAAAAAATACAACCATTGCCTGAATAAGCGGCAAGATAAGATTCCAATTTAATGAAGACACCAAATCGAAAACAGGTTTTGTTATGTCCATAGTCAAAAAAACCTTTTTAGATATGTGTAGGAATACTCTGAAACATATTTTTTGAGCACTCCTTAGCGATGAGAAAAAGCGCTACAAATTTCCATGTGCGCTTTTTCTGGAAAATAACCGGCCATAAAAAATATGACCGGTGTTATTGTGTATCACGCCGCCAAAGGCAGATCATCGGTCATTGCATCAATCATGGCATGAATTTGGTTATCTTTAAATGTATTCACCTGAAATGCTTTTGCCGGGCAGATTCCTGCACAAATTCCGCATCCAGTACACTTGACCTCATTATGGCTTACTTTGCCATCCGCATCAATAAATGGTGATCCAAAAGGACACACGCGAAAACACGCCAGGCATGACATACAAATATCTCGGTCATGTTTTGAAATAATACCAGATACACCCAGTTTATCATGGGATAATAACACACCTGCACGCCCCGCTGCCGCTAATGCCTGACTGATAGTTTCATCCAGATTCTTTGGCGCATGGGCAAGACCGGCAACATAAATTCCCTCACTTGGAAAATCGACAGGTCTAAGCTTGACATGAGCTTCAAGGAAAAAGCCATCCATGTTGCGCGTGAGTTTATACTTACTGCCAATTGTCTGGGTGGTCTCATGGGGACGCAATCCAACTGATAATACCAGATAGTCTGCTTTCAAACGAATGTTTCGATCCAGCATATAATCAAAAGTGTCTACCAGGATTTTATCGCCATTGATTTCAACCTCAGGTTTTTGATCGACATTAAATCGGACAAACAATACGCCCATTTCTCTGGCCTTGCGATAGTAATCTTCTCGAAGTCCATATGTACGTATATCTCGATAAAGGATTGTCACCTTTGCATCCGGTTGTTTTTCTTTGATTATGATGGCATTTTTGATGGCATCCTGACAACACACCCTCGAACAATAATTGTTGGGTTCTTCACGAGAGCCGACACATTGAATCATAACATAATGGGCATCCGATTCAGGTTCGCGGGTATGGATCATGTTTTCCAATTGACGCTGTGTGATAATTCGATCACTGTTATTGTATTCATATTCAGTGGGTTTATACTCATGTCCACCGGTACATACAATGACAGCACCATGTTCAAATGTTGTGCCATTTGTAAGGGTCGTTACAAAGTTGCCAACAAAACCATCTGTTTTTTCCACTTGCGTATTGGTGTAAACAACAATGTTGGGGTTGCTGTCAACTTTCTGAATGCTCATTTTCAAGAACTCCTGGACATCGCTTTGGTCCAGAGTCTGATAAACATTCTTTGCCAGGCCGCCAATTTCATTTTCTTTTTCAACAATATAGGCTTTAAAACCTTGATCCGCCAATGAAAGCGCTGTTGTCATTCCAGCAATCCCGCCGCCAATAACCAGCGCTGATGAATTGACATCAATGGAGTCTGTCTGCACAGCTTCAAGATAGCGTGTTTTGGCAACAGTCATTTTGACAATGTCAATGGCTTTGGTCGTGGCTTCTTCCTTTCGTCCCATATGACACCATGAACATTGTTCACGAATATCTGCAAGTTCAAACAAATATTTATTCAGTCCGGCATCACGAATGGTATCCTGAAACAATGGCGAATGTGTTCGAGGGGTGCATGATGCCACAACTACGCGATTTAAACCATGTTCCCGCACCAGGGACTTAATTTTTTCCTGACCATCAGGGGCACAGGCATACATGAGATCATCAGCATAAACCACATCTTTCTGATCTTTAACAGCACCGACAACCTTTTGAATATCAACAGATTGAGAAATATTAATGCCACAATGACAGACAAACACGCCAATTTTGGCATCATCCTGACTGACATCTATTTCATCGGGAAGCGTTTTTTGGGTTACTTCAGTCCCCCGAGCATCACCCAGCAATGACATGACACGGCCTGCTACAGCACTTCCCTGAACCACTGTTTCGGGAATATCCTTTGGCCCCTGATATATGCCGGTAACGTAAATCCCCAAAGCATCTGTATCTACAGGCTGAAATGTTGTGGTTTTGGCAAAACCATACTCATTGGGAGAGATTCCATATGTTTTGGCCATCTCAATGGCATCAGCACGCGGTTGAAAACCAATGGACAAAACCACCATATCATAGATTTCGTCAACCAGTTCGCCATTTTCCTTTGCATAACGAATAATCAGATTATGCGTACCGGCTTCTTCTTTAATATCTGATATCATGGCGCGTTTATATTCTACGCCATATTCATTTTTGGCCCGGTCAACATATTTGTCGAAATCCTTTCCAAAAGCGCGCATTTCCATATAAAAAATAACCGGTTCAATATTGCTGTCATGTTCTTTGGCAATGACCGCTTGTTTGGTGGCATACATACAGCAAACAGATGAGCACCAGGGATTGGCATTTCGAAAATCGCGAGATCCCACACATTGAATCCATGCGACTTTTTTGGGATGGCGTTCATCAACAGGTCGTTTGACCTCACCCATGTATGGTCCGGAAGCCGAAAGAATACGTTCAAACTGCACTGATGTTACCACATTGGGCCATCGTCCAAATCCCAATTCTTGACGAACTCTGGGATTGTAACGATCCAGCCCTGGACTAAGAATAATTGCGCCAACATCAATATCAAATTCTTTGGGTTGATCTTCAAAATTGATTGCATCTGCCGGACAGAATTTTTCACATGCCTTACATCGTCCCCGCTGAAAATATAGACAATTATCCCGATCAATAACGCGGGTATTGGGTACTGCCTGAGGAAACATAGAATAAATGGCTTTGCGTTTATTGAGCTGTTGATCAAATTCATTGGGAACCAGTTTGGGGCATTTTTTATCGCACAAACCACATCCAGTACATTTTTCAGCATCAACATATCGCGGATTTTCTCGAACAAAAACCTTAAAATCACCCGGCGAACCAGACACTGAAAGAACGTCTGTCATCGTGTGTAACACGATATTTTGATGGCGTCCGACTTCAACCATTTTGGGAGAGATCATGCACATGGAACAATCTCCGGTGGGAAATGTTTTATCCAGCATGACCATTGTGCCTCCAATGGAAGATTGTTTTTCCATCAGATGCACTTTAAAACCACTGTCTGCAAGATCGAGCGCCGCCTGCATGCCGCCAATGCCGCCGCCGACAATCATTACAGAACCACGCTTGACAGATTCATTGCTTGTATTTGTCATATCCCATTGCTCCTTCAGGCATCTGCCATTTGAATGAAATGCCTGTCAATTTGAAGATCCTGGATATCCATTCCCAGGGCAAGACCGATTAATTCGGTGAGAAAATACACAGGCAATCGTTTGTTAATCCCATATTTTTCACAGACTTTATCCTGATGTACATCCAGATTCATCTGACACATGGGGCATGTTACAACAAAGCATTCTGCTCCACGTTCCAGGGCATCTTCAATAATCTTGTGCATTAGCATCAGTGCGGTGTCTGGATCGTTCATTGCTGCGGATGCACCACAGCATGCAGTTTTATAATTCCAATCCAGGGCATGCACGCCTATGAGTTTAAGAATTTGTTCCATTGTTTGTGGATTTTCAACATCATCAGAGATTTCGACATCCACAGGAAATCGGGTCAGCATACATCCATAATAACATACCGCATTGAGCTGCTTGAATTTTTTGGTCAATTTTTGTTTAAAGGTTTTTTTGGGGATGCGGGCAAGCACTTCAAGAATTGAAGAAACTTTAAGGGTGCCCTTGACTTTTTGAAACAATCCATCATTGATACGTTTTTTCAGATCCGGATCATCCGCCAGTTTTTTTTGTGCGACAAGTGTTCTGGAATAGCAGGCAGAACAGGGAATCACCATTTCTGAAAATCCTGAACGTTCTGCAATGCCAATATTTCTGGCAGGCATGGCAATAGCAAGAAAATCATTGATTTTACCAGCGGAAGTTGCCCCACAGCAACTCCAGTCATCAATTTCTTTAATTGCAATTCCCAATCGATTTAAAACATCGCGGGTCTGGCTATCATACAGGTTGGAAGATTGTTTCAGAGAACATCCCGGATAATAGGCTATTTCCATGATGAACCTCTTGATTGTTGTGATGAGCCAAAGACTCACCTTTCGCTATTTAATTTATTGACAAGATTATGATTGATCTTTTTTGAATTTTTTATACAAACGTTTAATTTCGTTCCTGCCACCAGCGATGAGGAAATCAAAATGCATGCGTTTGTGTTTTAGCATGGCAAGTGCGAATTGCATTTGATCCATGATTTCCTGTTTGATACCATCAAAATCTTTTTCCAAGAATTTATCACGAAGATGTTTTAATTCATACATCCCCATGAATTCCATCTCATTCACACGTCCCCATCGGAGACCGGCTTTAACAAAGCTATCGTGAAAATAGCCTACTTTAGGCAGATGTGGTGCTGTTTTTGCTTCTTTGGACATTTTTTTCAATGTTTCAGTAATACGCCCGGTTTGAATATTGTTGGGACATCTTGTGCCACATGTATAACATGACACGCATTTCCAAACCAGATCATTGGACAGGGCTGCCTCTTTTTCTCCAAGCATCAGCAGGCGAATGAGACGATCCGGTGTGACCGGTGCGGTTTCATCGCCAACTGCACAGCCTGCGGCGCAACGTCTGCATTGATAACACGCTGTCAATGGTTGACCCGATCGGGTCATCACTTCCTCTAGAAAAGAGGTGGACGATGATGGGTCATAATTGAGGGCTGTTGCCATGAAGTGCTCCTTATTTTTTATTGAATTATCTGGCATTTCTTTTAAGCAAGTTGCGGGTATAAATAACGATGCACTGTTTGCACCGATAAAAATATCGGTGCACGATGCTAATCCATATCCAAAAGACTTTTGATACTATCAGTGATTTCCTCAGCTGATGCAGGCTTTGGAAGATAGTCGTCCGCTTCCATGCTCATGCCATCATAATGGGAATATCGTGTGGATGTTACATGGGATGCCACAGCTGTCAACATCAATATGGCAATATCTTTAAAACGATCTTCCTTTTTGATTTCAGCGCAAACCTCATAGCCATCTTTTTCCGGCATCATGACATCCAAAACAATGGCATCAGGTGGATTGGCATTCACTTTTTCAATACATTCTGTACCATTATAAGCCACATCAACAATAAAGCCTTCTTTCTCCAAATTTCCCTGAACAATGGATGCGAAATCTGGCTCATCATCCACCACTAAAATACGTTTTTTATCACTCATAAGACCTCCTTGTTTATATTTTTTTGCATTTTTTCTATTATGAAATGCTCTGAAATAAACGTTCTCATTATTGCTATTGTTCGTATTGGGATTATTGTAATGTAAATATGCACATTGCGATATCTCTACACGACCTTATTTTTTGGGCGATCAAGAAATTGAGTATGTTATTTTTCGAGCATTCCTATGCAATTGAATGCAGTTAAATTGTATCACCTTCAATTGTTATGAATTCAATTCATCAAGTTGATTAGAATATATTTTATTTCATGTGTTAGTCAAGAATATTTTTGAACTTTTGAAATAAAGGCGAATACGCGCGACATAATTTTTATCAAAACTATTAAAATTGTTCTTGACATGTATTAAAGTTAGTCTTATATAACATGCTCTAGATTATATAGAGGAAGGACAAATGATGAAAAAAATTAACATGAGAGAAATGGCAGACAATCAGACTGGAACAATATCAAAAATTAAAGCCAGTGGTGAAATGGGACGTCGAATTCGAGAAATGGGACTGGTTCCAGGTGCAAAAATTCAAATACAGGGTCGTGCCCCACTGTATGATCCAATTGCATTGCGGGTTATGGGGTTTACATTGACACTTCGAAATAATGAAGCGGACTATATTACTGTGGAGGTTGACGAATGCTGATATTTGCAATGGCTGGAAATCCCAATTCTGGGAAAACGACACTGTTCAATGAATTGACAGGAGCACGTCAACATGTGGGCAATTATCCGGGTGTTACAGTTGAAAAAAAACAAGGAACATATCTGTTAAACAATACCAGCATCAATATTGTGGATTTACCCGGAACTTATTCGTTGACCGCTTATTCTCAGGAAGAATTAGTGGCCAGAGACTTTTTGGTCAATGAAAAACCATCTGTGGTCATTAATATAATTGATGCATCCAACCTGGAACGAAATCTATATTTAACCATACAATTTTTAGAATTGGGCACACCGGTATGCATTGCGCTCAATATGATGGATGTTGCAAAAAATCGGGGGATTGATATTGATATTCAGCGTTTATCAGAAGCCATTGAAGTTCCTGTCATTCCAACAATTGCAAGAAAGGGTAAGGGCAAAAATGAATTGATGGAAGCAGCCTGGAATTTGGCTGATCAATCACATACAGGTACAAGTCTAAAAATCTCATATGGAAATGATATTGATCCGGTCTTATATGAAATGGAAGGTATGATCAAAAACAAGCAATTGTTAACCCATACGTACCCTGCGCGTTGGATCGCATTGAAATTTCTGGAAAAAGATGAACAGATGCTTACCCTTGCTGCGAACGAAAATAAAAACCTAACCCAAAAACTCGAAAAGATCGCAGATAAACTGGACAGGCATTTAGAAATGACGATGGACACTTATGCTGAAGCACAAATTGCTGATTATCGATATGGATTTATCAGGTCGATATTAAAACAAAATGTTGTAAAATACCAGACCGACCAGGACCGTCTGTTCATTTCAGACAGAATTGACAGGGTTCTGACCAATCGTTTTATGGGCCCAATCATAATGGTCGCAATAATCATTGCTCTATATCAATTCACATTCACTTATTCTGAAATGCCTGTAGGATGGTTTGAAAACTTTTTTTCATGGTTGGGTGAAACAGTCTCAAAAATTATTCCTGATGGTCTCATACAATCACTGATTGTATCAGGAATTATTGATGGTGTTGGCGGGGTATTGGGATTTGTTCCGCTGATTGTATTCATGTTTTTTGGAATTTCAATTTTAGAAGACTCTGGATACCTGGCACGTGTTGCCTATATGTTGGATCGCATATTCAGAATGTTTGGCCTTCATGGAAGTTCTGTCATGCCTTTCATTGTATCGGGTGGCATTGCGGGTGGCTGCGCGGTACCGGGGATCATGGCCACAAGAACATTAAAGTCTCCTCGAGAAAGGATGGCCACCCTTTTGACAGTTCCATTTATGAATTGTGGCGCAAAAATGCCAATTTATGCGCTTCTGGTTGCCGCATTTTTTGCAGATAACGAAGCCAACATTATGTTGGTGATAACGTTCATTTCATGGAGCGGAGCACTTCTTGTGGCTAAATTGTTACGATCCACAGTAATTCCCGGTGAATCAACGCCATTTGTTATGGAACTGCCACCATATCGTTTTCCTACCTTTAAAGGCTTATTTATTCATACATGGGAACGAACCTGGGAATATATCAAAAAAGCAGGTACAATTATTTTGGCCATTTCCATATTATTATGGACCTTAATGACATTTCCTGGATTGTCAGAAAAACAAATACAAACGTTTGAAAATCAGCGTAATGAAGCAAAAGCATCTGTTTCAGCTTCAGTATTAAAAGAACTCTCAGATGATGATATGAATCTATCTGATGCCGCGTTACAATTAAAAGATCAACTTCGCGCAATTGATCTGAAATCCTCTGAAACTGCACTACGATCATCAATTGCAGGACGTATTGGAATCGCTCTTGAAAATATCACCCAACTGGCAGGCTTTGATTGGCGAACAAATATCGCCTTGCTGGGCGGTTTTGCTGCCAAGGAAGTTGTTGTATCCACATTGGGAACAGCGTATTCATTGGGAGATATTGATCCTGATGAAAATCAAAGTCTTGCACAAAGGCTGCATCATTCTTCTTCATGGAATCCCGCTGTTGCCTGGAGCTTGATTGTCTTTATTATTTTTTACGCCCCATGTTTTGTTTCTGTGGTTTGTATTGTAAGGGAGTCAGGTTCCTGGAAATGGGGACTGTTTTCTATGATATTTAATACCTTGCTTGCTTATGTTTTGGCTGTGATTGTTTTTCAGGTGGGGAATTCAATTCTATAATCCATACTGCCCAGGCGGGAAATGGGGACGTCTATGATTTTATGCTTTTCTATTCCATTTACTTCAATACATAAATGGAACATCTATGAACTGTTATTCCAACAAACCATGAGGTTCTTTCTTAGGAATGCTCTGAAAATAACTTCCCCATTATTGATATTGTACGTTTTAAGGTAATTGTACTGTAGAGACGTAGCATGCTACGTCTCTACACGACCTTATTTTTTTGTACAATCATGAAAAATGATCATGTTATTTTCCGAGCATTCCTTAGTAATTCATATTCTATCTTTTTGCATGAGAAATCAATGGTTTTTTTCCCTTCTGCTTGAAACTAAAGACGATTTTTTCAGCTTTCTCAAAAGGAACTGTAACAAAAGAAAACTTTTCCATCACCTGGACATCTTTTATCTGTTTGGACTTTACTGAAACTCGGCTCATAATTAAAGACACAAGTTTTTTGGGTGTTATTTTATCTTTTTTTCCAAGGGCAACAAAGAGTCTTGCTTTTCCTTGTTGATTAAGTTGTTCGATGGGGGGGGAAGTATCTGATATTTCTCCATAAGTGTCAGGATTAAGTTCTTCTTCAAAACAATAGTTTAGCATAGCAGCCATAATATTTGTGGGATCTTGGTCTTCTAATAATTTCTCAGCCCATTTATAGTATTTTTTATCAACGTCTTCTTCTAGAAGGGTCATTAAGTCTTCATAAATCTTTTTCTTTTTGGCGTTAATAATATCTTTAACCTTGGGCACTGATGATTTTTTTATATCTGCTTTGGCAATTCTTTGAATAAAACGCAGGCGATTATATTCACTTGGGGTAATAAAGGTAATAGCAGTACCTTCATTTCCCGCTCTTCCAGTGCGGCCAATGCGGTGAACATATGATTCTGGATCTTGGGGAAGGGCATAGTTAATCACATGGGATAAATTATTCACATCAATGCCGCGTGCTGCAACATCAGTAGCCACAAGAATATTTGTGCGTTTTTTTTTAAATTTTTCAAGTGTTCGCTCTCTTTGTGCTTGTGAAATATCTCCATGAATGGCTTCTGCATCATAACCTCTATCTGTTAAACGATTCACAAGGTCATCAACATCCATTTTGGTTCGACAAAAAATTAAACCATAAAAATCATCTGTAATATCAACAATTCTGCATAAGGCTTCAATTTTTTCTGATGCTTTCATTTCAAAGTAGATTTGCTCTGTCAGGCGAGGTGTGAGTTGTTTTTTTTTGACCTTAAGAAAAGTATAGCCTTCCATATATTTGTTCGCAAGGGTTTTTATTTTTTCAGGGATTGTCGCTGAGAATAAAAGTGTTTTTTTCTCGGGATTTGTATGTTTCATAATTTCTTCCATGTCTTCAATAAATCCCATATTCAACATTTCGTCAGCTTCATCAATAATTAATTGATTAATTTTTCCAAGATAGAGCGTTTTTCGATTCAGATGGTCAATCACTCTTCCTGGAGTACCAACAATAATATGAACCCTTTTTTTCAGTCTGCGAAACTGTTGGTCAATAGATTGACCACCATAGATAGGAATAATTCTTAAATCATTATTCCCTTTGAGAGAATTAATTTCTTCTGAGACCTGAATCGCTAACTCTCGCGTAGGAACAAGAATAAGTGCTTGTATTGTTTTTTGCTTGGTGTCAATCATATCGATTAAAGGTAAGCCGAAAGCAGCTGTTTTTCCTGTGCCGGTTTGGGCTTGTGCAATAAGATTGGCATTGTTTTCTAACATGACAGGGATGGTCATGGATTGAATGGCTGTTGGTTCTTCAAATCCTTTTATATTAATTGCTTCTATCGCTCTTGGTGAAAGTCCAAGCTCATTAAACGTTTTTTGATTGCTCATAGTTTCTCTCTTTAAATGAAAGTTAAGTTGGATATTTATGACATATTAAGGAAAACTCGAAAAATAAGTTCCCCATTTACTTATGTGCCAGCCCGATGTAGGGGCGAACCTTATGTTCGCCCTCGAACTAATAACGCTTTCGTTCCTATGTACGATGGGCGAACACAAGGTTCGCCCCTACACGTTCTTCGCACATAAGTAAATGAGGAATTTATTTTTCGAGCATTCCTAACCTTTTCTTTCAAATGTCTTCGGAATGCATACCATTCGTACAAGTGTTGCTCTTGCAATTCGATTGGCATTGATTGCGCGTTTATTCTTAGTTTGGGCATCAGCCAACGCAGCTTTTGCCCGATACAATGCGGTTTTGGCGACCTTCATTGACTGACAGGCGGATCAGCTCCTGCCTGGTGATTTCAGGATAACGATAGTATTAATTTGGTTGTTTGTCAATGGGTATACAGTATCCCCTAACTAATGATCGACTTGCTGATGCGTCAGGGAAGAAAAAAGGAAAAAAGGGGACGTCTATGATTTTATGCTTTTCTTTGAAAATTTCAAGAACATTAAGATTTGATAAAAGTGTTAACTGAAGAATGAAGGATGCCTTTTATTGTTGGGTCATTTATGATTGTTGCTGACATATACCTCTTTAATAATAATTAGGAAGTTCTGTACGTTATCCATTTTACTAACAATAGATGCCAGAATTTAATCAATTTTGGCAGGATCATAAAAAGGGGGATGTAGGGTTGGCGTTAATGGGGGCTATATTCTCGTCGAAAATGGAGGCGTTCATAATCGGCGATGACAGACTGCTATACAATCAAACGAATGAATCCTACCAGTTTAACAAATCCAAGTCCCAATGCAGTCCAAGTCAGGCCGAAATAGGGTATACCAATTACTGATACCAG
>Ga0272440_1003866_pt1 | contig 10989 bp, 9 predicted proteins | sample SSMMMBAug17_FD_192440 | JGI IMG/M metagenome (GOLD analysis project Ga0272440, IMG submission 192440) | Marine sediment archaeal communities from Little Sippewissett salt marsh, Falmouth, MA, United States - SSM-MMB-Aug17 | ecosystem: Environmental > Aquatic > Marine > Wetlands > Sediment ... | reverse complement strand
TTTATTCCTATTTTTCACTTTAAGAACTTCAAAAATATTGAATGAGCATTCATTCATTTTTTATAAAAATTCTGTCATCACTTTTATATATTATCCAAACTACTCATTAATTAATAAACAATAGTTGCTTTTTATTTAATAATTAATTATATTGAAATAATTCTCAATATGTGGTCATTTTTATAATGATGGCGATCTGTTTTGCTTTAACTTTTTTAATTTATTATATTTTTCAATTTTATTTTTATGATCATTAAGCTATGATCATATTTGATTGGTCTGAATTTTAATAACACCTGATATTGAACGATTTTTATTTTGATTATTGACTATCTACCATATTATTCGATAATTCAAATGCTTGCTTAGTGAATAATGATTCATTTATAAAAAAATGAAATGCTTGGTCGTTCATTTTGGGAACTATATTCATTATTGGGTTTAGGAGGCTATATGTCAGAAAAAAAACAATGGGACTGGGAAACCAGTGAAAAAAAGATCGCAGATTATAGCGATTGGAAACAAAAATTTAATTGGGTTGAGGAACCCTACGTTAGTCCTGATGGTGAAAAGATTGCTTCAATTGTCAATATAGATGAAGGTGAATTCAGTGTTTGTGTAAATGGTGAAGCATGGGAAGATACTTTTGATAAAATATGGAGACTTAGATTTACACCTAATAACCATTCAAGTGCAATTGTGTCTGACATGGGTGAATGGACAATGGCAATTGATGGAGAAGCCTGGGAAAACAAATTTGACTATGTCTGGAATCCTTTGTTTAGTGAGGATGGAAAAAATATTGTGGCTGCAGTTCAGCAGGGTATGCAATATGGAGTTGCTGTCAATGGTATTCCCTGGAGCAAATTATTTGTTAACGCAACTGAAATTGCAATCAATCCTTCAGGTTCAAAAACTGCAGCAACAGTCCAGGTAGAAGACCTTGGACAGGCAGATCTAGAAAAATTTAAAAGGGGAATTTTTTCAGTAGCAATTGATGGTAAACCTTGGGATCAAACTTTTGTTAATGTTTGGAAAAAAACATTTAATACAGCAGGAGATAGGCTTGCAGCTGAAGTAAGACTTAATTTATATGATTATACTATTGCAGTTGATGGTAAACCCTGGAAAGAAATTTTTGCCAGTGTCTGGACCCCCACATTCCATCCAACAAAAAACACAGTTCTTGCTCCTGTTAGAACAGAAGGCAAATGGACATTAGCTGAAGATGGAAAAATAATTTGGGGCACCAAATTTTTTCAGCTTTGGAATCAAATGGTCAGTCCAAATAGTACAACAATTGCTGCTATTGTTGCGACACAATTTGGTCGATGGACAATGGCTTTGGATGGTGTACCCTGGTATGCAACCTTTGGAGAAATGATTACTGAACCTGTCTTCAGTCCATCAGGAACAAGATTGGCTGTTTTAGGTAAAGACAAGGGTAAATGGTATGTAATGGTTGATGGTGACATATGGAAAAATTCATTTGATATGGCCTGGAAACCAGTATTCAGTCCAAATGGGCAATATGTTGCTACAAAGGTTGAATCAAAAGGAAAATATACCTTGGCAGTAAATGATTGCTTATGGAAAAGGGTATGTGATGCTTGTTGGGAGCCAGAATTCAGCCCTTGTGGTGAAAAAATACTATGCCGAACCATTGAAAATGGAACATATTACAGACGTGTTATACCGGTTCAGGAAATAGTTAAATAATTTGAATTTGCCCATGACGAACATTTTTCTGTGGGCAACTAAGGAGGATTTATGCATACGCTATATAATATTGTCAGTGGTCCAATGGCCTGGATTGCTTTTATAGTGTTTTTTGGCGGTTGTTTTTATAAATTATACAACTTGATTGTACTGACACAGCAAAAAGAAAGCTTTATTTTTTCCATTCTGAGTTTAAAATATGGATTACGTTCTATTGGCCATTGGTTAACACCATTTGGTACAGAAAATATGAAAAAAAATCCAGTTATGACTGTTGTTACATTTGCTTTTCATATTTGTTTATTTATCGCACCAATATTTCTGTTAGCCCATGTTGTTTTATGGGATGAATATTTCAATATTTCATGGTGGACATTACCAGAACAACTGGCTGATTTTTTAACGTTAATTGTAATAGTTGGTTGTCTTTATTTTTTATATCGAAGATTAACAGATCCAACTGTCAAATATCTGACATCTGCATCAGACTTTGTACTTCTATCAATAGTTGCAGCTCCATTTGTGACAGGTTTTTTAGCTTATCATCAGTTGTTTAACTACCAATTGATGATGATATTGCATGTTCTTTCAGGAGAAATAATGCTGGTGGCTATCCCATTTACCCGTCTTAGTCATATGATTTATTCGGCATTTACGCGCGCATATATAGGATCTGAATTTGGCGGCGTAAGACATGCCAGAGACTGGTAGAATAATACAAAAATGAATTGAATAAAAAATATCTGGCAACATTGATTGCCAAGGAGGTTAATATGTCTGAACCTGAAAAAGCTGAAAAAGTAATTATAGATGACAATCTTGAGAGATGTCAGGCGGGTTTAACAAAAGAACGTATCAAAAAAGTAATAAATCATGTATTGACCAAAGAAACAGGAGCACGATTAAAAGCATATGTTGAAACATGTGTTCACTGCGGGCTTTGTTCTGAGGCATGTCATGTTTATCTTTCCAAAGATAAAGATCCTAAGCTTTCCCCGGCTGGTAAGGTTAAACGCACATTATGGGAAATGATTCGCAAAAAAGGCGATGTTTCTCCAGAATTTATAAAAGAAGCATCAATAATAGCATCAACAGAATGTAATGCTTGCAAAAGATGTGTAATGTATTGTCCATTTGGCATTGATGTTGCCTATATAATGCTTACTGTTCGTCGAATATGTCATTTGTTGGGTATGACTCCGATGTATATACAGGATACTGCTCACAGCCATTCTGTTACAATGAATCAAATGTGGGTTAAAGATGATGAATGGCCTGATACTCTTCAATGGCAGGAAGAAGAAGCGCAGGCAGAAATGCCAAACTTAAGAATTCCAATGGATAAAGAAGGCTCTGATTTTATGTACTCTGTTATTGGACCAGAGCCCAAATTTCAAGCAAATTTAATTTATAATATGGCTTATATTTTAAATGCTGTAGGAGCTGACTGGACAATGCCATCTACCCCTGGCTGGGATAACAGTGATATGGCAATGTATACTGGTGATAATGAGATAATGGGCCGTGTTAAACGTGAACATTTTGAAACAGCTGCACGCCTTAAAGTTAAACGCATTGTTATGGGGGAATGTGGGCATGCATTCAGATCTGTTTACGATGTTGGTAATCGTTGGTTAAACTGGAAACAACCACCGATCCCTATAATTCATGCCATAGACTATTATTACGAATTGCTGACCACTGGTAAACTTAAAATAAAAGAAAAGTTTAAGAAAAAAGTAACATTACATGATCCCTGTAATGTAGTTCGTGGTGGTGGTCTGGCTGAAAAATCTAGATATGTCACAAATGCATTATGTGAAAATTTTGTTGAAATGACACCAAACAGGGAACATAATTATTGTTGTAATGCCGGTGGTGGTGTAATCAATTGTGGCCCTCCATTTAAAAATAAACGTGTTTTAAGCAATAGAGTTAAAGCTGACCAACTAAAAGCAACTGGTGCTGAAGTTCTTATTGCTCCCTGCCACAATTGTCATAGTGGGCTTGAAGATATTAACCATCACTATGAATGTGGTATGGATATCAAATTTTTTAGTGAAATAATCTATGAAATTATGGAAAAACCTGAATAATAGAACTTATTAGTTTAATAAAGGAGAATTATAAATAATGAAAAAGACTTTATTTTTCGTAAGCCTCTTACTTTCAACCTTATGCCTTCTGATTTCTATTCATGCTCAAGAAGATATGGTTGAAATTGATAATTCAGTTTTTGATAACCCTCAAAGATCAGCATCTGTTTTCAAACATGATTCTCACAATGAAAATGCTGGTGTTGAAGATTGCGCTATATGTCATCATGTCTATGATGAAAGTGGTAAATTAGTTAAAGACGAATCTTCTGAAGATTCAAAATGTTCAGATTGTCATGAACTTAAATCTTCAGGACGTAAACCAGGACTAATGAAAGCCTTTCATTTGAGTTGCAAGGGCTGTCATTTAGAACAAAAATCTGGGCCAATTCTTTGTGGAGAATGTCATATTAATTAATAATGACTTTTTTATTAAAAATCATTTTACTAAATAATTGCATCATTTAGTTGGATTTTTTTATCCAACTAAATGATGCAAAAAGCCACCTGACACAATCTTGAATAAATGCATTTCTTAAAGCTTACCTGATTTAATCAGATTTTTTTATAACATTTTGACAATAGAATGTATTGAAATTTAAATTCTATTATGAATTTTTGAATTTGATTTTAATATAAATATATGATTAATTAGAAAAAATTCAATTCAATATCACATCTTCCGACAAAATGGAGGTAAAACATGGTTGATCTCAATGAGCAGACTAATTCTGACTTACAAAAAGAGATATCTAATTCAAATGGTATACATGCATTAGTGGTTGACGATGAACCAATAAGTCTTGAAGTTGTTTCTCAACAACTTAAACTTCAAAAGATTAAAGTTACAAAATCAAACAATGGTGATGATGCATTGGACATCATTCATAAAGGATTGCATCCAGATGTAGTTTTATTGGATGTTGTTATGCCCGGAAAAAATGGAATTGAAGTTTGTAAGGAATTAAGAAAAATTTACTCATCAAATGAACTGCCTATAATAATGTTAACAGGGCAGGAACAGGTATCTGACATTGTAAAAGGTTTAGAGGCCGGTGCAAATGACTATCTCACAAAACCTGTTTCCAATAGTGAATTAATGGCTCGTCTTAAAACTCACCTTCATATTGCCAATCTTAGCAAAAGTTTAAGACAAGCAAATGAAAGAGTTGAAAAACAAAAACGTAAACTTGAAATTAGAAATAGTTTTATAAAAAAAACATTTGGACGCTATTTATCTGATGATATTGTTGAAAGTATTTTAGAAACTCCTGAAGGACTTAAGCTTGGTGGTGAAAAACGAATTGTTACAATACTCATGAGTGATCTCAGAGGATTTACTTCAATTGGAGAAAATTTGAAAGCTGAAGAAGTCCTTCTTATTTTGAATAACTATCTTGAAAAAATGACAGAAATAATTTTCAAATATGAAGGTACAATTGATGAAATCATTGGTGATGCTATCCTTGTAATATTTGGAGCCCCTTTTTCAAAATCAGATGATGCTCAAAGAGCTATAGCTTGTGCCCTTGAAATGCAACTTGCAATGAATGAAGTTAATGCCAACAATAAAGAAATGAATTTTCCAGAACTTTCAATGGGAATTGGAATAAATACTGGTGAAGTAATAGTTGGAAATATTGGTTCATCAAGAAGGGCAAAATATGGGGTGCTTGGTACTAATGTTAATTTAACTTCCCGCATTGAATCTTACACACTAGGTGGTCAAATATTAATCTCTGAACAAACTAAAAATGCATGCAGCGATAAACTTAGAATTGATAAAGAATTAAGAGTAACTCCAAAAGGCTTAAAAAAAACAATTACAATATATGAAATAGGTGGAATTATTGGGGAGCGTGAAATTTTCCTGCCCAAAAAAACAGATATTGAGTTTAAAACATTTCAAAATCCACTGAAAATTATTTTCTCAATTATAGAAGGTAAAGATTCTGGTTACAAAGAATACGAGGGTAAAATTATTGCTATTTTCAATCAGATATTTCTTATTTCATCAAACTTTATACCAGTTCATTTATCAAATGTAAAAATTGCTCTATTTGATCAAAATAATGTTAAAATTTGTAATGAAATATATGGTAAGTTAGATGATGGTTCCATTCCTACTAAACAAGGAGCTTTTGTTACCCATACAACATACATTCCATCTGATATAGAGGATTGGATCTGCACAGAGTTAGAAACTACACTTTAATAACTTTTCCCACTATACTCTGGTTCTTTTTATTTTTTCCAGCCAAGTGGATTTGCATAGCTTCCATATCATCATAAGGATCCCGCAGATAGATTGATAATAGCCACTGCTATTACCAATAAGATCAAACTTATCAGCCTTGATAGTTCGTTCAAGTTGTATCAATAATTAAATGATTATTTGATTTTGTAACAATGCTAAAACAGGTAGTTAATTATGAGGTATAGCATGATTTATATCATAAACATCGTATATGATTTATATTTTTGAAATTTATTAAACACTTAGAAATATTGTTAAAAATCAACAAGCTTGATAATGCATTTGTCGGTAAATATCCAAGAAATCATGATATCCGGATCCGGTGAATAACTGGTTATAGTGCGTAAACTCGGTGCGTAGCAACTCGTTACATTTTATATTTATTGTTTTTAACTTTGTTTTATATTTTTTCCAAATAGATTTGATTCTGAATCCACACAACCGGTCATTGATTGTAAATACACATAAGAAGAACCATGATTCGTCTGATTCAACTGATGGACTTTGATGGATTCACCGCTGTGCAACTAACTAAGCAACCGATTTAAAGTTCGTATATTCACCCAAGTGCATGTTGACACGGGCTGAGCAATCACGCAATAGTTTGAAAGATTTGAAACATACTCGCTGAGCAAGTACGCAACCGGTTTAGATTTCATATATCCACCCAAGTACGAGAGCCTGATTGCTGTGCATATACGCAATCGGTATTAGTTTTGAAACACACCTTAATGCATGGAGATCGAGGCTGAGCAATAATGCAACCGGTTTTAGTTTTTAAGTTCACCCAAGTGTGTGGAGTCCGATGCTGTGCAATAACAAATTCGGCTTTACATTGGAAGTATACCAAAGAGCGTTATTGATGCGCAGAGCAGCCACGTATTCGGTTTTATATTTGATTTTCACATAAGAACGTGGCAGTTCGCTGAGCAACAAGCAATCGTTTAAATTTTCTGTCAATGACCCAAGAACGTAGAGTTAAAAAAACTCGCAACATAAACGCTGAGCAATAACAAAATCATCTTAAGACTTGAATATCAACTACGTACGTAGTTGTTCGTGGCTGAGCAAGAACGTAACCGGTTTAATCGTGGATATCTACAAAATTAAATTTAAGTATTGATTTTATCACTTATATTAGATATTATAAAAAATTTTGTAAACTATATTTAACGAATTGGTTTATATGAGAACGTTATATTCGTCCGCCTATCATCAATATTGATTAATGATTTTTTTTTATGATTAATTAAGTATAAAACAACTGTTTGAAATAATAAATTAGACTCTTTTATTATGTATATAGAAGGAACAATAAAAAGATTGTTTTTTAGTACAAAATTTGGCTGTAGTGGAGGATGCAAATATTGTTATCTTTCATACTTGTACGACTGTAACTCTGTATATGATATAGATAATTATTTATCTTCAAAAGATAGATTTGAAAAAGGTAAAAATGGAACTCTATTATCTATTGGATGCTATACAGATCCTTTTTTGTCAGAAAACATTAGTGATACATTAGACTTATTAAAATATCTATCACAATATAATAATTATATTCAAATATCTACAAAGTTTATTCTATCTACTGAAGTAATTAAACAAATTATCAATCTTCGAAATTATCCCTCACAGATTTCAATATACTATTCTTGTCCTACTATATCTCAAGATAATATTTTTGAAAAGAATTGCCCAAGTGCAAAAGAAAGAATTGAAAATCTAATAAAAACTTATAATTCAGGAATACCAGCTATACTATATATTAAACCTTTCATTGAAAATGTAACAAAATTTGATTTTAACTTGTACAAGTTATTATTGTTAAAGTGTAACATTCCAGTGGTTGTAGGACAATGTTTCACAAATAAAAGAACTGATATAATAGCACCTATTGGAAATGGTAGTTTAAATTTAATTCCTTCATCTAATGACTACCAATGTTTTTTGAAAAACATTGGCAGATATACTAGTGTTTTTCAAAATAGCACAGAAGTAGTGGATTTATTAAAAAAAGAGGAATACAATTATGAATAATAGGAATATATATGATATCCTTAGAAATAACTCAACCTTAAATGAGGCTATTGAAACAACCAATGATATTTCAAGCTTAATTTGTAATTTATTGCAATTTATAGGTTTTCTATCTTTTAAAATTATTAATAATTCAACAGGAATCCATGTTTTTGCTGGACACACAAAAGATACAATTTTTCACAATGAAAGTGCAGTTACAATTAATGAAAAACAAATATTTGGCTTATACTCATCCATACTGAATCATGTTTTCTTAATTTCAAAATTTATTGTCAACCGAGGTAGTAACAATTCAATATTACCAAATAAACTTAGATTTAAAGAAATCAACCAATTCTTGGAATCTAATGATATATCATTAGAAGTTTACAACTTAGTTCTGAGAAATATTAATAGTACTTACTAATAACAGAGTAGCCCTTGTATACTTGAGTTGTAGGGTTAATTAATTATCCAAGATTTTTTAGATATTACCAAAAAACACAAGGAACCAATCTTTGTGGAGCTTCCATATTATTTTAAATTCATAACAAGAAGTTTGTTTATAACTTACATAATTAGTTCAAAACGTAATGTTTTAAACAAATTACTATGGTTGGAAAAAATGAATAATTGTATTATTGCAATTGAAGGGATTGATGGATCTGGGAAAGGCACCCAATCTAAACTTTTGGAAAAATATTTTATAAATCATGGTTATGATGTTAAACTTTTTAGTTTTCCTCGATATACAGAAACTTTTTTTGGGAAAGAGGTTGGGAATTATTTAAATGGTTCTTATGGATCAATAAACCAAATTAATCCCAAATTAGCAGCAATGCTGTATGCTGGAGACCGGTACGAAACTAAGAATAAAATACTATATTATTTAAAAAAAGGTTACATTTTAATCTTTGATAGATATGTTTCATCTAATGTTGCACATCATGTAGCGAAATTGCCAGAAGAAGAAAGATCTTCTTTTATTAAATGGATTTATGATTTGGAATACTCAGTATATAAATTACCAAAGCCTAATATAGAAATTTTTCTAAATATACCATTTGATTATTCAAGACAAATGGTAGCAAAAAAATCACAGAGAAAATATACAAATTGTTTACATGATATTCATGAAAAGGATGAAAATTATTTAAAGAAAGTTTCAGAAATCTATTTTCATATTGCTAAACAGAATAATTGGGTACATATAAATTGCTTTATTGAAAAAACATTCAGAGATAAAGAAGATATTTTAAAAGAAATCGTTTGTAACTTAGAAGAACAACTAGTTAATAAGATTATTAATTAACACACTAACATTAGGACTCATAAAATGAAAAGGCTAAAATTCAGATGGAAAGCATTAATACATATATTTATAATCCTTTTTTCAATAGTACTGCTCTTTATATCTTCATCAATTGATGATGGCAAACAAGGCTTGTCAATTGTAGCGAAAACTCAAACTATACTGATTAGCGTTGCATGTTCAATGATAGCATCTGCGTTAATTTCTTTACTAATTAGTTATTTTCTTGATCAAAGTGACCACAAATACAATGTCATAGATGAATGGGGCATAAATGAAATAGGAATAAGAGCCACCATTAACAGAACAATAAATGATAAACTTGAACATGCAAAAAATAGTATGGATATCATTGCTCTAGGAATGCAAAATTTTATAGCTGCAAAAGGTGATTTGCTGATAATAAAGATTAGATCAGGCTTTCATATTAGAATTCTTACGTTAGCACCTGAATCAAAAGAAGTTATTAATAGAGAAGAATCTGAAAATGTTAACATTGGCACTATTAAAAAATCAATTGAGAATCTAATAGAGTGGTCTAAAAAGGTTGATGATAATAAAGATAAAACAGGCCAAATTGAAATTAAAGTTTATGATAGTCAGCTTCTTGACACTTATCAAAATATCGATGGCGACGTTTTTGTTGGTCCTCATTTATATCAAAAACCAAGTCAACAGGCTATTACATTTTATTTTCGTAAAAATTCTAGAGGAGCGATTTATTATCAAGAAATATTTAAGAATTTATGGGAAAATGACCATTTCAGTAAAAGAATATTATAATATAATAAATTAAATTGCTTAAAAATTAACAGCATAAATTGATCATTTATTATCTCAAATGTTGAGCAACAATGCAATTGATTTTAGTTTGGTTTCCTACCTAATCGTAAAACGAAAATACACTAGTAATTTCTATATAATTTAAATTGCCAATTCTCTAATAACCAAACAATCAAGCGGATTGACACCGCTTATTTACAGCGTTATACTCGTAAACTTTGGATGTAGGGTACTGTAACAAAACATTTTTAATGATTTTATGTTTGTTTTACAATATTTTTCAAATGAGACTGATGCTGAGTATCCAAGCACCGGTAATTGGATGTAATCACAATGAAGAAGAACTCTGATTCATCTGATGCAAATGATGTACTATGATGCGATATGCGTTAGATCGCTGAGCCTCAACGAAATCGCTTAAATATCAGTCTTTAATAAATGTGCATTGACCAAACGCTGAGCAAGAAAAGAATCGGCAAAATTTCTGGAACCGACTCAAGTTCATTTTGGCAAGAAGCTGAGCAAGAACAGAATAGGCAAGAATTCAGAAATCGACACAAGTGAGTTTCGGCATGCGCTGAGCAACACGCAATTGGTTTAATTATGGATAACGACCAAATCAAATTGAGTTAAAGACTGAATAAACAAGCAACCGATTTTGAGTTCGGACATCCAACCAAATACAATGTTTGAAATGGGGAGCAGCCACGCGACAGTTTAAACCACTGACATTAACAAATATCAAAAGTGTATCCAATAAGCATATTACAAAATTGTATTTTTATGGTATACTATTGAAT
>Ga0272440_1003865_pt1 | contig 10990 bp, 14 predicted proteins | sample SSMMMBAug17_FD_192440 | JGI IMG/M metagenome (GOLD analysis project Ga0272440, IMG submission 192440) | Marine sediment archaeal communities from Little Sippewissett salt marsh, Falmouth, MA, United States - SSM-MMB-Aug17 | ecosystem: Environmental > Aquatic > Marine > Wetlands > Sediment ... | reverse complement strand
CTGGGGTTTCAACCCCAGGCGGTCGTGGCTTTGCCGATATTTTGCATGCTTGAATCAATAGAGGGCAAAACCGGGGCACTATTTCTGCCTTGCTGTACTACGCTGTTCTTGCAATTGCCAAAATCGAGCATTCTTTGTATGAAATTCACTTCCCCTAAACGGTACATACGCCCTAATGATGTTATGTCAAACAATTATTATTAGGCTTGGCTCACGATTTCAATCCATATGTATTGAATATTTTTTGATAATACCTTCTTTAATATACACAATGATTTATCTTGCCACATTATCTTTTTGAGTGTATTATACATCATATAAAAAGTAGTGAAATTATTAAAAGACTTAAAGCTGAAGTGTGGTGCATTCATCACAAGAGGAGATCCTTTTTAGTTTAAACAATTAGATGAAGGTAATAAAGTTACAGCTCCTTGCCCAAAAAAGATTTGCCAATCGGAACATTACGGAATGTTTTCCGACAAACAAATTGGAAATGGAGGTAATCAATATGGTATATCCAATAATAATTCATAAAGACGCTGATTCGGATGAAGGCGTTTCTTTTCCGGATTTACCATGATGTTTTTCTGCAAGATTTATCTTCTTAAAAAAAGTTATACAATACAATAGTTGAGGAAAATAATGAGATCTATCATATTACTCGCATTTGTCATCTTCCCAATAAATGCTCTGGCAAGCAGTACCGGCATGCCCTGGGAAGGCCCTATGGATCAAATTTTAAATTCGTTGACCGGCCCCTGGCTCCGATTTGGAAGTGTCGTCGCAATCATGTCTTCTGGTTTAGCACTCGCTTTGGGTGAAACAGGTGGATTCTTGAAAAAAATGATCATGCTGGTATTAGGACTTTCCATTGCTTGCGCAGCATCAGGTTGGGGCCTAAGCTTTTTTGGTTTTGCAGGCGGTTTTTGTTTTTGATGGAGAGATTATGAAAGTACCACTTTACCAGGGCACAACCGAACGTATCATGATCGCTGGTCTTCCGCGAAATATAGCAATCATTGGCGGCACATTAGGTGCCGCCATTGTTTTGGGATTTCAGACACTGTGGGCACTGCCTTTTGTGTTTTTTGGATATATTGTCTTGATTATTTTTTACAAAAAAGATCAATATTTTATTGAAATTCTGTTGGAGCATATCAAGGAAGATGATTATCTTTTTCCTTAAGAACCGGCTTGATTCGAGTCGTCAGAGACATAAGCTTCATCAAAAGGGTGTCAGGCTTTCATACCCATTTTCAGTGACCAGGATCGTTTGTTCAAACTGGGCTGAAAGGGTGTTGTCTTTGGTGACTGCTGTCCATTTATCATTGAGAACCACAACATCTTTTTTGCCAAGATTGATCATCGGCTCAATGGTAAAAACCATCCCTGGTATCAGCTTGACACCATCATTCTGTTTACCAATATGTGGCACATGTGGATACTCATGAAAAGCAAAACCAACACCATGACCTGAGTATGCTTCAACCACTGAACAGTTTTGCTGTTTCGCATATGTCTGAATCGCATAACCAATATCGCCAATTCGTGCGCCGGGTTTCACTTGACTAATTCCGCGACGCATACAGGTTTCTGCTACAGAGACAATTTTTTTGGCCTCTTTTGATGGTGTCCCCACAAAAAAAGTTTTGTTGGCATCTGCAACAAAACCGTTTAAAATCGTTGTAACATCCACATTGACAATGTTTCCCTCTTCTATCACGCGCTTACCTGGTACGCCATGACAAATTTCATTATCAATCGAAACACATGTACTCTTGGGAAAGCCACTGTAATTTAATGGAGCAGGCTTGGCGCTATTCTTGATTGTAAATTCGTGAACGATGGTATTGATATCATCTGTGGTCATTCCAGGAGTCAGTTTTGATTCAACAAGATCAAGAGTTTCCATTACCAGGCTGCCCGCTCGTCGGATATGTTCGATATGGCGGGGACTTTTTAAATGAATTTGATGTTTGTTCACATATTGTTTTGCCAGGTTGTTTTGTGGTGGAGGCGGCTTGGAAACATATTCAATTTTGGGTGCTGATTTTTTGCCAATGCAACATTTTTTATATTTTTTTCCACTACCACATGGGCATGGCGTATTACGTCCAACTTTTTCATTTCTTGTAAACATAAACATGGTGACGTTCCTTACATCCGATATTCATACTTGCACATTTCTTTGATAATCGCGCAGGAAACCTCAAAATACTTCCTATCCAAAAAGCTTAGGTTTTGAAGGTTTACGAGCGTAGAGAAAAAGCTCTATTTGTGGTCTAAAAATGACAATCTGTCAAGTTATTTTTCCAATAATTAAGAATGCTTGATTCCCAAACCGGTATCATCTGTCCGCTCCCAAACCCCGCTTTTTCCACCGGTTTTTTTGACAAGACAAACAGCATCAATCACCATTCCTTTGTCAATTGCCTTACACATATCATAAACAGTGAGTGCTGCAATTGATACTGCTGTTAGCGCCTCCATTTCAGCGCCAGTTTGTGCATGGGTTTTAACCATACTTTGAATGGTTATAAAATGCTCTTTTTTCGATGGAAAAAAATCGACCTGAACTTGTGACAAGGATAAGGGGTGGCACAGCGGAATAAGATCCGCTGTTTTTTTGGCAGCCATAATGCCTGCAATACGAGCGACTTCAATAACATTGCCTTTTTGAGCTTTTTCTTGAATGATGACATCAAAGGTCTCTGATGACATACGGATTGCACAACGAGCGATAGCAACCCGTGTTGTGGTTGATTTTTTGGATATATCCACCATCCGAACAGCGCCAGATTGGTCAATGTGTGTCAGATGGTGAATCTCAGGTAAGCTATTCATAGTATTCTGTTTTATGCGTTACTGTCGCTTTGATATCATCCAGTGTACTGGACATTGTTTTAAAGACATTTTCTCGAATATCTCCTGCAACAACGAGATGCATGATGGTATCCCCCACGTGAAGATCCTGGTTTTCCATGATTTCAACTCGAATATCAATTATGCCTGGACGATTTTTGTATGTGGATATGATTTTTTGGAGAACATCATGTTTGACTGCAACGCGCAAGCCAGTTACTATTTTTCCATTGCGCGAGGTTTCACGAACAATGCCTTCATGGCACAATATCATACCTGCTTGATGAATATCAGGGTGCTTTTTGATTTGATCAACTAAATGATTCATGGTCGATGGATTACCGAGTAAACATGTTATTTTCAATTAGCAATGTTTCAACAACAGCGACAGCATCGTCAATTGTTGGAATCTGGTCAATGACCGTCCCTTTTATTTCAACTAGGTAGCTGATTTTGCCATTCATGTCTGATTTGGAACTAATAAACAAATTCACATAGCTGCCTATTTTCATGTAGTGCGCACTGAACAGTTTGTTTCCTTTGTATGAACAGGTTTCAACTATATTATGCAGCATGAATGACTGTATTTTTTTCGGTAGATTCATAATGATTCTCCTACACCATCTCTGTCAGTTATTGCATTTTCAAGATGCCCAACCACGATAGCAGCGGTTGCATCACCCCACACATTGACCGCTGTGCGGAATTGATCAAGAATTCGATCAATTGCCAAAATCAGACCGATACCATCAAGTGGCATACCGGCTGCGGTTAAAACAATGCCCATTGTAACCAATCCAGCGCCTGGAATTGCTGCCGCGCCAATGGCGGCCAGTGTTGCCGTAATAAAAATGATCGCCTGCATGCCAACGGATAGCTCAATTCCCATCAGCTCTGCAATAAAAATAACAGCAATGGATTCATATAAGGCGGTGCCATCCATATTCACTGTTGCGCCAAGGGGTAAAACAAAATTGGTTACTTTTTTATCAACACCTGCTTTTTGTATCAGGCAGTCCATAGTTAAAGGCAATGTTGCAGCGCTGGATGCTGTTGACCAGGCTGTCATGATTGCTGGGGAAACAGCCTTGAACAAACGAATTGGATTGTATCGACCGAGTATCATTACCAGAAGTGATAACGTCACAGCAGCATGTAAGAATAAGCCCAATATAACAGTAAATGCATATTTACCCAGCGCAAACAGGGCATCCATTCCAAGATCCATAAATATTGCAGTAACCAGGCAGAATATACAATAAGGTGCGATGACCATAACTACCATAACTGATCGCTGCATAATCATGTCCAAGCCATGGATTACATCGGATAGCGTTTGACATTCTCTACCGACCACTGCTGACATAATACCAAAAAAGATGGTAAAGAAAATAATTTGAAGAATATCACCTTTGGCCATTGCACCAGCCGGATTTTTAGGAATCATATTGACAAGTGTATCAATAATAATCACAGCAGCGCTTCGTTGCCCTACTTCCTGCGACGAGACCTCATGGGGTACATTCGTCGTAATATTGAGTGCGGCCAAGGCTTCTTTATCTACGCCATGTCCTGGATGGATGATATTGACCAGTATCAATCCCAAGAAAACTGCCAGAGCTGTCGTACTCATGTAGTAGGCAACCGTTTTTCCACCAATTTTGCCAAGTTCGCGAATATCGCCAAGGTTGACAACAGCCATATAAATGGATGCAAAAACAAGTGGAACAATCATCATTCGCAATAAACGAATAAAAATATCACCTGTATACTGAAAAAACACTTTGAGCAAAAAAATCGGTCCACTGGTGACCCCAGGACCTGTTGCCTGGTATAAAAAAATACCCAAAACAATGCCGGCAACAATACCTATCAGTATTTGCCATTGAAGATCAATCCCTTTTTTCTTCTCACCTTTCATTCATGCCTCCTTGGACAGCCATAATAAGCATGATGCCCTTTTTTTTGGAAGAATCATAAAAAAATATTATTTCATTGCATATATTTATTTAATAATTTCTTGAAAGTGTCAGACATTGTCAGTTCCATAACAAACGTGTTCAACATATTTACCCATTCCTGGTTCCCTTTTTGTACTGCAAAAGCATAATAATTGACTTTGAATGGTTCTGGAAAAACCACCACTTTATACAGTGTTTTTTTGCGATTGTCATTGACCCAAACTTTCAGAAACAATTCATCATGAATCATGATATGCGCTTTGCCATCAAGAACAGACTGCGCGGCCTCGTTATTGGTTTTATAAAATCTTAGGATAGAATCTGGAAAGTATTGAGGCACTATTCTTGCTGGTGCTTTTCCTTTTGTCAATGCAATAATCAATTTATGCGCTTTATTCTGACGGTTTAATTGTTCCATAAAGGTAGTGTAAGACAGTTCCTGGGGAATTTTGTCTTTACCCGCTTTCACTTTGTTGATCATGATCGAAAGACCGGTCTTGTAATATGGATCTGTAAAAGAGACCGCTTTCGACCGGGCAAAGGTTTTGGTCATAACCGCCATGGCAACATCAATGTGACCTTTCTGAAGCATGGGGATCAATTTTGAAAATTGTTTGGGGACAACTGTTTCGCACTTCACATTAAGTTGTTCTGCCAGGGTGTTTGCCATTTCAATATCAACACCAATCCGTTTTCCATCTTTATTTAAAAATGAAAAGGGTTTAAAGTGTGGATTTAAGCCCACACGCAAAGTTTTGGAATCCTTGATTCGTTGCAAAACTGGAGATCCACCCGTTTGAATTTCAAACGATGGCCCTTTGCCGAGTGCTGTTGATACAAAAAAAATACAACACATTGCAATAATTAGCATTGCAGCCTTTTTCATTATTTCCTCCTGCAATTTCTTTTGGCATATCCACATAAAGTGAGGATACACGCATACCGAATGCGGTACATTCGACTAAAATTTTTCAATGTTTACAAGGCTCTTTTCAAAATTGATTTTGGCGCATTTAGAAATCTTGAAAAAGAGCAAGAAATACAAGCGCATATCTTTAATTTAACAGCAAATCTCATGCCATTCTAATTTTTTTCACTGATGATTATTGAATGGAATAGTGTTCAGCGTTGTCAGGGTTATCAGACAACGCTGATAAAAAAAAATAGGTTACATGAAAAAAAACAGTGATTTGTGTTTATTCAGGGATTTTAAAACACTTTTCACTATGCTTTCTCCATAGCTGCCAGCACATTTTAGATGACAACCGATCCTCACGAAGACATGCGCCTAGTTTGTCGTCAATATCCAGACGACAGGAACGAACACCATCTCCTCTGTCTGTATCACATCGCCAAAAACAAGGCTCAATGCAGCCATCATAAACATCAGCGGGGCCGCCAAATTGATCGCCTTTGGCACGCTCCGTTTTTTGCTTTGCTGCATAGTCTTTACAATTCACCTGACACTTCATTAAGCAAACATATGGGTCTGCAGCCAGGACGTTCTGAAAACAAAAGACAGACATGAGAATTGCAAAAAGCAGAGTGCCGGCCAATCTATTAAGCTTATGCTTTTTTAACCTCATGTTTTTTAATAGAATTCGCATATTGAACCTCCTTTATTCATTTTCATACCAAATAATGTCAATTTTTATAACATGATTTATTGGAATAGCCAAATTCTTTTCTGTATTAATTCGATTTTATCTTCAACCAGGCTTTATTGCCAACTGGCAATTTTTCTATTTTGCTCAACCAGTTTTGGCCACATTGAGATACTGATTCTGGAGTTTTTTTGCAAATTGTCTGCCATAATTAGACCAACTGTTGCACTCCGTCGGACATATTATTAAAGACTGATTATAGTTATCAAAAAAAAACATTATTTTATGTTCAACGGAAAAGTTGGATTTTGCAATAATTGTCATCTGATCAGGTTTATCTTGAACGACCTTTACTTTTGGATAGTCATGCAGAATATATTGCAATAATTCTTTTGTTTTAGCTTGGTCAATATAATATGCCAATGTCGTGCATATTTCACGAAATGAACAGCTTTGGGTTAAGGGCCTTTTGACTGTCGATGTACAGGCTACGACACATATAAGCATCAGTAGCCAAATTCCGAAAAAAATATTTTTCAAGAGTATCACCTAGTAATGGGTAAGCCCGTGTAATTACAGGCATGTTTATTGGTTAGCGATTTTGATTAAATTTATTCATCAAATCTTGAATTGTGGATGTATTTCCCTGATTTTTTTTTGATGACTGACGTTTTGTTTTTTGGGTTCGCTTCTGTCCGCCGCCAGTCTGCGGATCGGCTTCGAGCGCCTTTATTGACAATCCAACCCGCGCTCGTTTTAAATCAATGTCAATCACTTTGACTTTAACAATATCTCCCACCTGAACAACTTTGCATGGATCATCCACCCATTTGTTGGAAAGCTCTGAAATATGTACTAGACCATCCGCTTTAAGACCAATATCGACAAATGCACCAAAATTCGCAACATTAGAAACGCGACCCTCAAGGGTCATGCCTTCTTTCAGGTCATCAATGGTTGTAATGTCATCACGCCATTTTGGGGCTTTGAATTCAGGACGCGGGTCTCTTCCAGGTTTTAACAATTCTTCACGAATGTCAGCCAGAGTATATTCGCCAATCCCTTTTGATTCATCGATAAATTGTTTGAAATCCAGTTTTTTGACTGCCTCCGGGTTGCCAACAAGCGTATCCAGCGACATTCCCATGACCGCAGCCATTTTTTCAATCAGATCATACCTTTCTGGGTGAACAGCGGTTGAATCCAAAACATTTTCAGCCCCCAAAATTCTTAAGAAACCAATGGATTGTTCAAATGTTTTGGGACCCAATCCTTTAACCTCAAGGATTTCTTTTCTAGAACGAAATGAGCCCTTTTCATTTCGTGTTTTGATAATTTCACGTGCAATTCGCTCAGACAGACCAGAAATATATTTGAGAAGGGAGGCGGATGCTGTATTCAGTTCAACGCCAACTGTATTAACTGCCTGTTCAACAGACAGGGCCAATTCTTTTTCAAGAGCTTTCTGGTTAACATCGTGCTGATATTGACCAACTCCCAAGGACCGCGGTTCAATTTTGACAAATTCTGCCAAAGGGTCCTGCATTCTTCGGGCAATGGAGACCGCACCCCGAATGGAAACATCGAGATCAGGCAGTTCATCACGCGCGACCTGAGATGCCGAGTATATGGATGCGCCTGTTTCTGGAACTATCGCTATGATGATATCAATGAGGCCAGCTGTTTTGGCGATATTTTTTACGACCTGTTCGGTTTCTCGACTAGCGGTACCATTGCCAATGGCGATTGCCCGGATTTGATGCTTTTTGATCATTTGAAGAATTATCTTTTGGGCTTGATCAAGCCGTTCATTGGGCGGAACCACATAAAGTATGCCGGTATCTGTAACCTGCCCAGTTGTCCCAACCACAGCCAGTTTACATCCGGTTCGATAGCCGGGGTCCAATCCCATAACCGCCTGTTGACCAAATGGGGGTTGCATGAGCAATGATTTGAGGTTGGTTCTAAAAACCGAAATAGCTTCTTGTTCAGCATTTTCTTGAAGTTCACTTCGGACTTCATTAGAAATTGATGGCCTTAACAGACGCTTATATGCATCGGCTGAGGCTTCTGCTACTTGTTCTCCGCAGGGACTATCCAGCGAAGTATCCCAATAATACTTTAAGGCTTCAAGCTCAGTGTCATCATCGATTTTAATGGATGAAATCAAAAAACCTTCTCGTTCGCCTCTGAGAATGGCCAACATACGATGGGATGGCACATCAAAAGCCCGCTGACTAAATTCAAAATAATCCTGATAATCTTTTCCAGCTTCTTCTTGTCCCATGAGTACGCGCGATTCCAAAATAGCATCACGAACCATCGTTTTTCTCAAATGGGTTCGATTATCAGCCGACTCTGCAAATGTTTCTGCCAAAATATCTCTAGCACCAGCCAGGGCATCGGCAACAGTCTCAACACCTTTTTCTGTATCCACATACTTTTCAGCCAATGATTCCGGAGGTTGATCCGACGACACAGCCTGGAGTATATCTTCAGACAAAGGTTCCAAACCTTTTTCTCGGGCAATTTGTGCGCGAGTTCTGCGTTTGGGTTTATAGGGCAGGTATAAATCTTCCAAAATTTGTTTGGTTCGGGCAGAACGAATGGCTTTTTCCAGGTCTTCTGTCAGCTTGCCCTGCTCTTCAATACTGGCCAAAATGGTATCTCGCCTTTGTGCCAACTCAATAAAATATTCTCTTTGTCTGGCAACAATTTCAAGTTGTTCGTCCAATAAAGATTCGGTAGCCTCTTTACGATAACGCGCAATGAAAGGGATTGTTGCCCCCTCAGCCAATAAGCGATCCGTTGCAATCACCTGGGATTCCTTGCATGATGCTGCTTTGGCAATTTCCTCAACAAATTGTTGTTCAATATGTCGATATGCATCCATTAATAAATGATCCTTTTTACGTCTTTTTTAAATAAGCCCTGTCTCTTTGGGTTAGATGGGGTTAGATGGGCAAATGTACAAATTATGAAAAATGATATTTTTGATATCATAGACTAATTTGTTTGAAAACTAAAATTTTGATTAAAGTGTTAGAATTTTAATTGTATGTATATTTATATATTTAAAGTAAGGTGGTTAATTATTAAAAAAGTGGTTTAAGAAATATCGTTTAAATGATGGTAATACCTTTCTCTAAGGTAGTTGGCTTCTTCCACTTCATAAAAAGTTTTCATTACAATATCGCAATACCGATCTTTATATTGAGATCTTACAAATAAGCACTTTCCTCTAAGACATTCAAATCTGAGATAAACACTTGCTTGATTTAAAATAGTAAGATCGCATTCAGCCTTATACTCTAAAAACCGTTCAATAATATCAATCACATTTGAAATGGTATCCCAATCGGATTTTTTTTGCTCGTTCATATAAATGGCAATATCGATATCTCCCTCAACAGGAATAACACCATTTTGCGCTGACCCAAATAGATAAGCAAAATATACATCTGATATTTTATTTTGGATTGTCGCAGAAAGTTTATCAATAGAAAAAGGGACTTGTTTTGTACGAAACCCTCTTCTGCGATATTCTTCTCGTCGTAATAAACTCATTTTGAGAGCCTGTTTTTCCTCAACTGATATTTTTTTATTAAATCAGCAAAATGTTCAAAATCAGAGAGATTTTTTTTGATGATCCCATAAAGTATCTCAGCATCTACATATTCATATCGATGCACAACCAGATTTCTAAATTTCACCATTTTATGAAAAGGATGTTTATCTGGGATAATGCCTGCTTTTTCCAGAAAAGATAACATGTCTGATGCATTTTCAGCAACAAGTTGCTTTTCAATGGCAACAATTCGCATTCCAATATCAATGACAATTTCAACACAAATTTGTAAGATTCGCTCTGCTGCATAACGCATCATAGTGTTTGATTGAAAATCATAAAATGTACCAATTTCCCACGAACGTAATTCAAGAAGTTTTGTTTCCAACAATTTTAATTTTCGATTAATAACGCCATTTCGGCTATCATTTTGATTTGATTGAGCTATTGACATCTTGTATTTCCTTAACAGTAAGGTACATCATGAATAATTATTCGATATAGGGTCGGTCAGACATTGATGCTCTTGGTAAAAAACCGCATAAACCCGCTGCACTGGCAATTGATGTTTTTGCGCCAGTTGTTTGCAGCTTTCAAATTCTGGGGTCAAAACGAATGTGCCATCGGGTTGATGAATTTCCTTGGCCTGGATATCTCCCAATTTTGTATGAATGGTTCTGGGGTGTCGATGTAACACTTTTCTTTGTATGACTTGATACCGGACACCAATGCTGCTGGTTTCCTGTAAAACCATGTCTGTGAATTTCTGAACTTCTGATGGTCGGCAAATAACCTGAACACGATGTCCCACCCGATTTTTTTTCATATGAACTGAATCAATTAGTACATCTAAAGCACCAGATGACATCATATGAGACATTACGTATCCCAAGCATTCAGGTGTCATGTCATCCACATGGGTTTCAATTACGCCAACAGATTCACAACTGGCTTGACTTGATTTGGGATCATTATTTCCTAATATAATCCGTAAC
>Ga0272440_1003864_pt1 | contig 10992 bp, 9 predicted proteins | sample SSMMMBAug17_FD_192440 | JGI IMG/M metagenome (GOLD analysis project Ga0272440, IMG submission 192440) | Marine sediment archaeal communities from Little Sippewissett salt marsh, Falmouth, MA, United States - SSM-MMB-Aug17 | ecosystem: Environmental > Aquatic > Marine > Wetlands > Sediment ... | reverse complement strand
CTTGTATAATGTTCTTCAGTAATACAATTTTCAACAAACGATATTTCCATGCGAAAAAGTATTATAAGATCAATATTTGATCTAAGCGTTAGTAATCGCTCTTGTTTATTATTCAGGCTCTTTGTTGAATGAAAGATAATTTACGCTTTCAATCATGGTTCATCATGTATTCAAACGAATTATGGTTCAGGCATAAAGAAGAACAGCTTATTGATTATTACTCCCATTATTATCATAGAACAAAAGATATATCCATTGTTAATCTGGGTGTATTGTTTGAGAATTTTGGAGACATATAATTCATAATTGGGTGCATTCCCCAAAGCCCAAAGAGTTAGACATTTTTTTTCTTAGCCCTTATGTTGCACCATGTTGATGAATGGTCCGACCAATCAGGACTACCCGGTAATTTCATCATAATTTGTTCATCAATAATGTTATCTTTTATGATAGTGCGTTTTGGATCATCATCAAACTGACTGCTTTTGGACAAAAACAGGCTGTAGGTAAATGGATTTGGATCATAAGTGTTTTCCCATTCAAAAATAACGTGCTGTAATTCGCTTTCCTCATTCAAATTATTGGGCTTGATCAATCCAAACGCTTCAGGTGGCACATTGTCTATCTGGTTTTTATACACACTGATTTCATCAAAGTAAGTAATAATATTGTCTGTGTCTTCAACATAAAAATAAAATGAATATTTTCCTGGGTCAATCAATTCATCGTATGAAACCATATACACTTTTTCACTTTCTTTGTAGTCCAGACAAATTTGTTGTAATTCCAAAATAAATATCTCATAAATCATTTAAACAAGCGAGTATAAAAAAATATGAAAGGGCATTTTTATCTTTAAAAATTATTAAGTATATGTTGTTTTGGACATAAAACATATACTTAGGGATTCTCTGAAAATAACTTCCCCATTATTGATATTGTTCGTTTTGAGGTAATTGTACTGTAGAGACGTAGCATGCTACGTCTCTACACGACCTTTTTTTTTGTACGATCAAAAAAAATGAGTGTGTTATTTTCAGAGCATTCCTTAATAATTAATAACAAGGAGATGAAAATGCCTCGTATTAACGAGGAAACTTAAAAGGACGTCTATGATTTTATGCTATTCTTTGAAAAATTCAACCTCTTGCCAATAAAAGCATAAAATCATAGACGTCCCCTTTTTACGTCCTGCAAAAAATATTTTTTTTGTCTGATCATAATAGCATTTATGGCATATTTGCAGCCTATGGCGGGAATTATGAAATTCCTTTGTATAAATAAATATTGATAAATTCTTGATTTGGTATAATATCTATCGTGTTGCAAATGGACAAAAATGCTTGAAATATTAAAATGACGACTCAGTAAATGGAGAAATAAAAAAAATAAGGGGTAAAATGATCAGTCAATTTAATTGGTTTTACTGGGCTTTACTATCTGCATTCTTTGCTTCACTCACAGCCATATTCGCAAAGATTGGTTTGGAGGGAATTGATTCTGATTACGCAACTTTGATAAGAACAATTGTTATTTTAGTTTTTCTTATTGCGATTGTCTTTTTTTCAAACAAGTGGGTAAATCCTTTTAGCATTTTAAAGCTTAAATCATCTGTTTTTTTATTCCTGTCTGGTATAGCTACAGGAGCTTCATGGCTATGCTACTTTCGAGCGCTGAAAATTGGAGAAGCATCTAAAGTAGCACCAGTTGATAAGTTAAGTTTGGTTTTGGTTGCGATCTTCGCTTTTGTTTTATTAGGAGAACGTCCTACGCTAAGAGAATGGAGTGGTATCGTTTTAGTTGCCCTGGGTGTGTTAATACTGGGACTAAAAAAATAATATATGTGAGCTATCATTTACCTACCCTGGGGCTGGATTGTTAACGCCCTTTCAGGGCTAAAAACATGGCAGTTGTGTGTCTCTACAAAGGGAAACACAATCACGATTTTAAAGAAATGTTAACTATATTTCAACCAATATGAAGGATACCCAAAAAGTAAAGCCCGATTTATTGGCAATACGCTTGTCAGGACATAAGAAATCCAACTAAATTTTTCGTTTAAAAAATTTAGTCTTTCAGATGTTAGCCAGAAATATTTTACACAAATAAAGAGAGTAATAATGAGCAATCAACAAATGTTTCATAATCTTGGACTTTCACCAGGTATTATAGAAGCAATTAATAAAAAAGGATTTGAAGAGCCAACTGCCATTCAATCCATGACTATTCCTGTAATGTTAAAAAATAATTCCAATCTTATTGCACAAGCCCAGACCGGCACTGGAAAAACTGCTGCTTTCGGCTTGCCTTTAATTGATATGGTTGACATACAGAAAAAAACTATACAAGCGCTTATTCTTGTTCCTACGCGAGAGTTAGCTATTCAGGTATCGGAAGAGATTAATTCTCTCAAAGGAAGTAAAGATTTAAAAATTATTTCCATTTATGGAGGACAATCCATTGACCAACAGTTTCGCAGGCTTAAAAAAAATGTACATATTATTGTTGGTACTCCAGGAAGAGTTATTGACCATCTTAATCGAAAGACGCTTTTTCTTGGAAATATTAATCAATTGATAATTGATGAAGCGGATGAAATGTTAAATATGGGATTTATTGAAGACATGGAAGAGATCATGAAACATACAAATCCCGATAAAAAAACATTATTATTCTCAGCGACAATTCCTGAAAAAATCAAAACTCTTGCAAACAAATATATGGAAGATTATACCTTCCTGAAAGTAAAAGAAAAACAACTAACGCCGCTTCTGACAGAGCAAATCTACTTTGAAATTAAAGCTTCAGAAAAAATTGAAGCCTTATGCAGAATTGTTGATATAACTGATGATTTTTATGGTTTAATTTTTTGTCGTACCAAAATGGATGTTGATGAGCTTGTCAATCGTTTAATAGATAGAGGCTATGATGCTGAAGCCATACATGGCGATATCTCACAAGCACAAAGAGAGCGAACGCTTGATAAATTTAAAAAAAAGCGAACAAATATTCTTGTGGCTACTGATGTTGCGGCACGAGGCATTGATGTTAATAATTTATCCCATGTAATTAACTATGCTCTGCCACAAGATCCAGAGTCATATGTTCACCGCATTGGCCGTACCGGAAGAGCAGGTAATAAAGGTACTGCTATTACTTTTATCACCCCGAGTGAATATAAACGCTTACGCTTTATTCAAAGAATTGCCAAAGCTGATATAAAAAAGTCATCAGTTCCAAAGGTCAAAGATATCATGGATGCTAAAAAGAAAAAGATTCATGATGACTTGATGTCTCTCCTTGATGAAGATATTGATCAAAAATACTATAAATGGGCTAAAACATTATTGGAAGATAAAAATCCCACAGATATTATGGCTGCTATGCTTAACTATTGTTTTGAAGAAGAACTTAATCCGGACACGTATGGAGAAATAACTGATATTGAACCACCGATAAAACAATTAAATCAACAAGGAAAAGCAAGGCTTTTTGTCGCACTTGGAAAAAAAGATAAAATGTCACCTAAAAAGCTTGTTTCTTTAATCATGAGTCGGGTTTCTTTAAAATCCAAACAGATTAATGAGGTACAGGTCATGGACAAATTTTCTTTTATTACAGTTCCTTTTGATAAAGCAGAAAAAATAGTTATCAGTTTCAAGCAAAAAGGCCAAAAACCATTGATCTCTCATGCAAAAAGCAAAAATTTGAATCGTAAATAAGATGCTTTCCGGATAAGAAAGCGAATGATTACCTATTCTATTGTTAAGATTTCAAAGCGGTCAGGAATAAATGGCAGAGGATTAATATAAATAATCCCCTGCCTATTCCTTTTATAATTATTAAGGCCGGCAAAGAATACTGCAATACTCTGAAAACAATATCGAAATTAAACCAATTACTAACATGATGACAGTCATGATAAAAAGCAGTTGTCTTTCTGTTTGGATTGAAAAATATGTTTTTCCATTTGATGTTGGAAAATACTGAGCAATTTTTTTTCGTAACATTATATCCTCCTGTAATAGTATGTAAATTTAAATGCCAGGCAGCCCTGAAAAGCCTTTCCAGCCCCAATAGACAGCGCTCATCATAAAGAGTACCACATTTGCAACAATGAAGAGCGGAATGCCCACTCTGAAAAAATCTTTGGGTTCCAGATAACCGCTTGCATAGACTATCGCATTGGGAGGCGTACCAATAATCAAACAATAAGCAAAAGAGGATGCAATTGCTGTTGCCATTGCCATGAAGGGAATAAATACTGTTCCCGGATGTGCGATAGCTGCAAGATTCAAAGATATTGGGCCAACCGCTGCAGCTGCAGGGCCATCTGCCATAAGATTGGTTATACATGATGTCAAACAGTTGGAAATGAGCATCAATGCAGTGCCGCTCTCAATACTCAATGAAGTCAATACCTCCAATACACTTCTTGCCATCCAGTACGCTGCACCTGTAGTATCTAATGTTCTGCCAAATATAATTGCACCTGCGTACAACCATACAACACCCCAGTCAACCTTTTCCTGATAATCGCGCCAATTGACAACACCTGTTAATAAGTATCCCACAGCACCCGCGATGGCAATTACACCAATACCCAGACGAATCGGATATATGCCATAATTATAAAATGACTTTTCTGTAAACCATCCAAAAACCATGATAACAAAGATAACAAGTGCCCAAATTTGTTTCTTGTTCCATCCGCCCATTTTTTTGATTTCATACTTTAATTGATTCATGGCAGGTGCCAGAGATTGTACCTTTGGCTTGAACTGAAAGTTTAGCATAAACCATGTTATTGGGATCATGACCAATACAAATGGAAAACAATAGGTCATCCACTGAAAATATCCAATATCGTATCCAAACATATCTGATAGATAAGTCATCATGATCACATTTCTTGCGCCACCTGATGGAGCGCCCGGGCCGCCGATATTACAGGCAAATGCAATCGTGATCATCAACATTTTGGCAAGCTCTGGATCCTGAGGCGTTTCTTCTGACAGACTGTTTTGATACAACAGCATACCTATGGGTAAAAACATTGCAGCCAGCGCATGATCTGATATAAATGCAGCCAATGGACTGATAATCAAGAAAAATATCAGGGTAATCCATTTTACACTTGGTACAGCAAGCTTTCTAAACATTATCAGACAAAAACGCTTGTCTACGCCTGTTTTGACAAATGCCGCAGCAAACATGAGACTCCCCATGATAAACCAGCAGGCATCACTCCAATATAGTTGAGCGACCACAGTTCTCGAAATAACGCCACTGAATACAAGGATTAAACCAATACAAAAGGCAACACCTGGTAATGGCATACATTCTGTAAAAAAACAGATCACCACAAATACAGTCATGGCAATTGCAACTTTGATATGCCATGCACCTTTATCTGCAATGGCCTTTTCTTTATCAGACAGATGATGATAATTCAGGTCATGTTTCAGGAATTTCAAGGCATCAATCATGAGGGTTTCATATGATTTTTCTGTTACCTGTTCATTGATAAAATTTAAAGCTTTGTTCAGATTTTTTTCATCAACAGGAATATTATACTTTTTACACCAATCAAGATTTCGTTTTAAAAATCGATCTCGGCTCAGGGCACCCATTTTCATATTTTGTGCCATAATTTGGGCAACCAGTATTTGCCATTGAAGCGCATCTGAAGCATTGATATGAAAAAGATCGGTAGTTATTTTTGAGGTTACTGCCTTGTTTCCAAGCTGATATTCCATTCCGACATCTTTCATACCATCAGGGGTTGGCAGTAATAATATGACAATAAACAATACGACCGGAATAATAAAAATGCGCCAATCTACATATTTATCATATCCAGTGGCTTTTTTTGTTGGTGAAGATTTCATTGATGATTCTCCTTATTGTTTAATGGTTATGTCATGCAGTTGGCTATTTCAAAAAACAATTCCTGCGCGCGAACGACCCCGACAACTTTGTAATCATTTAAGACAATCATTCTCCTGTATTGATTTTTATACATGATATCAGCTAGTTCCATTAAATTTGTATTATCACGAATATAGGGTATATCTTCAGACATAATTTCACTGACTTGCATATTTTCGATGCTTTTTGTCTGTGTTGTAAACATGCCAGACCAGAACATGGGAGAAAACTGTACACTTTCAGCCATTGAGGGTTTCGGCATGCGCAGATAAGCAGGCCTTAAAGCGCCAATGAGATCGAGAATGCCCAAAATACCTTTTAATTGTTCATTTTGTTTATCAAATACCAGGATTGAGCGATGCCCTGTTTTTAGTAATTTTGAGCTAGAAATTACATTATCAAAAGATTTCATTAAACAAAGGATGGCATCTTTTATGGTTTTATCTTCAGTAATGGTAGAGTAATCTGAAATATGAATCATGATATCTCTGACTTGTTTTTCAATTTTTTGATTTTTTGTATTAGAATTATGGGCATTTTTAATTTTTGTAGCCAACAGATCAATATCACAAGGTTTATTTAGATAATCAGACGCACCCAATTCCAGAGAAATTTTTGCAGATACCTGACCACCATGACCTGTCAGCATAATTACTTTTGTATCCGGTGCAATGACTTTCAATCTGGATAAAACTGTATGACCATCCATTTCAGGCATTTTGATATCTAAAACCACCACATCCTGCGGCGATTTTTTTATAATTTCCAAAGCTTCAGCGCCACTGGCTGCCATGGTTGTTTGAAAACCTTTACGCTCAAGAATTTTTGCACTGGTTTCTCTAAATTGGTCTTCATCATCAACCATCAATACTTTAATTTTCGGGCTCATATTACGCCTCCTTTGTATTGGCCTGTTTGATAATTTCTCTGGGCGATTTCATGAAATTGCGACTTTGTGCCATCCGAATTTTTTCATCCTGAACCTGTAGTCTTTGATATGCTGTTTCAGCACATTTAATCAATACGTCCATATCTATCGGCTTTATCAGATAATCTGATGCGCCTGATTTTAAGCCATCAATGGCAGAATCCATCGTTCCATGGCCTGTCAGCATGATAACTTCAATTAAAGGATACATATTTTTAATTTGCTTCAGTGTTTCAATGCCATCCATACCAGGCATTTTGACATCCAGTATAACAACATGAATATCTTTTGATTCCAGTATGTTCATGGCTTTTAAACCACTATTCGCTGTATCTACCTGAATACCTTTTTTACTTAAAAGTTTTGCGGTCGTTTCCAGAAAACGTTCTTCATCATCGACCAGCAATATTTTCATTTTATCCATAATCGCCTCCATAACTAATTAATTGTTTTCAGCCGGCAATAAAATTGTAAATGTTGTGCCATTTGCAATTTTACTTTCGACAGTCATTTTCCCTCCCATACTGTCAATTATCCCATAGCAGACAGACAAACCCAAACCAGTCCCTTTTCCCACTGGCTTTGTCGTAAAAAATGGAGAAAATATCTTTTTTATGTTTTCTTCACTGATTCCTGAACCATTATCAGTTACTTTGATAGAAACATGTTTACCAGAATTTTCGACGATCAAGTGTAAACGTCCGCCACCATCAGGATGCGTGGTGACAATGGCATCAATCGCATTGTTAAAAAGATTCAGAAAGACCTGTTGAAGTTCTCCGGGTGTTCCTTTGATGGTTGAAATATCATCACAACTATCATAGATAATTTGAATTCCACTGACATTGGCTTTATTTTCTATAATTTTAATTACTTCTGGAAGAAATTCTTTTAAATCCATGGAACAGGGAATGGTATTTCCCTGACGACCAAAATTCAGTATTGATTGTGTTATCTGTGCGCATCGATTGATTTGTGTATCAATCTGTCTCAGTGAGGCAAGGACATCTTCCAGATTATTTGAATCCTGTATCTGGCCTTTTTCAACTATTTCAGAAAGAAGTATTTCTATCAGAGACTTCTCATTTTTTATGACCTGTAGCGGGTTATTGATTTCATGGGCAAAACCTGTTGCCATTTCACCAATTTCACTTAATCGTGATGCCCAGATCAATTGTTCCTCTAAATGATCTTTTTCAAATTCAGATTTTTTTAATTTTCTGACAATGCGATCACTGATATAAAATGCAGAAAGGATAATTACTGCTCCAAAAATAACGACGATAAGCACAGAAATGTAAACCACTTTTCGTAATTCTTTAAAGGCATCATTTTTTTCCTGACGTACAACAAGAATCCAATCCTTTTCTTTTAGCCATGAAAGTGCATATAAATAGATTTCACCTGATGGATCGGTGTTAAGAAAGGTATGGATTTCCCGATTTTTTGTGGGAATAGAGAAACTGTTGTCTTTATCCATGAGATTACCGCCGGATCTGCGATCTGTCTGAAAAATACCATCCCCATTGAGTATATATGATTCGCCAGTTTTTCCAATACGAACATTTTTTACCAGATTGTTAAACATCCAGGTATCTATGGTTGCACGGATTATCCATGTTTTTTCATCTTCCTTTCTTGCCACTGCAATAATAAAATGGGGAATGCGACGAAAACCCAGAAAAATATCGCTGATATAACATCCTTCTTTGATAACCTGCTTAAACCAGGGCGCATCAAGATAATTCTTTCCTGTCAGTCGATAGGGACCATGATATGCTTTATGATCACCTGATTCGTCAAATATGCCAATGTCAACAAATGTATTGGATTCTTTTTGCAAGATAGTAAAAATATTTTCAAGCTTATCCGATTGAATCAAATCTTTGTAAGAAAAAGCATTTAATACAAAATCAAGATCTGCTTTTCTTTCGTTTAGAAACGATTGAATCATATGATTGTGATCTTCAACAATACGTTTCATGTTGGAAATTGCATTGACTTCAATTGATCTGATAAATGAGAAATAACCAATTCCAACAACCAGGATAAATGGAATACAGGGAATGACAATCATAAAAATCAGTATAATACGTTTGAGATATGTTTCATTGTGGATCTTAGTCATTGTTTATCCCCTCCCTTCGATAATGAACATTAGTCGTTCTACGCAATTATTCATCACGTGAACCATTTGCCTCATTTTTTCGGCAGATGCAGCTTCTTCCTCAGATTTAAGGGCATTAATTTGTGTAACTTTTTCCAGTTCGGAAACCGCCAGATTCACCTGACTGATTCCTTCAGATTGCTCAAGAGATGCCGACATAATTTGTGAAACATTTTTACTGATCATTTCAGCGCTTTCTGATACGCGATGAAAGGATTGACGCGTTTGAACAACGAGTTTGGAACATTGATTGACCTGTGTCACAGAGGTATCAATGAGATTCGCAGTATTTCTGGCAGCTTCAGCCGAGCGCATGGCAAGTGTGCGAACCTCATTGGCCACCACAGCAAATCCTGCCCCTGCCTCACCAGCTCGGGCAGCCTCAACCGCAGCATTCAGTGCAAGCAGATTGGTCTGGAAGGCGATTTCATCAATGGTTTTAATAATCAAATGTGTTTCCTGGCTGCTTTCAGATATTTTGTCCATGAGCGCATTGACACTCTCCATATCTGAATTGGCATCAGCTACAGCGTCAAGTGCTTTTTTCATTGCAGTATTACCAAAAGTTGCATTTTCGGCATTATTTTTTGTCATGCTGGAAATTTCTTCAAGGTTGGCAGAAGTTTCCTCCAATGCCGCTGACTGCTGTGTGGTTCCTTCAGCAAGAGAAGCACTGCTATCTGAAATAAAGGCGGAAATCTCTGATATCTGTGATGATGTTTCTGTCAGCCTAGCAACGACTTTTTTTAATGGAATTGAAATCATTCGGGTAATCATAATGGCGAAAATCGAGCCGATAATAATGGCAAAACCTGTGGTTAATAAAACAAAAATGATTGCCATATGCGTGCGTCGTTCTAACTCGCTTTTCATGGTTTTTCTATACTTGCTGGCAATCGATTCGATCATACGTGCAGCGTTGACCATGTCATCATCCAATGAATCAATTAATGCGGACAATTCTGGTGATATCTTATGTTCGTCTAATTTTGTCACAAATAATTGAAAACTTTTATGATATTTTTCTATTTCCTGAATCAATTCTTCCATATTGGATTTAAAAGTTGGAATCTTGCATTTATTTTTATTTTTCTGTGCCAGGTCAATCATGCTGGCTGTGTACTGATTAACAATTGCGATATATTCTTTATCATTACGAATAATATAGTTTTTTTCATAGCGTCTGATTTGCAATAAATCCTTAATCAACCGATTCATGTCATCAGCTTTTTCAATTCGTTCAATTGTATTGAAAAAACTGACAAAGCTTACACATGCAATCGCGCCCATAAGGATCAACATGATTGCAAAACCGCCAATAATTTTTGTTTGTATTTTCATTTGTTGAATTTTTGCCATTTTTTTCTCTCCTGCTTTTAAGGGTTTGACTTCATTAATGGCAATGATTATGCCAAAGGAATAAACATTAAAATTATAAGTAATTTAGTGTGGTTACGAGAAGAATGATTTGGTTCAGCATTTTTTATAGAGTGGAGAAATTCTCCCCATTGATACAGAATTCCTCGAAATGCATTTAGTAAGCGATCATAAATTTTCGGGTATAAAGAAGTATTCGCCGAGTAGGTCTATAAAATAAAATAATCGTCAAATTAAAATGAAAGATTTCGGCAATTGCAAGAACAGCGTAGGGCTAAAGCCCATAGCCGTCAGGCTAAGCAAACCCGCTCGTTCCCACGCTCTGCGTGGGAATGCATATGATATGGGACGCTCTGCGTCCCCTGTGTTCGTATCTCGGTCGCCCAATACAGAGGACGCAGAGCGTCCAGGATGCATTCCCACGCAGAGCGTGGGAACGAGGCTCTCTGCGGGTTTGCTTAACCTGACGGCTATGGGCTAAAGCCCAACGCTGAATGGAAAAAGGACGCTAAAGCGCCCTCAATACCCATAAGCAATTTATCAATAAATGGGTTGATCATTTCAATATGGATAAAAGAATATCTGCTAC
>Ga0272440_1003863_pt1 | contig 10992 bp, 2 predicted proteins | sample SSMMMBAug17_FD_192440 | JGI IMG/M metagenome (GOLD analysis project Ga0272440, IMG submission 192440) | Marine sediment archaeal communities from Little Sippewissett salt marsh, Falmouth, MA, United States - SSM-MMB-Aug17 | ecosystem: Environmental > Aquatic > Marine > Wetlands > Sediment ... | reverse complement strand
TGAAAGGAATAATTGATTGACTAAATATGGTTTAAAGCAGACGCTTAGATATAAATTTGATACTTTTATGGCTAAAGGCGGTTTATCAATTTTTATAAGCCTTTTGGCAGTTTTTTTAAGCCTTTTATTAATAGTGGGCATTTTAAGAGCTTTAGCATATTATTTTCTGCCAGAAACATGTGCATCTCAAAATGCCAGAGATTTTCTAACAAATTTCTTTATTACTTTTTTACAATTAACTGACCCCGGTAATATGGCACAAGATATAACTTCTTCGCCATGGTTTAAAATTCCTGCTATTATTGCAGGAATGGCTGGAGTTGTTATGTTTTCGGCTTTAATTGCATTTATTACAAATGCATTAGATCAAAAAATTAATGCATTAAAAAAGGGGTATTCTAAGGTAATAGAAGAAAATCATATTATTATATTAGGCTGGGAACCTCAAAGAATAATTGAGATTTTAAAAGAAATTATCTGCGCAAATGAAAGTGAAAAAAATCCTTGTGTGCTTATTTTATCAGATCAAGATAAAGAATCTATTGATGATTATTTATCAATAAATCTACCAAATACTAAAAATACTCGTGTTGTAACTCGATGCGGAAATATTTCTTCTATTGTTAATATGAAAATGGCATCAGTTGATTTATGCAAGTCTATAATAATCCTTGCAACCTGTGATGAAAATGAATCTTTAGAAGAAAAAAAGAAAAGTGATGCATTAGTTATTAAAACTGTCCTTGCTGTTTTTGCCTCTGTTAAACAAAGAACAAAAAAGCACAATATTATTGTTGAAATTTTTAATCCTTTATTACGAAATATAATAAAAGATATATCTCCAGATGAAATAACTATTATTGATACTGCTGATATTTTAGCTAAGGTTATTGTTCAGACATCAAGATCATTGGGATTATCAATGGTTTATAATGAAATTTTTTCATTTCATGGTGCAGAGATGTATTTATATCATGCATTGTGGCAAAAGAAAAAATTTTCTGAACTGGCATATTATTTTAAAGATGGAATACCTATTGCTGTTCGCAATTCAAATGGTAAAATTTTATTAAATCCTTCTTTACATTATGAAATGAAAGATGATGATAATATTCTTATATTAGCAAATGATGATTCATCTATAAAGTTTCAAAAAATTGAATATAAACAAATTGGTTTTGATAAAATTCCCGGTCAAAGACTTGTACCTTCTATAGAAAGAGAACTAATTATTGGCTGGACTTCAAAAGCTAAAATAATATTAAAACAATATGCAGATTATGTCTTAAAAGACAGTATAATAGATATTATGATAAAAAATCCTGATAAAGAAATTCAAGATGATATTTCTTCATTACAAAGTGAATTAAAAGATATTCAAATTAGAATTATTGATAAAGATCCTAGAAACAAAGAAAATCTCATTAATATTGAACCTTATAATTATGATAATATAATAATACTTAGATCTGTAAATGAACATATCAGTGCGGAACATGCTGATTCTGAAAACATTGCAGTACTTCTTCTTTTAAGAGATATTATGAAAAACACTTCAGATAAAAAAACAAAATTAATTACAGAGGTTTATGAATCAAATAATCACGAAATAATAGCATATACAGGTGTTAATGATCTAATAATATCTAATAGATTAATCAGTATGCTGATGGCTCAAGTATCTGAAAATAGAGATATAATGAATGTTTTTGAAGTATTGTTAGAAGAAGCTGGCTCTGAAATTTATATCAAACCATTACATTTGTATTTTTCATCTTTTCCAGCTAATAAAAGATATATTGATATGATTGAAGCAGCACAGCAAAGGCAGGAAATTTGTCTGGGTATAAAACTGAAAAAATTTGAAAAGGATATTAATAAAAATTTTGGTGTAAAATTAATTCCTGATAAAAATCAATTATTTGAATTAAGTGTTAATGACTGTCTTGTTGTTTTAGCAAAAAATGAAACATGATTAATTCTACTTTGGCAAATTAAATCAATGTAGGGTGGGGCTTGCCCCACCATTTTGAAATTTAACCGGATTTTGGTGGGGCAAGCCCCACCCTACATAAATATCGTTTTTACAGGTAACTATGATCTAATTTGCCAAAGTAGTATTAAAAACAAATAAAAAGACTAATAAATTGACATGATAATAATAATTACGTATATACTTAATATATTATAAATAATTCTTAAATTGTACTTATAGTTAAAGTTATTTTATTATACTTAACTACTGGATCATTCTGATTAGAAGATGCAGCATTTTTTCAAATTAACATTATATTAAATTTTCATTTAACGATTTTTTTTGTTCATCTTCTAATTATTAATATTTCCAGTTAATTAAATCGTATAGTCAGGAGAATATCGAATGAAAAAGGTATTGTATGATTCCCCATTAATTTGTTGCATATTTTTAACCATTTTTTTTACATCCGGGTTTAATATTGCAATTCTTAATGCTAATGTAGGTGAGGTAACTCAACTACATTCCACAAGTCATATAAAAAATATTCCATCTCAAAATCCATTAATAAAAGTTCAGTGGTCAAAGCCAGATGGACAGGATACCCCTGATGGCTATTATACTCTTTTTAATCAAAGTCCAGAACATGAATTTAATGAATTTAATAGTGCTGACTCTGATGTAAATCTGGTATTTGGATATGAAATAATAAGTAATGATTATACTGGGGCTGATGATTTTTCATATTATTTTCATATAGCTGCTTTTATTATTGATAATGAAGGTACTGAAACAATAGGAAATACTATTTCATATGGCCCATTTCGTATTGATACTGTACCACCTTCTCATGTCAGCGTTATTGCACCTGAATACTCATCAACAAAAACAATTACACTTAATATAGGTGCTTCAGGAGCATCTCAGGTCTATATAAGTAATATTCAATATGGTCAGGCTGGTATATGGGAAGATTGGGCAGAATCAAAAAAATGGGATTTGCCTGAAGATAGATTAGAAACAAATATTTATGTTTTATTTAGAGACAGAGCTTTAAATATTTCAAAATCATCAACTAAAGTCATATATGATAATGAAAGACCTGTTGTCCAATTGTCAACAACAGCAACAAATCCAGCAAGGATTACTCCAATTCATATGACTGCTGTTTTTAATGAATTAATAAATGGATTTGATAAAAATGATATTATTGTTTCAAATGGTGAAATTATAAACTTTGCTGCTCATGGAAATGGTTCTTATTATACTTCTTTTGAATATGATATTATACCTGTTATTGAAGGTAATATTTCAATTGATATATTAGAAAATTCTGCAATTGATAGAGCTGGTAATGGTAATAAAAATGCATCTTTTAACATTTTTTATGATCTTAAAGCTATAGAAATAAATGAAATTAATAATATTGAAATTAATGAAGGTGATGTTATTAACCAATTAGATATTAATATTTCAAATCCCTCAAGCTACAGCGGCAATATATTTTTAAATGTTTTATCAGACAACCAGTCTTTAATTAATAATTCAAACATTTCTATAAATGGATATTCAAATTCATATACTACAAGCATTCAATCCTTTTCAAATAAACAAATAAATTTATCTATAATACCTGAGTCAGATGCAATTGGAGCTGCAAATATTTCTATTTATGCCAGTGATCAAACCGGTCTATCTACATCAGAAACATTTAAAGTTTATGTAAAAGCAGTTTCTAATATTAGTGAAATTCAAGATCAAAGCATTGATGAAGACAGCAGTTTAAATATTAACTTTTCTATTACTGATAAAACTGGAGGTCTGCTAAATATTCTAGTACAACCAACTAATTCAGAGTTAATCTCAAGCGATAGTATTTTTATCACTGCAACAGGTATAACAGGAAGTGGATTTAATTATTCAGTAACTACAGAATCAGGTGTAAGAAAAAACTTTCTTTTAATTGTTACCCCTGAAAATAATAAAAATGGAATATCTAATTTTGAAATTATTGTTACAAATGCTGAAAATAATATATCAAGCCAATCATTTAGCTTAATTGTTAAGCCAAAAGATGATAAACCATATATATCAAAAATTAATAACCAGACAACTGAAGAATCACAAGTTAAATTTGTAAATTTTATTATTAATGATCCAGATGGCGGTAAACTTTTAATAGATGCCAATTCTTCAAATGAATCTATTATATCTAACAATGATTTGATTATTTCAGGTGATAATATTTATATTGAACAAGATAAATATTACATAAATTCAACAGCCGGGGAAGATTATGATCTTACTTTAACAATATCCCCCCTGCCAAATCAACATGGCCATGCAACAATTGAAATATTTATTGAAGATGAAACAAACTTGAAATCAAGTTCAAGTTTTGCAGTTATTGTTTCAGAAATAAATTTTCCTCCTGTAATTTCAGATATTGACAAAAAGACAACTGTTGAAGGTAACCCAATACAAATATTATTTCAATTGTCAGATCCTGATGGAGGTTTAATAGGCATTAAAGCTAAATCTAGCGCTCAGAATTTAGTATTAGATGAAAACATTACCTTTACAGGCTCTGGAGAATATATTTCTGATACTTATTATGTTACAACTGAAGCTGGTAATCCTTTAGATTTAACCCTTAAGATAAATCCATCTGAAGATAATGAAGGTACAGCAACAATTGAACTTACAGCAACAGATGAAAATTTTCTTACAGATACTTCAAGCTTTGAACTTTTAATAAGAGATAAAAATTCATCCCCAGAGTTATCATCAATTGGAAATCAAACAAAACCTGAAGCATCAGATGTTGTAATAAAATTTTCATTAACTGATGCTGATGGTGATTTGATTACAATAACTGGAAATTCAGAAAATCAGTTGATAGTTCCTGATACAAGTATTAGTTTTGAGGGACAGGGTCTTGAATACAAAGATGGTAAATATATTTTACAAACAAATCCAGGACAAAATCATGAAGTCAGCATACTTATTAATCTTTTGGAAAATATTTATGGCAAAACAAATATTTCAATCAAAATAAATGATGAAATTTTTGAGGATAATGAAATATTTGAATTAAATATTACTGAAATTAATGATCCCCCAGTTTTTCCTGATATCAATAATTTTACAATAAAAGAAAATTTACCTGAAGAAACTATTATTGGCTGTATTAAGGCTTCAGACCCTGATAATGACCCATTAACATATACATTAAATCCATATAATAATTTTTCTATCAATAATTCAGATGGCTGTATAAAAACATTAACTGTTTTTAATTATGAACAAAAATCAGAATATTTAATAACTGTAACAGTAAAAGATAAAAAAAATACAATAGCTAAAAATTTAAATATTTTTATTGAAGATGTTAATGAAGCCCCAAAAATCTCAGGAAATCCAATTCTTACTGTTTTAGAAGATCAAACTTATAATTTCTCTCCAATAATTGAAGATGAGGATATTGAGGATATTAATGATAATTTAAATATTCAAATTCTTAATATTCCATCTTGGGCAGAGAATATCGAGAATGCTATTACAGGAATACCTGATAATGACGATGTGGGTGTTTATGAAAACATTTATATAATAGTTTCTGACAGCAAAGGACTGACAGATTCAATAAATCCTTTTAATATTAGTGTAATAAATGTTAATGATCCTCCAGAATTTAATTTAAATGCGCCTGTTCCTGATAAAAAAATAAGACAGTCTGTTTATTTTGAATTTCAACTTCCTCATGATACATTTATAGATGTTGATAAAGGAGATGTAATCAGCTACACTGCAACCTTATTTTCTGATGGCGAAAATAAGGCATTACCAGCATGGTTAAGTTTTAATCCAGTTACAAAAAAATTTAGCGGCAGACCAACTATAAATGATATTGGAATAATTGATATCATGGTTATTGGAACTGATAAATCAAGTGCAAGCCAATCATTTAATTTCAAAATAGAAATAGTTCCTTATAACCAAAATCCAATAATTACTCTTTCGACTACAGGTATAAACTATACAGAAAATTATAACGAACAATTTATCGCTCCTTTAGCTAATGCGTTAGATAATGATTATACAAATTTTGACAGTGGACAGCTTATTGTTGATATTTCTGAAAACTCAAGCACAAATGACTGTTTATCTATTTATAATCATGGTAATGAAAGTTCATTTACATGGATTGATAATAATAAAGTTTTTGTTAATAAACTATATATTGCAAGCTTTACTAATGACCCATGTAATAAATTAATAATTTCATTTAATTCAAATGCCTATATTAATCATATTAAAACAGTCCTTCAAAATATTACATATAAAAATAATTCAGATAATCCTTTATTTGAGAATAAAAAAATAAGATTTATTTTAACAGATGGTGATGGCGGTGAAAGTGCGCCTGCTTATGTATCATTAAAAATTAATGCTATTAATGATAATCCTGTTGTTTTATATAATGCTGCGATTATTTCATCAGATATTGATTTAGAAGATATAGATGAAGGTGATAAAATTTATTTTAGCAGTGCTACAAATAAACGTATAACAGTTTCTGACCCTGATGCGGGTGAAGCAGATATATCTTTTTCAATAAGCTGCCTGCATGGTAAATTAAATATTAATTATGTTCAAAATACTGGCTGGACAATATCAGAAAAAGAACTTTCTTTTTCTGGAAAAATATTAGATTTAAACAACACATTAAACTCTTTGACTTATGAAGCTAAAATTTTTGGAAATGAGATTATTTCAATAAAAGTAAATGATAATTCAAATTCTGGATATGGTGGAGGAATTTTAATTGAAAAAACAATATCATTTACAGTTCATGAAGTAAATTTTCCGCCTCAATTATCTGAAATAAATGATATTAATATGATAGAAGATAGTCCATATCCTGTTCAGTTTGAAATAACTGACACAGATAAAGATACTATTTCTTTATTTGCAATATCATCAAAAACAAATATTGTATCAAACAATAATATCAGCTTTAGATCAAATCAACCAGTGTATCATATTGGAAATCGATATTTAGTATCAACATCTAATACCGGTTCTGCTCAGGCTTTTATTGATATAAGCCCCGAACTTAATAAATTTGGAGAATTAGATATTACTGTTTATGCTGGAGACGGCCAATATACAGAAACAAAAACCTTTTCAGTTACTATTTTAGAAGAAAATGACCCGCCAGTTTGTTTAGATTTTAATATCGAAGTTTCGGAAGATATATCAAAAAATGATACGTTAAAAGGAAGCGACATTGAAAACAATATCTTAACTTATACTATTGTTGAATATCCTAAAAAAGGTGAAATAATAATTACAAATGAAAATACAGGTGAATTCACTTACAATCCAGATTATAATTTGTATGGTAATGACAGCTTTACATATAAAGCATATGATGGCAATCTTTTTTCAAATATTGCAACAGTGAATATTAATATTGCTTCTGTACAGGATTCTCCAATAATTTCAGATGTTTCTGATCAAAAAACAATAGGTCAAAAAATTATTGATTTTGTTGTTTATGATCCAGACAATGATGAATTTGAAGTTTCTGCAAGCTCAAGCAACACCAGTATTTTACCAAACGATAATTCTCATATAAAATTAGAAAATAATGGCAGTCAGTATAAAATGACTTTAATAACTATTCCGGATTTAAAAGGTGAAACTTATGTTGAAATCAAAGCATTAGATACTGAAGATCAAATGTCAACAAAAACATTTAAATTAAGTGCTGTATTAATTGATTCAATTCCTCCTGTTATTTCATTAAATGGTGATTCTGTTATAAGCCTTAAAAGGGCAAGCCAATATGAAGATGCTGGAGCAAGTGCATCTGATGATATTGATGGTGATATAACTTCAAGAATAATTTCCTCAAATAATTTAAATGAATATAAAGAAGGTTTTTATCAATATTTATACAAGGTAGAAGATTTATCTGGAAATACTTCATCAATATTAAGAAATATAATTGTTTATGAACAGGATTATAAAACAATTTCAGGTAAAATAACTGATGAAACAGGTAAAGAATTGTCTTTAATTGATGTTAAAGCAAAAACAAAAAATGGGACAATAAAAGCTGAAGATAAATCTGGTTTTTCAGGTGATTTTATCCTTAATTATATTCCAGTTTCAAGTGAGTTAATATATTTAGAATTTTCAAGGCATAATTATGAAAATTTAATATTTTCTTACAGTAATTCTGAACAAATTGACAATTTCATTATGATAAAAGCAGATAGTCCTAATCTTATAAAAATTGAAGGAACAATACGACAATATAATGGAATCTGGCTTGAAGGTGCAGAAATAAATGCGTTTAATAAAAATAATATAAAAGTTGCAGCTGCATTTACTGATGAAAATGGAGAGTATTGCTTTGGACTTGATAAACGAATGATTCCTTATTCTTTTACTGTTGAAAAAGGCGGCTATATTTCAAAAAGCTTTTCTTCATCCAACTCTCTTGATATAGAACTAATAAAAAAGACAGATTTAATTGTTAAAATGCCAGAAACAGACCTTGAACATAATATTGCCAGAAATGCCAATGTTGTAAATATAGAAATATGGGCTGATTATCCTTTTAAAGGTATTTTAAATGAAATAATATTGGATCAGAAATCTTCTTTTGATAATATTTCATATGATTCTAAAGGCTTTTATAGAGTAAGACATTCTAAATATGAAGATTTTAGCATTGTTGTCAAGGCTGATACAACCGAAAACAATAATGCAGCATCAGGATACTTTAATGAGAGAAAAATAGTTTTTACTACAATACCATCAGAATCAGATACTCTTTTATACACTGGCACAATAGAAACAGACTTTTCTAAACCAGTAGTTATAAGCAGTAAAGATTCAAAATCAGATGTATTTGTTTCTATAGGTATAGATGGAATTTATGAAGATAAGGTTATTGATCAAATAGAATATTCAGTTAGAGAATTAGAAAATTTTAATTCATCAACAATATTTGGAAAGATTGTTGAGTTAAAATTAAATGATCTGACAGGCAATGATATAGCTTCAGGTGATGATAGAATAATAAAAAGATTTAATTTGTCGCTGGATATGGTTAGTCCAGTATCAAAAACAGCTTTAGAAAATAATGAATATGAAATAGTAGTTGCTCCAACATTAAGTGAGCTTATTCAAGGTAAGGGAGAAATTCTTGAAACTTTTTATTACCCATATGAAAAAACAAATACAGTTATAGTAACTTCTGAAACAGCGGGTGTATTTGGATTTAGAAAAATCAATGTAGTAGTTCCTGTAGTGTATGATTCTGGTGGCGGCGGTGGGTGTTTTATAAATTCTTTATGGTAAAAAAAATGTCAGAAATTAACTGAAAATTTATTCTGAAGGGCATTTTGATAAGTACATTATCAGAGTCAGTTTCCCTATAGACCAATGATAAACGAACCAGTCTTGTTTTATTCTGTGCAATTTTTTGTTCCCCCTTATATAATATTATTTAATAATGAGGATTTAATGAAATCAAATAGATCATTTATAAATGTAATAGCAAGGGCAGTTATTTGCTTTATCATTCTATTTTTTGGTATTTTCGGAATGATATCAATTTCTAAATTAAAAAAGGATCCAGCCCAAGCTGTTTTAAAAGAAAAACCTTTATTAGTTGATGTAGTTGAGGCTCGGTTGGAGGATATCCCTGTTTCAATTACTGGCTATGGTGAAGTAAAAGCATTAAATTCTGTATCAATATCTTCTGAAATTTCAGGAAAAATCACATATATAAATTCTCGCCTTGAGCCTGGTGAAATTATACCTTCTGGTGATATTTTGTTTAAGATAGATTCAAGAAATTACAAAGCTGCATATGATGAAAGTAGGGCAATTGTAGAACAATTAAAAAATACTGTGCAAAGATTGGAAAAAGAGTATGAAATTTATAAGATTAGACTTAAAACCCTTTTAAGAAGTAAGAATTTGGCTGAAGATGAGTTTAATAGAGTAAAAAAATTATTTACAAAAAACAAAGTAGGAACTCAATCTGGAGTTGATTCAGCAGAACAGGCTTATAATTCAGCAAAAGACAGGTTTGACCAGATAGAACAATCTGTTTTATTGTTTCCTATTCGCATTAGAGAAGCAAAAAATACTCTTGACTCATCTAAAGCAAGGCTTGAAATTGCAAAAGCAAATCTCAAGCGCTGTGTTGTCAAAACAACTTTTAATTCACGTGTTAAAGATATTTTTATTGAACTTGGACAATATGTAACAACAGGTATGCCGGCTTTAACACTTGCTGATGATTCTATACTGGAAATTTGGGTGCCATTGGACAGCAGAGACGCTAGACAGTGGATTAAATTTGATGAGAATAAAACAGTAAATAATATTGCATGGTTTAATGGCCTTGAAAAAGTAAAATCTAAAATACGATGGACCGAAGATCCCAAAAATCATATATGGATAGGTTTTGTGCATAGGGTTGTAAAATTTGACAGGAAGTCCAGAACAATTACTGTTGCAGTTAGAATAAATGCCGAAGATGCTGTTTCAAATGACAATAATATGCTTCCTCTTGTCGAATCTATGTTTTGTTCTGTGGAAATTCCTGGAAAAATTTTGAAAAATGTATTTAAATTACCTCGATGGTCTGTAAGTTATGAAAAAACAATATTTATTGTAGATGACAACAGATTAAAAACTGTTCCTGTTGAAGTGGAAAGAACTGAAGAAGATTTTTCATTGGTGTCTAAAGGTATTAATCAAGGGGATTATATTATAATTACGAGACTTGTAAATCCTCTTGAAAATTCACTTGTAAAGATATCAGAAAAAATTAAAAAATAGAAATATTAGTGGACGCAGTGGACAAAGTGGACGCAGTGGACAAAGTGGACAAAGTGGACGCAGTGGACAAAGTGGACGCAGTGGACGCAGTGGACAAAGTGGACAAAGTGGACAAAGTGGACGCAGTGGACGCAGTGGACAAA
>Ga0272440_1003862_pt1 | contig 10993 bp, 11 predicted proteins | sample SSMMMBAug17_FD_192440 | JGI IMG/M metagenome (GOLD analysis project Ga0272440, IMG submission 192440) | Marine sediment archaeal communities from Little Sippewissett salt marsh, Falmouth, MA, United States - SSM-MMB-Aug17 | ecosystem: Environmental > Aquatic > Marine > Wetlands > Sediment ... | reverse complement strand
GGTCTCCAGGAGCTAGATATGACAATCTTTTTGTAATTCATGCTACACCAGTGGCGAATTATTCCTTAAAAAAATTAGAGGAGGATATTTATCAGGAAATAAATCAATTTTTAAAGGAATTAAACCAGGAGGAGATTAAAAAGGTTATAAATGGTCTGGAAACTTCTTTAATTTCTAATTTAGAGACTAACAAAAAAGTTAGTAGTCTTTTAAGTTATTACCAGACTGTTTTTCAGGATTGGGAGTATCTAGTCACTTATTTAGATGTTTTAAAGACTATTACGGTGCCAGAGATCAAAAAAACGGTTAAGAAATATTTTATTCAGGATAATCGGGTGGTTGGACAACTAGTGGACATAAGAAGAAATCTTAAAGGAGAGATGAAATAGCATGAAATCTAATTTTTATAGCGCTTTTATATTTATTTTATTTTTTTTTCTACCAGGAGTTTTAAAAGCTGAGTCTATAGCTCTACCGTCGGCCGAAAGTTTCACCTTAGATAATGGGCTTAAATTTTTTGTGGTTAAAGATGATCTCCCTAAATTAAATTTAATTGTATCAGTTGGATTGGGAAAACTATATGAAGACCAGGCTACAGCTGGAGTATCTGATTTGCTTTGTCAAACAGTCTCTTTAGCAGGCTCTAAAAACTATCCCGGGTCAGTTTTATATGATCAAATCGAAAAATTAGGGGGGAAATTTTCTATAAATTCCTCTTATGAGAGGATCCAGATCTCTTTTTCTATTCTAGATAAACATTTAGTTCAGGTTTTTTCAATTGTAAAGGATTTATTAGAAAATCCTCTTTTTCCTGAAAAAGAACTCGCAACAGCTAAAAATCTTATTATTGAAAGTTTAAAAAGAGAAAAAGACAACCCCAGTTACTTAGCCATAAAAGAAATTAAAAAAAATATTTTTTTGGGTAAAGGTTATGGGGCTATTCCTACTGAAAAATTGATTAATTCTTATGATCAGAAACTTTTATTAAGCTTTTGGCACAGACATTTTAAAGCTAAAAATATGCTGGTTGGAATTTCTTCTTCTCATTCGATTAAGTCTATTCAAAAAAAGTCCCGTCATTTTTTTGCTTCTTTAAATTCAGGTTCACCTGTTGACTATTTTTGTGATAAAAAGGATTTGTTGAAAAATATTACAACTAATAATGATAAAATTTATTTTATACCTAAAAATATTCCTCAAGCTACGATTATTTTTGGGACCGTTGGACCAGTTTTGGGTGAGGCCAATAATCATCCTTTAACCGTTATGAATTATATTCTGGGAGATGGATCTTTTAACTCTAGGTTAGTTAAAGAGATTAGGGTTAAGAGAGGGTTAGCTTATGTGGTTCAATCTATCCTTAGATTTAGAAAAAAGATTGGTCTTTTTTTAGCTCTAACCATGACCTCTAATGAAAAGGTTAAGGTGGCTCTGCCTCTTCTTTTAGATAATATTAAACAGGTTGAGCTTCAAGGAATTACACACGAAGAATTACTTTGGGCTCAGGATTCTATTTCTAATAGTTTTATCTTTAGATTTGATTCTATTTCTAATATTATTGCTAACGCTCTTTTTTTAGATTATAATCATCTGCCTCCTGACTACTATAATGATTACATTGTTAAAATTAATGAGGTTACTGAAAAAAAAGTTTTAGAGGAAAGTCAAAAGCTCTTTAAGGATGGTTTTATTAAGGTCGTTTTAGGGCGACCCTCTCTTCAGGCAGAATTGCAAAAATTTGGACAGGTTGTTCTGATCGAAGAATAATTACTTGCTATTTTCTAAATTAGATATATTTTTTTTATAAGTGGTTATGACTAAAGAAACAAACTATAATGATAATGTGGTTAACAGCCTCATCGGTAAGGACTCTGATTTTAAAGGGGAGTTTAAAGTAAATGGTCTTCTTAGAATTGATGGTCGCTTTGAAGGAGTTATAGAAACAGATGCAAAAGTTTTAATCGGAGAAACAGGAGAAGCGATTACAGACATTAAAGCCAGAATTATAGTAGTGGGAGGCTATGTGCGGGGCAATCTTTTTGCTACTGAGAGAATTACTTTTTTATCAACCGGTCGGGTAGAGGGTAATATTGTTACGCCCAGTCTCATTATGGAAGATGGGGTTGATTTTAAGGGTAATTGTACTATTAATAAAAAAATTTAATAGCTAGTTATGAATTGGTTAGGGATTATTGGTCATCAGGGACAGCTTAATAAGATTGAAATGATGTTTAAGAAGAAGAGGCTTCCGCCAGTTCTTCTTTTTAATGGTCCCAGTGGTATAGGTAAAAAAGAAATTTCTTTTAGAATAATTAAAAGTCTTTTTTGCCAAGAGGACTTTAAGCCTTGTTTAACTTGTAGTCCTTGTTTGCAAATTAGAGAAAAAAGTTTTCCAGATTTTTTAGAATTAGCCCCTAAGGGCAAGGGGATAATCCCTATAGGAGATTTTGAGGGTAAGGAGATTGGGACCGTTAGATGGTTAATCTCTAGTTTATCTAAAGGGTCTTTTACTGGTCGTTATGGAGTTATAATAGATGGAATGGATAAAATATCTTTAGAGGGTCAAAACGCTCTTTTAAAGCTTATTGAAGAACCTCCTTTAGATACTCAGATTATAATTTTAAGTTCTAATAAAGCTCAAATTATCCCTACAATTTTATCCCGTTGTTTTAGCTTAGATTTTTATCCTTTAAAATCAGAAGAGGTTGCTCATTTTTTAAAACAAAAAAAAAGTGAGCAGGCTGGTTTTTTATCTTCACTGGCAGGGGGGTCTTTGGAGATAGCTCTTTTGCTTAGTCAGGAAAAAATTTTGAATCAGTTTATGGATTTAGTTCAGGATATCTCTTGTTACCTCAATGAACCATCAAGAGAAGATCAAGGCCTTAATTTAAATTTAATTCCTTTAAAAAATGAAGTTGGTTTAGAAAATTTTGTAAATATTATGATAAATATGTATCGTTTTTTTTGGCAGGCGAATATTAAGCAACAGAAAATGAGTGAGAATTTTGAGAGAATAAAGATTTATGATCAGGAAAAAATAGCGAAATTGATTAAAATACTACTTGCTCTTAAACAAAAATCGCATCATAATCTAAACATTAATTATTATTTTAAAGGAATGATCTATAATCTTAGTCAACTTAATTTGTTCAAGACATTATCTTAAGGATTTCAAATGGAAGTTTCAGCTGTAAAACCCAGAAATAGTTACCAGGTAGATTTTATCTATACTAATGATTTTTTCATAAAACAAAATTCTCTTTGTGTCATCAAGACTGATCAGGGGATTGATTTAGGTACAATTTTAAGGTCTCTTAATTATCAGAATAATCCTGATCTTAAAATTACGGGAGAAATTATTCGAAAGGCAACTAAAGAAGATTTAGAGCAAATTTCAGAGTTGAAAAAGATTGAAGAGGAAGCTTTTCAGGTTTGTAGAGAATTTATTATGACCCAGAAACTTAAAATGAAGTTAGTAGAGGTTAAAGCCTTTTTTGATAAAACTAAGATTATTTTTTATTTTACCGCCGAAAATAGAATAGATTTTAGAGACTTGGTTAAAGATTTAGCTGCTAAGTTTAAAAAAAGAATAGAGATGAGACAAATTGGAGTTAGAGATGAAGCTCGGCTTATTGGTGGTTATGGATTGTGTGGTAAAGAATTTTGCTGTTGTCACAAAAAAGATAACTTTGATTCAGTCTCTATTAAAATGGCTAAAGAGCAAAACCTTAATCTTAATTCTGGAAAAATTTCAGGAATGTGCGGTCGATTACTTTGCTGTTTAGAGTATGAGTATGATCATTATAAAGAAAAGAATAGAAGTCTTCCTAAACATGGAACTCAGATTAATTCTAAAAATGATAATTATACAGTGGTTTCTGTTGATACCCTTCAAGGTGTTTTACGTCTTAAAGATAATCAAACTAATGATTTCATTGAAGTAACCGAAAAAGACTTTGAATTTCGTAGTGGCAAATACTATCTTCGTCAGGGTTTTGTTTATGTTGAAGAGGAGGAGGAAGAAATCGAATTTAAAATAGAATCTAGAAAAGAGGTAAAAAAAGAAGAAAAGCCTTCGGAAAAAAAACCGAGTTATGATATTTTTCAGCCTAGAAAAAAAAGAAAATAATTTTTAATTTAAATTTAATACGATGAATAAAAAGTTTTATATCACTACGCCTATTTATTATGTTAATGCCGAGCCGCATTTAGGACATGCCTATTCTACTATTTTAGCTGATTTTATGAATCGTTTTTATAAATTAATGGGGTATGATTCTTTTTTTTTAACGGGTACAGATGAACATGGAGATAAAATCGCTGAATCAGCTCAAGAGAAGGGGGTTAGCCCTAAAGAATATGTTGATCAGATTAGTGCTAAATTTAAAAAAGCTTGGTCAGATCTAAAAATTGATTATAGGGCTTTTGTTAGAACGACTGATCAGTCTCATAAAGAGGTGGTCTCTTTGTTTTTGCAAACAATTTATGAAACGGGCGACATCTATTTTGGTAGTTACGGAGGTTATTATTGTATTGGTTGTGAAAGGTTTTTAACCAGCAAAGAGATCGTAAATAATCAGTGTCCAGAACATCAGAAACCGGTTAAATTCATAGAAGAGAAAAATTATTTTTTTAAGCTTAACAAATATCAGAGCTGGTTAATTGATTATATTGAAAAAAATTCTGATTTTATTAGACCAGAACGTTATAAGAATGAAGTTTTATCTATTTTAAAAAGTGATCAATTAGATGATCTTTGTATTTCTAGACCAAAATCGAGATTAGAGTGGGGGATAACCCTTCCTTTTGATGACCAGTATGTGACTTATGTTTGGTTTGATGCTCTTTTAAATTATATTAGTGCTTTAGGTTATCCGGATCAGAAAAATTTTAAAGATTACTGGCCAGAAGCTCATCATATTATTGCTAAAGATATTTTAAAACCACACGGTATTTTTTGGCCGATTATGTTAAAAGCGGCTGGTCTTGAACCTTATCAGCATCTTAATGTTCACGGTTACTGGAATATGGATGATACTAAAATGTCAAAATCTTTGGGTAATGTAATTTCTCCCCAGTCTCTAATAGAAAGATATGGTCAGGATCAGATTAGATATTTCTTTTTAAAAGAAATGCATTTTGGTTCTGATGCTAAATTTAGTGAAGAGGCGATTATTGGGAAGGTTAATTTTGACTTAGCGAATGATTTTGGTAATTTGGTTAAAAGAACTTTTAATATGACTGAAAAATATTTTGCGGGTAAAATCCCAGAATTTTTTTCTGATTGTTCTATGAATCGAGCAGTTCTTTTAGATAAAATAAAAAATACGAGTCAACAGTATTTTGATTTTTGTAAGGATTTTAAAACTAGTTTAGGTCTAGATAAATTATGGGAATTTATCAGGTATTTAAATAAATATATTGATGAGCAAAAGCCTTGGCAGTTAGCCAAAGAGGCTAAAACCAGAGAGCTATCTTCTGTTTTGCGTAATATTTTAGAGTCGATTTATCTGGTTTGTTTTCTTTTAACCCCTTTATTGCTTGAGACGGCTCCTTTGGTTCTTAAGGCTTTAAAAAAGGATAATTCTAACTTGGGAAACAATCAGTTAGAAGATATTTTAAATTTTAATAATCTTAAAACCAAAGAAGTTTTGGATAAGATTGGAGTTTTGTTTCCTAAATTAGAGCAGGTTAAGGATTAATAATGAAAATAGGGATTATCTCTGATACTCATGATAATCTTAAACTTATTGAAAAAGCTTTAGCTATATTTCAAAAAGAAGAAATCGAGCTTTTAGTCCATGCGGGAGATCTAACTTCGCCTCAAACTTTAAAATATTTTAAAGGCTTTAAATCTATTTTTGTAAAAGGAAACTGTGATTTGGATCTTCGGCAGGCTAACCTCGAAGCGGCTAAATTAGATTTTCCAGAGATTAAAGAGACAGCTGAATTTGAATTAGACCATAAATCTTTTCTGGTTTTTCATGGTAATGATATTCCTCTTTTTCGGGAGGCGGTTTCTTCTGGTAAATACGATTATATTATTAAAGGGCACACCCATTTTTCAGAAAATTATATTTCTAATAACACCCGCATTATTAATCCTGGTTCTATTTGTGGTACAGGAGAAATTTCAATCGCTATTTTAGATACAGCAACAGAAGAGTTGAGAAAAATTAATTTGTAGATTATTGTCTGTATCAAAGAACAGTTCCCTTTTTAAATTTATTATCGTCAGTTCTTTAAAAAATTTTAGTTCAGAGTGTTGGAGATGGTTTAATCAAAGGCCTAACTATTTTAAAATCGGAGGTCGTGTCAGATACAGACCTGAAGACGTGGAGGTTTTTGAAAAGAAGCGTTTCTGCCAGATACCGGATAATCCGAATAACTACGATGTCAACAGTTCTGAGGAGTACGGATAAAGCATAACGCTTAACGGCTTTGGTTTCAATAAATAGAAACTTCACCATCCTAGCAAATTTGAGTTACGATGTTAAATTTTCTAGGATAAAGAGATTTCTTAAAATTTAAAAGCCGATGCCATTCGATTACATTCCTGTTTGCTTAATCCATATTCTGACGCAATTTTCTGCCAATTTTGAACAGCCTTAGAAACCTCTTTAAAAATGCTTTCCGCTTGTTCTTTTGATAGTCTAAAATCCTTTGCAACGGATTTGGCAATTTCAATATCAGCTTTCGTATTATCAAAATTAATAGCGGTTGTTAAAACACGCGGTCTAATTTCAATGGGCGTTGGGTTCATGTCATAGGCAGGCGATAACCTCCAGCCCCTTTGCCTTTCATAAATAAAGCCGTGATTTCTTAAATGGTCGTCTGTATTTGCAATCATAATACTGAACACAATACGACGCCAAAGCTCATGCATATCTTCTTCCGGTGATGCCCCGTTCTGTGCCAATGCATAGGCAATTTCAAGATAGCTGTGTTGCTCATTGTCTTTTGCCCCAAGCATACTCATTGCAGATAAGAACGGAACACGTTGTTCAGCTTTTCTGTCAAAGCGTTTAATGATCAAGACAGGTTTTCCAAGGATGGTTTCAAGCCTCCATTCAGGAACGTTAATACCGGCTTGCTTTGCTAATTCTAATGTAACGGCTTCCCACACAACAACATTATGATCATCGTCTTCTCTTGGAAACTTGGCAATGGCAAGAGAGCCGTTTCTATCACGCACAGAGGCTTTGGGTCTGGCACCACCAAGAGATGATCCTGGAGCAAGAAGCAAACGTAAATCTTCTGACGTTTCTTTGTCTTCTATAAACCTTTCTGTTGCGGAAAGAAGCTTTGGTAATTCGATCAACGGCGGAATAGCAATCTTGTTTTTCGGTGTAAGGTATGTTTCAGGTTCTTCAGGTGCGGAGAAGCGTAAAGCTCCCTGACGTGCTTCATCATTAACACCAAGCAGATAATTCATTTCAAAAAGGGTTTTAGGTGTCATCTCGATGTTTTTGGCTTTAAGCGTTTCGGCTCTACGCATCAAAACACGACCCCAACGATCAGGGGCTGAATCTCCAATAGCCCCAAATATAATTGTATTTGGGTTTGTATGAAATGCCCCCTCGGTCAGTTGCAGTGCAGGCTCTAAGGCAAATTTTTCAGGATGATTAAGCCAGGCCTTATCATACTCAAAAGAGGCACTTTCTCGTCCTTTACGTACATGAAACCACAGTGTTCCAACACGCACGGTTTCATTGCCTAATGATATTGAAACGATTACCTCTTTACTACTCATTGATCATCTCCATTTTTTTGGTAAGTGAACGCGTTTGGGCAGATTTTCTTCTTCAAGCTGTCTGCCAGTTAAATCGTGAACACTATCTACTAAATCACCAAGTCTTTCCGTCATGCCAAGCACAAATAAAACAGATGCGTATTTGCCTATTGATACGGATGGCTCACCTTTTTTTATCCGCGCTAGTGTATTTTTAGAGATATCCGCACGCTCTGCCATAAGTTCTACACTGATGCGTCTACGACGGCGTGCATCACTGATATCTTGCCCCAGCTTCCTTAAAGCCTTCATTACAGGCATAGGTAAATTAACTTGTCTTTTCATTTTAAAACTCCATAAGTTGACCCTTATTGTATTTAATGGTCATTATAAGGGTCTTTAAATTAAAAAGCAAGAAAAAATAATTTGCCGAAAAATGGGGCATATCTCCTAGAACTTTACAACGCTGGAGGTGGCTTAAACAAGGGCCAAAATACCTTAAAATCGGAGGTCGTGTCAGATACAGACCTGAAGACGTGGAGATTTTTGAAAAGAAACGCTTATTTGAGATAGAAGATGACAATATCGATACAAAGCTTAACATGGCCTAAAAAGAAAATTTAACAGGATAATATTTTTTTTGTGTGTGAAAAAAGCAAGTAACGTATCTTTTTGCTTTGCAAAGAAAGTTTAATATGTTATTCTTTCTTTTGTTAAATAACAAAGAAAAGATAAAATATGACTGAAAATACTAAAAACAGGCTAGGAACTTATGTTAAGTGCAGTGTTGCAGGTGAAAGCTATCAAGCTTTTATTCCTCCTACTTTACCGCCGAGGCCTGTTATAAATCTTATTTCGTTGCAAGGCTTACTATCAAAGGCGAACTAAGCGATTGGCAAGTTAGATGTAGCCTCTGAAATATTACCGGATAGCAATTTACTTCTTTATTATTATGTCAGAAAAGAAGCTGTTCTATCGTCACAAATTGAAGGAACGCAATCCTCTCTATCGGATCTTTTGTTATATGAAAGCAATGAAAAACCATCTGTTTCGATGGATGATGTTATTGAAGTATCTTCTTATGTTGCCGCACTGGAGCATGGATTAAAACGCGTAAAAGAAGGATTTCCTTTATCTTTGCGCCTCATTCGCGAAATGCATGAAATACTGCTTTCTAAAGGACGTGGAAGCAATAAACAGCCGGGAGAATTTCGCACCTCTCAAAATTGGATCGGCGGCTCTCGTCCGGGCAATGCAGTTTTCGTTCCACCTCCTTCTGAACGCTTAATGGAGTGTCTAGATAGCTTTGAAAAATACCTTCATTTAGAGGAAAAAAACTATGCGTCCCTTATTGATGCAGGTCTTATTCATGTGCAATTTGAAACAATCCATCCATTTCTAGACGGTAATGGGCGTATAGGTCGACTGCTTATAACATTCTTTTTGATTATGATGGGAGACCTTCGTGAGCCAAATCTATATCTAAGTTTGTTTTTTAAGAATAATAGAAATGCTTATTATGAAAAACTTGGAGCAGTTAGAACAGCAGGTGATTGGGAGGGATGGCTTGAGTTTTTCCTGACAGGTGTGATTGAAATAGCCAATCAAGTTGTTGAGACAAGTCAGTCAATATCAGGCCTCTTCAAGCGAAACAGTCAAAAAATTGATGGTTTAAAAAGAGCACGGCTATCTGCTCACAAAGCACATGAATTTCTGCAACAAAAGGCAATAATCAATGTCATAAATACCGCAGAAGCTCTTGATGTCAGCATTCCTACAGCAAGGTCAGCTTTGAATAACCTAAAATCTTTGGGCGTTGTCAAAGATATCAGTGGCTCCGGGAAAGAGCGCCTTTATATTTATGAAGAGCTTATAGATTTACTTGAAGAAGGCACAAAGCCTATTGTTTATTAAGCCGCTAAAGTTCTATAAGTTGCCCCTTATTCCATTTAAGGGTCATTATATGGGGCTTTATTTTTTTTCTGTGACTGGTTTATTCTACTTGAAAATTAGCGGGTAATTTTTTATAAACTGGAGTTCCCCCAGAAATTCGGACTAGCAATAAGACAGCAAAAGAGGTAGCTGATGATTTAGGAGTTTCAGCAGTTTGTTTACGTCGGTGGAGGAGAGAATTTAGATCAAATGGTTTAAAAGCTTTTCCTGACAAAGGTAACCCTAGAGATGAAGAATTATTTAAACTAAAAAGGGAGCTGGCGGATGTGAAATTGGAGCGTGATATTTTAAAAAAGGCAATGACCATCTTCTCAAAACCAGAGAAGAGAAGTACCAAAAATGCGGAGAAGGGGGGATTCGAACCCCCGGTAACTTTCGCTACACACGGTTTCCAACCGTGCTCCTTAGGCCTCTCGGACACCTCTCCTGCTTTCTTTAAATATCCTCATGGTTTATAAGCTGTATAGGGACTAAATCCCCTTTTTTAGCAAATTTTAAACCTTCTTTTAGAATTATAAAACAATTAGCTTTACTCATTGACTTTAGGATGCCAGAACCTTGTGATCCAGTAACTTTAACATGAAATTGACCGTTTTTAACTGAAAAAACTCCTCTTAAAAAATGGAGTCTGGCTGGTTTTTTTACTAAATCATCTCCCAAAATAGCTTTAACTATCGGTTTTTTATGCTTTTCAGCTCCCATTAGTTTTAAGAGAACTGGTCTGACAAATTCGATAAAAGCGATCATGGTCGAAACCGGGTTACCTGGAAGTCCAAAAAAAATTTTATTCCCTTTTACTCCAAAAGCCAAAGGTTTTCCAGGTTTCATTTTTATTTTTTCAATTTTAAGATCTATCCCAAGAGATTTTACTGCTTCTTTAACAAAATCGTAATCTCCCATAGAGACACCACCGCTACTAATAATAAGATCATATTTTAAGGCCTCTCTAAATTTTTTGACAGTCTCTTTTTTCTTGTCTTGAGCGATTCCAAGATAATAGGGGATGGCTTGATTCTTTTTGATTTCATCTTGCAAAGTATAAGCGTTAGAATTTCTAATTTGCCCTGGCCTTATTTTTTCGTCGATATCTACTAGTTCATCACCAGTTGAGATGATAGCGACTTTTGGTTTTCTAAAAACCGTTACTTCTTTAAAATTCAGGGAGGCGAGTAATCCGATGTCAGCCGTTTTAATAACATCCCCCCTTTTAAAAATTTTTGTTCCTTTATTAATATCTTCACCCGCCAGGCGAACGTTTTCTTTTTTTTTGACACTTCTAGCTGGGTAGATAAAGCCATTTTTTTCTAT
>Ga0272440_1003861_pt1 | contig 10993 bp, 7 predicted proteins | sample SSMMMBAug17_FD_192440 | JGI IMG/M metagenome (GOLD analysis project Ga0272440, IMG submission 192440) | Marine sediment archaeal communities from Little Sippewissett salt marsh, Falmouth, MA, United States - SSM-MMB-Aug17 | ecosystem: Environmental > Aquatic > Marine > Wetlands > Sediment ... | reverse complement strand
CCTATAACAATTCCTAAAAATTCAGCTTTATAGTTTTTTAGCTAACTCAGCAACTCTTTGCCCCAGTTTCTGCCCATTTTCATGAGTTGTCGCATCTGGTTCACCAACGCATGATGTTCCATAATGACCAGTTGCAGACATTGGATCTCCTACTATGATCATTCCATAAATCATCAGTGCTTGAATTATAGACATCATGGTTGTTTCTTTTCCTCCAGATAGATCTCCTGATGTTGTAAAGGCAGCACCAATTTTGTTTTCCATTTTTTTGCGAACACTGACAAAATCATCAAACACTTTCTTGAGCTCTGCTGCCATTATTCCAAAATAAACAGGCGAACCTGCAATAACACCTTTTGAATTAAGAAAATCATCTTTTGTGACTTCATCAGTACGTTTTAAAACAGCATTAACACCATCAACAAGTTCAACGCCTTTTGCAATAGATTCTGCCAGTTTACGTGTATTACCGCCTTTTGAGTAATACAAAACTAAAATATCCATATTGTCCTCCTTAATTTGAGATATTTTTAGAAAGAAAAAGGCCGATCATTTAAATAATCGGCCTTTATTTTATTAACAAATTATATTTTTAAATAGAAGCTTGCTATTCACTTTTTGGAAGCTCTGGAATTGATGGAACTACTGGAGTTGGGGCCACTGGAGGCTTAACTTCCTCTTCTTTTTTCTCTTCCAAAAATTCTTCTATATTGGTAATAAGATTTTCAAATTTCCATTTAGCTAAGATAAAAGTCCAGGGTGACAACTTTTTATTATTATTTTCAGCATCATAAGCTAATTCTTCAGGTGTTTTTTCATCCTTTTTATCAGTTTCTGCTTTGTCATCAGTTACAGGCATTGCATCACTTGCTTCAGTAGGTTTCTCTTCTTCAGGTGGTTTTTGATAAGCAACTTCAACTCTAAGGCAATGGACATCTTCGTTATTCTTAAACTTTTTTTCAGGATACAGTCTATATACTGTACCATCAAAAAGATAGTAAGTCAGTTTATCAACTTTTGATTTATCTGTTTGTTTTTCTTCAGGATTTTCAATATCTTCTATGCGCAGGGAAGAAAGTGCTCCGATAGCTGAAGTAACTTCGCTTTTTTTGACTTTTCTGCCTTCAGGTACATTTATAAGTTTAGCATCATCTTCTTTTTTCTCTCTTTGGATTGTATATACCTTTTTACCTTCCCAACTTGTAAAAACAACTTTTTGAATATCTTCAGCTTTAATGTCCAAAAGTTCTTTATCAATCCATCCTTTAGAATCCTTAGTCATATATTTAAAGTTTTTGTCAGTAAGATATACTGTTTCAGTATCATCTATTCGAACATATTGTCCGCCTGATGCACCAGTATCATTTTCTCGAACTTTTCCAGTAATAATTTCTGAAATTACACTGGCATCAGCTTTTTCAAAACGAACCAGAGAACCTTTAACTTCCTGACTGGCACCTTCTTTATCTGGCGATATTAATTGCATTCTTTCCATAGATGCTTCTGAAGCTTTAAAAGTACGACCTATTTTAGCTTCTTTCCATTTTTTTACAAAATCAATCAATTTTTTAAAATCTACAGGATAGTTATATCGGCTTTTTACAACCCATTCCTCTTCAACTTTGGCAAGTTGGACTGTACCTTCTTCAGTTTGAAGAGTTACCGCAGCAATATCATTTGCTGGAAAATTTTCGATTAATTCCCCTCCCAATCGAGCTGATTTGGAAACCGAAGGGGTTTTTATCGTTTGAATCAGAAAACTGACACCTATTAATATTCCTAAAATAATCACCAAGAAAAGCATTGTTTTCGGTTTCATAAGCTTTACCTCTTGAATCTTTGAAATTGTTAAATTATATAGGGTCTGTTTATATAAAAAGCAGACCCCTTCTTTATTTTTGTCACTTTTTATTTAAAAGCTCTTTTCTGACGATAAATGGCAAAAATAATTCCACCAATAATGACGAAAAGCGGCATTAAGAAAATATTGATAAATTTAATCTTAATCCCCAAATTCTCTATATCAGCCCTTAAACTTCTTCGAACTCGTTTAAGTTCTTTGTTAACTTTGATTTTTTGTGCTTTAAATTTAGCGATTTCACGTTCCTGCTCAGGAGAAATAATCATCTTTTGAGAAGGATCTTTCTTTTGTTGCAATTCTTGCACACGACGATTGGTTTGTTCAAGTTGACGAACTAATTCTTGTTCTTTTGCATGCCAACGTTCCTGAGCTATTCTTTCAAGTTCCTGAACTTTAGTAAAAGGACGTTGGAATTGTCCACGAGAACGAATACCAATTAAATCTTCACTACCAGAAAGAACTTCTAGTGAATTCAAAAGAAAATTTAAGTTATCATTAAACATGTTTGTCATCTGAAAACCCAAAAAGTTTTGTTTTTGAACATAGTAAGAATCATTCAACATATCGGCATCTGCAACAACTATGATAGTTGATGATTGTTCTGCTTCTTTTATTTGTTCATCCTTTTTAGCAACAGGCTTGTCATCTTCACCTTTTGGAGGACCAGCAATAAAAGCTGTTTTAAATTTTCCCTGAACCTGAACTGCCACATTAAAAGGCTCAGCCGCAGCTTGAAAATCTCTTCTGATTCCTTCAGCTCCAAAATTAGCTTTAAAGGAATCGATTAAATTGGATTTTCTACTGCTTGTAACTAAACCTTCAACATCTGATGTTCCATTTGCACTTTTTTTAATTGCTCCTGTAGCTGGAAATAAAAGACTTTCAAGATTTGCTGTTATAACGTGCTCTGAATTAAAGCTTTCAGTTTTAGCTGAAATCCAAACAGGGTTAGATTCAACTTTGTTATTCTGTGTTCTAACACGAGTTGTAAGAAACATATCTGCAAGAACTTTTCTTTCTTCCATTTCAATGCCCCAGGTTTTAAAAAGTTTATTCAGATTTGAGTTATTGTTTCTCATAAATTGATTTTGTGATGGGGTTTGATCAGAGTTACATAATGGGTCTACAAAGACTATGGCATTTTTACCAGATAAGACAAACTGATCAATTGCATATTGCAAAGCATCACTTAAACCTTTAGGGTGAAGAAGCACAAGTAAATCTATTTTTTTATCTATGCTGGTAGAACTTGTAGCAATTTCTTCAACTTTATAAGTCTTTTTTAATTCAGTTACAAATAACCAGGGTGTTCCAGCTCCTTGAGGGGGTTGACCTGGCATTGGCGGCATTTGTGGATTTCCAAATACTGGTAATCCAGATATCACACCAACACGCTTTTTCATTGAATTCTGAACTCTATAAATAATACGAGTTATGTCGTATTCTAAAAGAGCTTCACGTGATGGATCTAAGAAGGGAATACTTTCTTCCTGGTCTACTGCCATAATTACAACACCGAGGTAAAGCTTTTCTCCAGTAGGCATATTCATTCCCTGAAGTCCATATTTCATCGCCCATTCTTCTTCATCAGAATCCACTTTAGGATCATACATTTCCAGACTTACTTTTCCATTGCTATGTTGAACATATTCATTTAAGAATTCAATAGCTCGTTTGGAAAATTGTTTAATATTTACAGGAATATTTGGAAGACTTTTGTTATAAAAAACCTTTATTGTGACGTCTTCTTGAATATTTTTTAGAATATTTTTTGTTCCCTGAGAAAGGGAAAACATTTTGTCTTCAGTTAAATCCCATCTAAAGCTTGCATATGAAACAATTACATTTACCAAAATCACAACTGCCAGCATAATTCCAATGCCTGCTGAAGAAAACAATGTTTCTTTTAAACGGGTTTGTTTTTTATCATTCATTTTTTATCACCTCATTTAATTACTAATTACAATTAAGTTTGGTTTTGGGTAAGTGTTATCTTTCCCAAAAAAGTATTTTTTAATAATCATTATGCTCTTCGCATTAAAAGGATAACGCCATTGGAATACAACATAAAAAAGATAAACGATAAATAATAAAAAATATCGCGAAAATCCAAAACGCCCCGTTGAATAGATTGATAATGGGTCATAAAACTAAAAGAAGAAATCAGATTAATCAGCCATGTTGGAGCCCAATCTACAAAAGCCTCAGTTACAGGTGGCCATCCAGAAAGTACTAAAAATAAGCAAGCTACCACAGCCAAAATAAAACTAACTACCTGGCTTCTGGTAATTGCAGATGTCATACTTCCTACGCTAAGATATGCTCCTCCCATCAGGAAACTACCAACATAAGCGCAAAAAATCATTCCAAAATCAGGATCTCCCAAATACATTGTGCTTAAAACTAAAGGAAAAGTTAATAATTGAGCGATTCCAATAAATAGCCAGGCTGCTAAGAATTTACCAAGAATAACCTCAGTCAGGCTAATTGGTAAAGTCATAATAAGCTCAATAGTTCCCACACGTTTTTCATCTGCCCATAAACGCATAGCAACAGATGGAATTAAAAATAAAAACAGCCAGGGATACCATTCAAAATGGCTTCTCATATCAGCCTGACCAGCTTCGTAAAAATGACTGATTGAAAATGTAAAAAAACCAATCAGCATTAAGAATATTACAATAAAAACATATGCGACCGGTGATCCAAAATATCCGGTCAACTCACGTAACATTATAATTTTTGTATTTCGTAAAGTTCTTGGCATAACTACCTCGAATAAATTTTTAAGGGTTAACGTTTTTTTCAAAGGAATTAGTGCGTAACAATACGATCCAATCTAGATCGGGCTTCACCAACCTCTGTAATCATTCTAAATACTTCATCTAATCGGCCCTGTTCAGTATAGATTGATTCTACCTGATAGCCATTGTCTGATGCACACTTCAAAACCTTATCAGTGAGAGGAACTGTTATGCTCTCTGGAAAAATGCGAAGAGTCAGACGTGATTCATTTTTTTCAATTATTTCTATTTCTTTCGCACCTGGAACTACACTAAAATGTTTTTTAGCATTTTCTGAATCTGCATTCTGAATAATCAACCTGACAGCACCATGCAGTCCAGATCTGGCACGTAGCTGATCAGGTGTATCATTAGCTACAATGTGCCCATTGGCAATAATAATAGCACGGGTACATACAGCATCTACTTCCTCTAAAATATGAGTTGAAAGTATAATTGCCTTATTAATACCCATTTCACGAATCATGGATCTTACTTCATGCTTTTGATTTGGATCTAACCCATCGGTGGGTTCATCTAATACTAAATACTCTGGATCATGAAGGATACTTTGCGCAAAACAAACTCTTTGTTTGAAACCTTTGGAAAGAGTACTTGCTGGCTGATAAGTTACATCCTTTAAAAAGCACTTTTCAATGGTTTCATCAACTTTTTTAGATTTTATTGAGCCTGAAAATCCTCTGATTTCAGCACAAAATTCTAAAAATGATCGAACAGTCATTTCCGGATATACCGGTGCATTTTCTGGCAAATAGCCAATCTTTGTAAGGGCTTCAATTGGAGAAACTGTAATGTCCGATCCACCGATTAAAGCAGTTCCGGATGTTGGTGGAATGAAACCAGTGATCATTCTCATAGTTGTGGATTTACCTGCAGCATTTGGTCCTAAAAAGCCTAGAACCTCGCCTTTTTCGACTTGAAACGAGACATCATTAACCGCTTTTTTAAGACCAAAATACTTGGTGAGGTTTTTGATTTCTAACATAACAAGATCTTACCTCCGCTCTTTTTTGGGGTTTACAAAATTATGTTTGTGCATAAATTATCTTTTGGGTGTAATCAAATCACCTTTATGGAAAAACTAAATGAAAAAAATATTTTGCATTTTTCTGGAATGTCAAGGGTGGAATAGTAAGATTCTATAAAAACATGTCTTAAAGCTTTATAATTGAATGATTTAAAATTTAAATAAATTTAATACATTTTAATAATATTTTGTTTAAATTAAAAAAAGAATAGATTTTGCATTTATCCAAATTAATTAAAATTTTGTTTATTTTTAATTTCAACCAGGAATTACAATTTAACAACTTTCTCAACTAAAAATGATTATTTTAAAATGAAAAAACTCTTAAGAATACTAATAATAATTTTATGTACGATTATTTTTATATCATCTGTAATTATAGTCATTGCCCCTAAATATTTAAATACAAACTCATTTAAACATCATATTGAAAGCCTTTTGATGAATCAGATACAAAGGGTTGTTAAGATAGACGATGTTTCTATTTCATTATTTCCAGATATCAATCTTCACTTATCAAACATTAGTATTGGTAATGCAAAAGGTTTTGCTTCATCACCTCAAATTTACATACCATCCACAAGTATGTATTTAGAGATATGGCCTCTTTTTAAAAAAAGAATTGTTTTTAAAAGAATATTCTTAAATAAATTTAAGATCAATCTTTGTCAGAAAAAAAACTCTAAAAATAATTGGGATGACTTACTAAAAGTTTTTCTTTCAAAAAAAGATAGCTCTAAAAATTCAGTAACAAAAAATTTTCCCAAAAATTCCTTTTCATTATTAACTCTTGGAAACATAACGTTTAAAGATTCTGAAATTCAATTTGATGATCGCCTTAACGATAATAAAATAAACATTTCGCATCTTACTTATCAATGTGCTGGATTACTAAGAAATATTATTCATATAAATTGTAATATTTCAGGGTTAATTAATCATAAAAACAAAAAATACAGTATTGACAGCCATATGGAGTTAAATGGACGTGCAACATTTCATTTAAAACAAAGAAAATATTCTATTAATGATGCAGATCTTAAAATTGATGCAAAAGCTTTACTTCCTGATAATAAATTAATTGAGAGCCACCTTGATTCAAAGGTCGCATTTTCAACTTATCATGGAGCTCTTGAGTTGTCAGACATGAAATTAATAATCGATAATATGAATATTAATGGTGATATTTTTATCAGACATTTGTTTGATAAACCTTCAGTTTCAGGACATATAAATTTAAACACCAATAATATCTTAAAAAACTTTTTTGTATATAAGGAACCTATTGGTTTTGATGGTCCTTTTGAAAGTGAGATAACCTTTCATGCGCAAGGAAAAAATTTTTCAACCTTTTTAAATAATTTAGACTTAACAATGTTAATTAAAACAGGTGAAGGAAAGATTGTTTTGCCAGCATCTGACGATTATGATTTCCTGGAACATGAAATGCCATCATTTAAAAAATCAAAAATAAAAATACATTTAACAAAACCAAAAAATCACAAAAAAAATATTCATGCAGAATATAGTTTTAAAACAAACTGTGAGGGAGTTCTTGATCAAGTTAACTCTGATCTTGATATTAAATTTAAAACCCAGGCAATTATTACAATAGACTTGTTTCTATCTAATATTTTAATTGAAAATGGTGAATTTAGTTTAACCTCTAATTGGAAAAAAATACCTGGAGATTATAATATAAAAGGAAATATTTATGGTGATATAAGAAAAAAAGAATTAAAGCTCACTAATGCAATAATATCAGGACCTGATGTTGATGCTAAAATAGAATTACATCTTACTTACCCTGAAAAACAATACAGCATTAAAAATCATTTGGACTTTAAAATAAAAAATATTAAAAAATTTTTATCAGCATTTTCTATAAAGACACCTCAATTCTATAATCAAGATTCATTTGAAAATATAAATTTTAAAGGTGATGTTAAAGTTACTCCGAAATATATTAAAATGAAAAAAATTTCATTAAATATTGACGATGCTTTATTGAAAGGAAATGTTTCAGTTACAAATAATCCTTTTGCTATAAATCTCGATTTAGATGTTCAAGATCTAAATGCTGATAATTATTGGATTAAAAGAACAAAAATAAAAAACAATCAAAAAGTTTTAAAAAGTTCTGCCCAAATTTCAAAAGATAAAAGTGCATCTTTTTTTCACCCAGAAATAAATGCAAAGTTAGATTTTAAAAACTTAAGATATTGTAATGTATTTTTTGATAGATTTTCTACTAATTTAAAAGGAAAAAATGGTTTCTATAGGTTATCACCAACTTCAGCAAAACTCTATGGAGGTGAAGTTAGCGGACATTGGACATATGATTATAGTAGCAAGATTCCAAAAGCTACTGCAGTTTTCCACTGTAAAAATATTGAAATAGGTCACTACTTAACCGATTATATCAAATTTGATCGAATTTTTGGAAAATTAGAAATGAAAGCTTCTCTCTCAAGTGATTTGTATGGATTAAGAATTAATAAGTCAACAATGAATGGAAACGCTAAAATAACATTAACAAATGGTACTATTAAGGGTATTTTAATTGTACCAACAGATGTTCAAAAAGAAATATTTGAAATTCATAAAAAATCAAATTCATCACTGGGTTTAAAAAAACAACAATTTGTAAATAAAATTTCAGGATTTGCAACTTTCAAAAATGGTGTAATGCATAATTCCGATTTAGATGTATCAGCTGAGCGGCTTAAAATAAATGGAAAGGGATCTATTGATTGCGCAAAATGGAAAGTTGATTATGCACTTATTGTTCGTATTGGTAACCTTCCAGCTATTCCTTATCAAGTGAAAGGTTTGATGCATAACCCTAAAGCATCTCTAAATAAATCTGAATTTTTAAAGACAGCAGTTTCAGGATTTTTTAATCAAGCAGGCTCTATGGGCTCTGTTACTTTAAAAGATACTATTGATATTGGAGGAAAAGCTTTGGATATGGATATGGATCCAATTCATAAAACTGTTAACAAAAGCTCAAAAGCAATAAAAGAGACTATAAATAAAAGTTCAGGAACTATAAAAGAGACTATTGGAGTTGGTACAGATGCAATAAAAGCAGGTACTGAAGCATTAAAAAGCCTTGGAAACAGATTTAAGGGGCTGTTTCAAAGAGAAAAAAAACAAAAATATGATAATAAACAAGATGAAGATCATAAGAAGAGTGATGACATTAAATAATAAGAAACAAATAATTTATTAAAACCTTTATTTTCTGCCTTATTACATTCATATTTTTTTTAATGATTATACATCTTATTTAACTTTCTGCTATTATTAAATTTTACTTCCTTTTGTAATCAATAAAATTCCTTATAATCGTTACTTTTCGCAAAAAAAAATAAAATGAAAAAAAATATATTTTTTTCTTGACAGTAAGAGTGTATAGATGTATAAATGAATCAAAATCACGATTAATTAAATAATTTGATTTTATGGATATTTTAAAAATTAATTTGCTTTACTTTTCAACTGTTAAGAAAAGCAATTTTACAACTTTAGAAAATTAATTAAAAAGAAAGGAGTCCAACATGACAAAAAGTATTTTAAACAATGACGTAAAGGTAGAGGTTTCAGATTTGGATCAACGCGCAAGCCAGGTTCAGAATGAAGACCTTAAACAAATTTTTGGTGGGAAAAAGCCAACAGATACAACAGATGATTCTGTTAAGTTGATGACTACTAGTTATAACTCATCAAAAAAACGCAAAGTACGTTAAAAAAAGATAAGAAAATTTTTAATTAAGCCAGTACACTAATCATGTTCTGGCTTTTTTATTTACTAAATGAAATGTATTGTTTATTCAAATAACATAATCACAAAAGCTTGATGGAATATTATCTTTTGGATTTTCCAATAATAGTTTTATGCATTTTTCTAAAGCTTTAGGTAATGATTCCATAATGTCTGTTGCAATAAAACCAACCTTTCCAATTTGTTCAGACATTATATCTCCTGCAAGTCCATGAACAAAGACTCCTGTTTCAACAGCAATATCTATTGGAACTTTTTGAGCAATAATACCAGCAATAATACCAGTTAAGACATCTCCCATCCCTCCAGATGCCATCCCAGGATTTCCTGTTGGGTTGATTGCAATCATTCCATCAGGATGAGCAATAACTGTTTTTTCGCCTTTTAGAACAAGGTGAACCTTATGTTTAGTTGCAAAATCTCTTGCTACACCAATTCTGTCATCTTGAATTTCCTGTACAGAAAGCCCGGTTAAACGTGACATTTCTCCAGGGTGAGGGGTTAAAACGATTGGCTTGTTTGAATTTTTTAAACAATCAGTATGACCTGAAAGAGAATTCAATCCATCAGCATCTATGACCATGGGTGCAGGAGGATCATTTACAAGTGATAAAACCAGCTCAACTGTTTTTGGATCTTGTCCCAATCCAGGACCAATGGCAATACAACTTTTATCTTTAGCTGCAGATTGTATTTGTTCATAAGATACAGGTCCAAGGACTCCAGGCTTTTCTTCAGGCAAGGCCAGGGTCATTACCTCTAAAAGTCTTGTTTCTAGAATGCTATTTAATGATTCTGCAATTCCCAAAGTTACTAATCCACAACCAATACGCATAGCTGAATGAGCTGCCATTGCACAAGCACCTGTTTTTCCAGTCATTCCACCAATTACTAAAATATTTCCTGCCATGCCTTTATGCATTTCAGATGGGCGAAAGGATAAATAAAAAGCAATATCATAAGGGGTTAAAAGGTAGTGACCTGGATTAACAGATAGGGTGATTTGTTCTGGTATTCCAATATCTGCTACTGCAAGTTCACCACAAAATTTTTCTCCTGATGGTAAAATAAGACCAATTTTAGGGTGTCCAAATGTAATTGTTGCATCTGCAAGAACGCAGGTTCCACAAACTTTTCCTGTATCTGCATGAAGACCTGAAGGTATATCAACTGAAAAAACAGGATTTTTTGATTGGTTAATCCATTGGATAATTTCTTTATAACGACCTCGGACATCTGAATTCAAACCTGTACCAAGTAAAGCATCAATCCATATATTTCGATCGGTCATGTTATTAATATGATTATTAAGAGTTGATTCATCTGGGATTTCTATTATTTTGCAATTCATCAAAGTGAGTTTTTCATAGTTAGCCCTTGCATCTCCAGATAATTTCTCTTTTTTTGTAAAAAGATATACAACAACATCTATTTCAGCAGATTGAAGATAACGTGCCATAACAAATCCATCACCGCCATTATTACCACTTCCTGCTAAAACACCGACTCTCTTA
>Ga0272440_1003860_pt1 | contig 10994 bp, 11 predicted proteins | sample SSMMMBAug17_FD_192440 | JGI IMG/M metagenome (GOLD analysis project Ga0272440, IMG submission 192440) | Marine sediment archaeal communities from Little Sippewissett salt marsh, Falmouth, MA, United States - SSM-MMB-Aug17 | ecosystem: Environmental > Aquatic > Marine > Wetlands > Sediment ... | reverse complement strand
ATTCGAACCCACGGAGCTTTGACACTCAACGGTTTTCAAGACCGCCGCCTTCAACCACTCGGCCACCCCTCCAAATTTTGGTCGCTTATATACCAAATGAAATAGGTTTGTCAAATAAAAAATAAAATAATTTGGAATTCTTTTTAGATGATCAAAGCAATATGATCCAAGTTGTTTACAAATAGCTCTTGAAGAAACAGAAAAAAAATGGCATTATAAAAAATTGCAGAGTACAATTATAAAATATAAGTCTTGTAATTTTATTTATCATAAAATACTTAAATCATGGATAAAAACATTCACGTCACATTTATTATTACGCTCTCATTGGTCGTATTTGGTACCGGCATTTCCGGATATATGTTCATCGAACAATGGAACTTTATGGATGCGCTTTATATGACAGTCATTACCATAGGTACGGTTGGATATGGTGAGGTAAAACCTATGAGTCAGACTGGTCAAGTATTCACCATGCTTTTGATTCTTACTGGCGTAGGTTTTTTTGCTTACATTGGATCAACGCTGGTACAGTTCACTGTTGATGGTAGACTAAAAGATATTTGGGGGAGACGAAAATTGGACAAACAAATCAGTAAATTTAAAAATCACTATATTATTTGTGGCTATGGTCGGATTGGACGAGTGTTACTCCAGCAACTTATGCCTAAAATTTCTGAAATTGTCATCATTGAACAAGATCCCAATTTATTGCCAATCATGGAGGAAGATGGTATTATTTATGTCCATGGATCATCAACAGAAGAAAAATCATTACTCAAGGCCGGAATCAAAAATGCTCATGGTCTTGTTGCTGTTTTGGGTGAGGATACTGACAATGTGTTTCTCGTATTGACTGCACGACAACTCAATCCAGATCTTTATATTGTTGCCCGTGCCTGCCAGGAAGCATCGAAAAAAACATTGCTGGCGGCCGGAGCTGATCGTGTAGATTCCCCTTATGATGTTGGTGCTGTGCGAATGGCTCAGGCAATTATTCGTCCCACAGTACTCAATTTTTTAGATTATGCCTTTGCAAGAAAGCAGCATGATATTCAAATGGAGGAAATAAAGGTTCGCGGCACATCCGGACTGATGGGGTGTACTTTACAGGAGTCAGGAATTCGCCAAAAATTTAATTTAATTTTAATTGCTATTCAGAAAAAAGATGGCCAAATGTTATTTAATCCTTCATCTCAAACCTGTTTGAATGAAGGTGATACTGTTGTCGCATTGGGACACCCTGACGACTTGGCTTCATTTGATCAAACATTAGACCCTAAATAAAATAAGGATAATAAAATGCTTGATATTAAATTTATTCGTCAAAATATTGAAAAGGTCAAAAATGGTATTGTCCAACGTGGTGATGATAACCGTATTGATCTGGATTCATTTATTAAAACCGATACCCGTTATCGCAATATGCTGACTGAAATAGAATCATTGCGAAGTAAACGAAATGAAGTTTCCGGCCAGATTGCAAAAATGAAAAAAAATGGCGAGGATGCTTCCGCAATTGTGCTGGAAATGCGAGAGGTTTCTAAACAGATTAAAGAAATGGAAAGCACTCTTACTGAATATGGACAGACAATAAAGAATTCACTTCTTGAAATTCCCAATATTCCACATGAATCTGTTCCTCAGGGCATTGATGATTCTCAAAATATTGAAATAAAAAAGATTGGTGAGCCGCCATCATTTGATTTTTCACCCAAAGCGCATTGGACGCTGGGTGAAACCTTAAATATTTTAGATTTCGAGAGAGCATCAAAAATAACAGGCGCTCGTTTTCCTTTATATTTAAAGGAAGGTGCCCGAATGGAAAGAGCTTTAATTCAGTTCATGTTAGATATTCATACGAAAGAACATGGGTATATTGAAACCTTACCGCCATTTATCGTAAACAGGGCCACCATGACCGGAACAGGACAATTACCTAAATTCAGTGAAGACCTTTTTAAACTTGAAAATATTGATTATTTTCTTATCCCCACTGCTGAAGTACCAGTCACTAATATTTTTCGTGATGAAATTCTGTCTGAAAAAGATTTGCCAAAATATTACACAGCATATACACCATGTTTCAGATCAGAGGCCGGTTCCTATGGAAAGGATACCAGAGGTTTGATTCGACAACATCAATTTAATAAAGTTGAACTGGTCAAATTTGTTCATCCGGAAACTTCATATAATGAGTTGGAGAAACTCTTAAAAAATGCAGAAACAATTTTGGAACGACTTGAATTACCTTATCGTGTTGTTAATCTATGTTCAGGGGATTTGGGTTTTTCTGCGGCCAAGACTTACGATATTGAGGTTTGGATGCCGGCTCAGAATAAATATCGTGAAATTTCCTCATGCAGTAATTTTGAGACTTTTCAAGCCCGACGTGCCAATATCCGATTTAAAGAGGAAGGAAAAAAAGGTACACAGTTTGTCCATACACTTAATGGTTCAGGACTGGCTGTTGGTCGAACTTTTGCAGCAATAATTGAAAATTTTCAAACAGCAGATGGTGAAATTATCATTCCTGAAGCCTTACAATCTTACATGGATGGATTAAAGAAAATTGAAAAAACAGGTCAAAAATAAGTTCCATTTTAACTGGTTATTGTAAAAAAGTTCTTGGTAATTGCAAGTTCGGAGCAAAAATACGATTTTCGGAAGTTTGCAAGAAAAGAAATCAGTAACCAAATAAAATAATAAGAAATACAATATCTGTGTCGAGGTGACACCAAAAGCTAAGCTCATTTTTACAACTATCGTTTTTCAGTGGTTTAAGCATGTAAGTGCATCAAATATAATCCTTTTTGTTTTTGGAGCACCTCACACCTGTTCAATGATTATAAGGAAATACAATTATGGATTTGAATGAATTTCCCAAAGATATCCAGGATCACATCATACCACAGGTAAGTGGTAACTATGAATATCATTGTCTCAATTGCGAAAAAAACTGGAGTATTGATCGACTTTTATACACCTGTCCTTCATGTGGGTATGTTTTGATGATCGAAGACCAGGAATCATATCGATTTAAACAATTGACAGATAAACAGTGGCACAGGATATTTAATTATAGAAAATTATTAAATATTCAAGGGTTAAAAGGTATATTTCGCTACCATGAATTTTTGGGATCCGTATTGCCATTAGATTCTCTGGTATATCTGGGTGAGGGTCATACACCCTTAATTGAAGCCAACACACTTATTCAAAATAAAATGGGGATACGTTTTTATTATAAAAATGATGGCCAAAATCCCAGTGCATCATTCAAAGATAGGGGAATGGCATGTGCATTGAGTTATATTAACCATCTGATAATATCGGGAAAATTATCAGAAGTGCTTGCAATTTGTGCGTCCACAGGGGACACATCTGCCGCTGCCGCTTTATATGGATCATATCTTGCGCCGCATATTAAAACAGCCGTTCTTTTGCCGCATAAAAAAGTCACCCCTCAGCAATTGTCTCAACCATTAGGGAGCGGGGCCAGTGTTTTTGAAATTCCGGGTGTTTTTGATGACTGCATGAAAGTGGTTGAAGCCCTTGCAGATCAATACCATGTGGCTTTGTTAAATTCTAAAAATGCATGGCGAATTTTAGGGCAGGAGTCATACTCTTATGAAATTGCACAAGATTTTAATTATCAGCTCTCGTCTGTAGCGATTGTTGTTCCAATTGGTAATGCAGGAAACATTACAGCTGTAATGAATGGGTTTATCAAATTTTTTAATGCAGGTATAATCAAAGATTTACCTCGCATTATTGGTGTACAATCCAATCATGCAGATCCTGTCTTTCAATATTATCAGGAAACAAATATTCAAAAACGCAAATTTAAACCCGTAACTGTCAAGCCCAGCGTGGCACAGGCTGCAATGATAGGCAATCCGGTTTCCATGCCACGTGTAATTGATCGGGTCAATCGTTACGATGAATTGTCTGGCAGGGAGAATGTTTTTTTTGTGCAGGTAACAGAACAGCAAATAATGGATTGCCAGATTATTGCCAATAAAAATGGTCATATTGCCTGTACACACGGTGGAGAATGTCTGGCAGGAATGATTGTTGCCCTTGATAAAGGCCTTATAGGCAATCAATACCATGTGATTCTGGATTCAACAGCACATGCTCTCAAATTTGCAGGATTTCAGGATCAATATTTTCAAAATTCTTTTTTACCGGAATATGAAATTGTTCCAAAAAAAGATTTACAAAATTATCCAAAACTGATTTTTCCAAAAAATTCACCGATTCCAACGCCAGGATCTTCATTAGATCCTGATGCGTTTCAACAATTTGTAGAAAAAACATCATCGGAAATAGCATCATGTCTTCAACTCAAAAAACGCTAAAACGGATTCAAACCTTAATATTTATTGTTCACCTGTTTTTATTGGGCTGCCAATCGGTGGATACGGTTCAAAAAAAACAGGCGGAATCGCTGAAAAATCTTGGAGAAGTCTATTTGCGCCAGGGAGACTTCAATTCAGCATTGAGAACATTATTTGAAGCTCAGGGATTGGCACCATACGATCCTTATCTTCAAAATGATATGGGGCTGGCCTATCTTGGTAAAAAGCGACCTGATTTGGCCATTGATCACTTTAAAAAAGCAATCAAAATCAAACCACAATACCCAAATGCCATAAATAACCTGGGTATTGCATACCTGGAAAATAAAAAATATCTTAAAGCAATTCAGTCTTTTAAGGAAACGCTCAATGATTTGATATATGCCACGCCTCATATTCCACTGGCGAATTTAGGACGAACCTACTTTGCAATGAAAGATTATGATACCGCCATATCATATTATAAACGTTCAATTGAAATGTTTTATGATTTTGCCATTGCGCATCGAGGTTTGGGGCAGGCTTATGCCGCAAAACGAAATTTTTCTAACGCCATTTTATCCTTAAAAGAAGCGATTCAGATTGCACCCCGTTTTGCTGAAGCGCATTATGAACTGGCTCAGATCTATTCCAAACAACAAAAATTTCCAGAAGCTGTCCAGCATTATCACCTGGCTATTCGATATTCATCACATGTCTCTTTCAAGAGAAAGGTTCAAACAGCACTGGATCAAATCCAACCTTTTGAGATGGATTATCAATTCTAAAGCCAATTTTTTACATTTAAAACATTTTAGAGACAAGGCATGCCTTGTCTCTACGATCATTAACCGCAAAACATACAATTTGAATTTATTTTTCCGAGAATTCCTTAAAAATTTAAAATTTATTTATTTATTTTTCAGATAGACCATCTGTAAAGCACTAATATTATTGTCCAACTTTGGTTTTTCCAAACGCGTGATGTGGGTGTCCGTGTTAGTCAGTGATTGTCCTCCTGACTTGGAAAATAAAAAAAATGCCGCAATGCAGAAAAAAACATTTGACAATTTTGCCGCAGTGCGTTATATTTAATTTAATCACGGAATCATGGTGGAACCTGAAGAATAACTGGTGCATTTTCGTATGTACCATAAAATGAAGGAGGCAAATTATGAAAAAACAAGATATGCTTCACAAGCGCATCCCTGAACTCATGGCGGTAAAACAGGTATACCATCAACGATTGACGGCTGTGAATAAATACATGGAACAATCTGTTATTATGCCACTGAATGCAGTAATTAAGTACGTAGCAATACAGAAAGAATGTATTCGTGGTTATCGTAAACAAATTGAACAAGAAACATTGTCCTTTTGCACTGATTTACATAACGTAATGCAATTTACATTGATGTTATTATTCAAACGTTCTGCTTCAGCAGGATACTTTGGATCAAGTGATATGGGAACTTTGTGCATTTAAGGATAAAAAAGCACGTTGATTCAATAATAAAATCAGTGTGTTTTTATTTAAGTTGAATATATATCAAATTTATTATCCAATAAGGAGGAATTATGATTTCTATCAATAATATCAAAGAAAATGTTGCAAATTTATCTCGTTCTGCATGGTTGGCATCATTGGGTGCTTTCGCAACAGTCAGCCAGGAAAGTAAACAGATTGTCGAGAAAGTTTCTCAGTGGAATGTAAAACAGTCTGTTTCAGATTTAACCACAAAATATGGACAGGTCGTGACCAATATCAAAGAGTCCTTGGGCAGCCTGCTAAATCAAATGCCCATGCCTAAATTTGCAACAGTATCATAAATGATGAATCAACCTGTATTATTAAGGGAGAGAATCAATGGAAAGCATGGCCAGACTTATCAAACGATATGGCAGTCGAAAACTGTATGATACAAAAGAAAGTACTTATGTATCTTTGGAAAAAATTGCATCATGGATTCGTGAAGGTCAAAAAATACGTGTGATTGACAAGAAAACGTCTGAAGATCTAACCGGTCAGATTTTGACGCATATTATTTCAGAGGAAGGCCGTCAGGGAAAATCTTTTCTATCCATTGATTTATTGCATGATCTGATTCGTGCCGGCAATAAAACGGTCAGCGACAGTGTAGAACATATACAACAAAAAGTGGATAAAGTTGACCGATATGTTCACAAAAAGGTTGATAATTTTGTTCAATCCTCATTAGATCAAATAGGTCCTGTAAGGCGGATGCGAGAAGAAATGGCTGCCTTGAAAAAACGTGTGGAAGAGTTGGAATCCTCCTTGCAGGCCATTGATCCTGTGATTCATGATTCTGAGATTATTCAAACATCATGAAAAATGCATAAAAGGACGTATGATGAAATATGTTTCTTCAAATTTTCAGATTGGACGATTTATATGGTTAACAGGTTTGGGAATTGTATTTGTTATAGGTAGAGAAAGCTTATTATTTATAAAAAACATGAAAAATCTAAAAGGCTATTTAGAACAAATACAATATCCTCCTGTAATTTTATTGAATGATGTATTGGCAAATATCGCAAAAGTCGCACCAGATGCCCTCGATGGACTGATTGATACTTTTGATAGTATGTTTTTTCCAGAAAATGGAAGTCTTTGCGCTGAAATTGACTGGGTGACTGAAGCATGTTTACCATTTGAATAAATTTTCCTGTCATGATGTGACAGGCTAATGCATAACAAGAGGTGTCGAATGCCTGAAAAAGCAGAAAAATTAATTGATGAAATCAAGGAATCCGCCAGCAAAATATGGCTTGCAGGTCTGGGTGCTTTGAGCATGACTGATGGTGAAGGGTCAAATTTTTTTAAAAACCTGGTGAAAAAAGGACAGGATTTTGAAAACATGAGTATGGACCAAATTAAGAAAGTCAAGGATATTCTCAAAGAAACCTTGAAGGATAGTGTTACAGAACGTGTGAAAGACCATGTTCGTGATACGCGTGCCAAAGCTGAAAATGTCTGGGAAAAAATTGGCGGAAAAATTGAGGGCACTAAAACCACTGCAGAAAGTGTCTGGGATAAACTTGAAGAGCGTTTTGAAGAGCGCATCGCTACTGCTCTAAACCGTTTCGGTGTGCCAACAGGCGAGGAAATTGCAAAACTAACCAGACGTGTAGAAGATTTAGCTGATATTGTTGAAAAGCTAAAAAAATCTCAGGATGAAAAATCATCCGAATAATAACACCCCGATTCAACCAACTTAAAGCACTGATCCAAATGTGATTATTCTGATTATTATGGATCAGGCTTTAACGTTGGTATTATGTTTAAGTATATATTTTGTCACACACAAACTGACATTCACTTGATTGTGACGCAAGATTGTTCTTGCGAAAAATTAAAAACAATAATATAGAAACCACATTCTCTTTTCATGACTGACCAGAAGAAAAACAAGGTCATTGATCAATTATTTTTAAAATTTAAGTTATGTGGAGGCATTCATGGGAATCACCTTTGTACAAAAGAGTGATTTGAACAATCCAAAACCAAATCCCAAAATAGCCCTTGTCTTATCTGGTGGCGCTGTATCAGGCGGCGCTTTCAAACTGGGTGGGCTGAATGCCTTGTCTAATTTTATGATAAATAAGAGTATTCGTGATTTTGATATTTACGTAGGTGTCAGTGCAGGCTCTATTCTTTCAATTTTTTTGGCAAATGGCATTCCAACATCAGAAATATCAAAAAGTATGGGTGGCCGTAAAGGGATGTTGGATCCAATTATGGCTTCTGAGTTCTATTATTTAAATTACAAAGAATTTTTATCAAAACCCTTGATGATGTTTGGTGATCTTGTTACGCGATTTCCACGTGCGCTCTTCCATTTTCTCAAAGCAAATAATGTTTTCAGAGCGGAATTCCGGAGGCGCTTAATTATCGCCCTCGCCAATCCAATATACGAGAACTTTGAAACTGTTTTTACCTTGGCAACAGAGGTTGATCTGGACAAACAGCATAATGCCTCTATTCCCTGGGGCTACATTCCCAATGGAATATTTCATACTGATAATTTTGAAAAATCAATTCGCACAAATCTTGAAAGAAATCGACTGTGCAATGATTTTAAAGAGTTATATGAAAAACGTGGGAAATTATTGTATATTGCTGCCACAAAATTAGATACTGCTGAACGGGTAATTTTCGGACATGATGAAATGAATAATGTATCTATTTCAAAAAGCATGCAGGCATCTATTGCAGTCCCTTTATTTTATAAGCCGGTAAGAATAGATGGCTCAGATTATATTGATGGCGGTGTCATTAAAACAGCAAGCATGGATGTTGCCATTGATAAAGGCGCTGATCTTGTTATTTGTTATAATCCTTTTCGTCCGATAAATTTTGAACTCTACTCTGAGCGTGAAAATCGAAAACATCGTTTGAATATTGCGGATTATGGTCTTTATGCACTTATCAATCAAGTTTTTCGGACAATGCTGCATACCCGATTAATGCATGGAATGGATTTTTATCGCAAAGATCCCGCCTTTAAAGGTGATATCATACTAATTGAGCCAACAGATTATGACCATAAATTTTTTGACATGAATCCGCTGGCATTCTGGGAGCGACGCAAAGCTGCGAAACGTGGTTATGAATCAGTTAAAGAATCGATCAGCCTGAATTATGAATTGCTTCAAAAAATTCTGAATGCTTATAACATTATTACCAGTTGGGAATTTGCGCAAAATCCTGAAGAAATGTATCGTCGTCAGCATAAAGATATGTTGAATTAACTCCAACATCTGTCGAAAATGCGTCAATATATGAAAACCATTTCTCCTTATAATCCCCGCCGGGTGTATGCAATCTTTTCTTTTGTGATGACAGTGTTTTTGATCATTATGAAACGAAAACGATTTATGGGCTTCAAACCATTATCTCCAGAAAAATTTAAAGAAACAATCGATCAACTGGGAGTATGTTTTATCAAGTTTGCGCAAATCCTGGCCACACGCGCTGATTTTTTTCCACCTGAATATCTTCAAATACTCAAACAACTTCATGATGAAGTTGACCCTATGACGCCCACTGAATTCCAAAAATCTTTCAACAGAGCCTTTGGCCATAATAATCCTTTCTCTGTTTTTGAGCAAACTCCCATTGCCAGTGCATCCATCGGTCAGGTTCATATGGCATACCTTAAAGATCAGACACGTGTCGCAGTAAAGATTAGACGTTTTGGAATCAAAGAAAAACTTAAGGCAGATATTAAAATTCTACGCCTTCTGAATAAATTTTTCAGCCCCATGTTTTCAAGTTATACAAATAATTCAATAGAAACACTGATTTTAGAATTTTCCGAGATGATTCTGCTTGAAATCGACCTTCGAAATGAACTTGAAAACCTCCGAGAGTTTTCTACAATTTATGCAAAAGAAGGTATTCATTTCCCCAAAATTTATGGCCAGTTTTGCAGTGAAACAGCTCTGGTAATGAGTTATGAATCTGGTATCCGATTAAGTGACATCGTTGGAAATTCTCAATCGAAAATCGATAAAAATCAATTCAATTTTGACAGTATTATGGAGCGGCTGGTTCGATTTTATATTGTCCAAATACTTGTCAGGGGCGTTTTTCATGCGGATCCGCATCCAGGAAATATTTTAATCGATGCTGATGGCAAGCTCGTAATGTTAGATTTTGGAATGGTAAAGCGGATTTCCAATGAAACACGTGTGGCGATTATTGAAATGGTTAAAGCAGCATATGAGTATGAATTTGAACGTTTTATTGCGGCATGTAAAAAATTGGGTATAATTGCCTATGAAGCGCCGCAGGCACAAATACAGGAATATGCAAAACGCGTATTCGATATTTTTGGTGATGAAAATTTAAGTGCTTCAACCATGCAGGATCTGGCATTTGAGCTTCTAGGTTCTATGCAGTCATTTCCATTTAAATTGCCACAGGATATTATTTATGTAATAAGAGCCGGTGTTATGATTGAAGGATTGGGGACATCACAAATTAAAAATTTTAACAGTGTAAAAGATATTTTCCCATTATTAAAAATATACATTCCCCAGGCTCTTTTTTTTGAAGAGCAATTAATACAATCATTATTTAAAGAAGTTCAAAACTTTCCACTCATCTTGAAACGCGTACGGGATATTTTTTATCATTTAAACGATGGTTCCATGTCCATGAAAGTATCAAAAGACCAGATGGAATGGATGGAAAAAGAAGTGCGCGGCTATATAAAACAACTGGTCATTGGTTTTCTTCTTATGTTTTTTGGTATCGCAATGTTAAATACAATTTGTCCCGGGCATCATTTTTGGGGTTGGATCATATTAATTGCAGGATCTCTAAAAATTATTTACAGCCTGTAATCTTACCAGTATTGTCCTTTTTTATCATAGATGTCACACATGGCATTTTTCCAGCGATCAATTTTTCGTTCAGTATTAATTAAGGCTTCAATTATTTCATCACGATTAAAGGGTTTTGATATAAAGTCATTGGCGCCAGCCTGATAAGCTTCCAATAGATTATTAGACTGATCAGTCGCTGAAAGCACAATAACCTGGACCATGGGATACTCTTTGCGGATTGTCTTAAGCAAAGTGATACCGTCCATTTTGGGCATATGAATGTCTGTGATTACGATA
>Ga0272440_1003859_pt1 | contig 10994 bp, 5 predicted proteins | sample SSMMMBAug17_FD_192440 | JGI IMG/M metagenome (GOLD analysis project Ga0272440, IMG submission 192440) | Marine sediment archaeal communities from Little Sippewissett salt marsh, Falmouth, MA, United States - SSM-MMB-Aug17 | ecosystem: Environmental > Aquatic > Marine > Wetlands > Sediment ... | reverse complement strand
GCCAGGGAGGAGAATAAATAAAATTTTTCATTTTTTTAAATTTCTCTATTTTTTTTCGTAATTTAAAATCATTAATAGCTTTTTCAGTGGCAAAAAGAGAGATTAAAAGAATATTTTCTCCTTTGTTTAATAATATTTCCATGGCTTTGAAAATAGCTTGGAAGCGTTTTTTATTTTCACAATTTTCTCTTCGATGAATACAAAAGCGAATAAAACCTTTTTTTAAAAGAGGATATTTTTGAAAAATTTTAGAATTTTTACTGTTTTTTAAGGCCTTTTGTGTAGCATCAGTAACACAATTGCCAACAATAAAAATACGATCTGTTGGAAAACCTTCTTCTTTTAGAAAATTATTTTCATGAGCTGCTAAAAAAATACCAGTAGCACTTTCTGTAGTTCTGGTATTAAATTGTTCTGGAAAAGGCTCGCTGGAACCTCTTTCAAAATTTTTTTTGTTTTTCATAGCCTTTATCCACCAGGTTAATATTTGATTATTTTTAGCAGCAAAAGACTCAGGATCTTGATTGCAGTAAGTTAAAAGTTTTTTAAATAAAATTTTTTTAGGAGTAAGGGTTCTAATGCCAGCTTCATTGTGAATTACAGCTAAACGATTACACCAGGCAGCATTAGCGCAAGCAGAAGAAGTAGTAGTATCTCCATGAACAATAGGAAGTGGTAAAATATTTAATTTTTTTAATTTTTCTAAAATATCACCAAATCTTTGAATAATCTGAGCTGTTTTTTGATGAAGATTACCAGTTATTTGTAAATTAAAATCAACTTTAAGATCAAATTCTTTTAGCATGCCGCCAGATAAATTAAAATCAAAATGCTGTCCTGTATGACCTAAAATAACTTTTTGCTTTTGTTTAATTAATTCTTTTAGCAAAGGTGCTTGTTTGATAATGTCAGGTTTAGTAGCAATAACTACAATAAAAACTTTTTGATTTTTTAATTTTTTAACTTTTTCCCAAAAATTTTTTTTAAAAAGAATATTTTTCATAATTTTTATAATTATATATTATTTCTTAATTTTTAGTTGTTAGTTTCTTAATTTTAAAAATAAGTAAATATGTAAAAATAGAAAAGTTAGGTATTAATTACCTAAATGTTATTTTTTAGTATGCGATAAATTTTTACTTTTTACTAATAATAAAATTATTGTATAATTGATTTCCTTATGTTAAAATAAGGGGAAAAATTTTTTAAACTTCTAAATAAAAACATGAAAAGAAGAAGCTTTGAACTCATAAAGAGATGTTTTAATATTTTTTTAATTTTTGTTATTATATGTTCTTTAAATGGATGTAAAAAAGAAGAAGTAGCTGTAGAAACAGCAGTAAAACCAGTAAAAGAAGTAAAAAGTGTTAATGCTTTTTATGTACAAAATGATGAATTTCAACCAGTTTTTAATATTTCTGGCACTATCAAGGCTCAAACTGAAACTACTATTGCTTCAGAAACTGCTGGAGTAATTTCGCAAATTCTTTTTACTGAAGGTGATGAAGTTAATACAGGAGATTATCTTTTATTTTTTGATAGTAGTGATAGTAATGCTCAAGTTAATTTTGAAACAGCGCAAAATTCTTTTTTAAATGCACAAAAAACTTTAGAACTGACTAGAATATCAACAGAAAATATTAAAAAAAGTTCACTTTTTGCTTTAGAGCAAGCTAGACTTTCTTATACTAATGCTAAAAAAGCTCATGAAAATACTAAAGTTTCTATTAATGAACAAATTAATTCTTCTCAGTCTTCCGTGGAAAATGCTAAGATTAATCTTGATTTAGCACAAAAAAATCTTACTGATTTGCAAAGTAATTTAGAAAAAAGTGAAAAAGATTTAATTGAAAATGCTGAAGATACTTTTTCATCAAGTATTGTTGTTTTTTTCAATTCTTTAGAAACTGTTGATAGTATAGTGGGAATTAGCGAAAAACATGAAAATGATAATAATTATTTTGCGGGAACTTTTTCTGCACGTGATGTTAGTTTAGTTTTAAAAATAAAAAATTTATTTATTCCTACAAATTATAATTTTACTGCTACTAAAGAAAAAATTAATCAAATTCAAGATCTTTCTTCAGCGGTTAGTACTCTAGAAGAAATGAGGACATTTGGTAATAAAATTAGAGATATACTTGATTTAACTGATAGCGCTTTGCAAAACACTCCCATTACAGCCAATATTGCGCAAACTCAATTAGATGCTTTAAAATCACAAATTTATTCTTTAAAAAGTTCTTTGCAGACGCAAGTTGCTGCTTCTACTTCAGTTTGTCAAAGTATTTCTAGTTTTATAATTGAAAAACCACAACAAATTGCCTCGCAAGAATTAGCTTTGAAATCAGCTCAAAGTCAATATGAACAAGCTGAAGCTAATTTAAAAAATTTAAAAGCTTCTTTAAAAATACAAGAAAGCTCTACGCTTTCACAAATGCAAATTGCTGAAAAAGCTCTTTTTTCTGCTAAAAATACTTTGCAGTCTACGGAAAGATCTAATGAAATTTCAATTCAAAGCGCTTTAAGTGCTAGAGATTCAACTTCACGTAGTTTACAATCAGCTTCTTTAAGCCTTTCTAAATTAAGAGTAGAAAGTCCAGTTGATGGTACTATTTTAGAAAAATTAGTAGAAAATGGAGATACAGTTAGTTTAGGTAAAGCTTTGTTTGTGATTGCAGATATTAATAGGCTCCTTTTAAAAGGAGATTTATCAATTGATAATGCTCAAAAAATTACAACTTCTAATCAAGTTGAAGTATTTATTAATGATCAAAAAATTGAGCAAAAAGTTAATATTAGTAAAATTTTTCCTTCAGCTGATGCTGAAACTCGTCGAGTTTCTATTGAAATTGAAATTGACAATAATTCTCAAAAAATTATTCCCAATAGCTTTGCCCGTGCTGATATTAAAGGAGAAAAAGAAGAAAATATTATTAAAATACCTCTCAGTAGTCTTTTTTCTAAAACACCACCAGAAGTATTTGTAATTGATTCTGAAAATAAAACTGTGAAAAAGCGTCAAGTTGTTTTAGGACGTAGTAATAAATCTTTTACCGAAGTTTTAAATGGATTAGAAGAAGGTGAATTAATTATTGAAGAAAGAGTAGTGGGACTAGAAAATGGTGAAAAAGTTGAAATACTCAATCTTAATAATTCTGCTTTTAAAAATAGTGATGCAAAAGACAATCTTTTGGAAAATGAGAAAATAAAAAATGAAATTAAAGATTTAATGAAATCTGATCCTTTATCTTTAGAAAAAGATAAAGTTAAAACATCTAAAAGTAATGATGATTTAGTTTTAGAAAAATTAGGTTTATTTAATTTAGCCGAAGATTGTCAGGAAAATATTTGTCGAGTTGATTTAGATAAGATTAAACAATTTGAAAAATTTATTTTAGAAAGTAAAAATAATACTCAGTTTGAAAAAAATATTCAGTCTTTACAAGATTCTCAAAAAATAACTAAAAAAGATTCTCAAGAAGATAAAGCCTTAAAAGCAAGAATGCAAAAAGAATTAGAAAAATTAAAAGTAGAAGGAAATAAAAATCTAACTTGGATTTTTCAACCCAGTAATAAAAAATTTTTTAAAACTAAACAAAAAGAGTTTTATATTAGAGGTTTTTATCCTAAGGGAACTAAAAAAATTTTTATAAATAATTATAAATTACAAAAATTTGATCCTAGTTTTAAAGTTTGGAATTATTTTGTTTCTATTAATCGATGGAATAATTTAAAAAAGGGAACTAATGATTTTAAAGTTCAGTTTATCAGTGCAAATAATAAAATTATTGGTCAAGAAAATTTTTCTATTTTTGTAGAAGATTTGCCTAATTGAGATAAAAATAATAATTTAAAAAAATAAATAAAAAAAATGATTAAAATTTTAAAATTTTTTATTGATCGGCCAAGAATAACTTTTCTTCTAATTATTGCTTCAGTTATTTTTGGTTCTGTATCTTTAGCTTCTTTGCCTCGAGAATCAGATCCAGAAGTAGAAATACCTTTTGCAGTGGTCACAACAATATATCCGGGGGCTTCTCCTTCTAGTATTGAAACCTTAATTACTAAAAAAATTGAAGATAAAGTTGATCAATTAGATGATATTAAAGAAATCAATTCTTCTTCTATTTTTGGTGTTTCTTCTATTAGCGTAGAATTTGAAGCTGAAGCAGATTTAGATAAAAGTATTCGCGAACTTAAAGATAAAGTTGATGAAGCTAAAAATGATTTACCTAGCGAAGCAGAAGATCCAATAGTAACAGAAGCTTCTATTGATGATCAACCTATTGTTACTTTTTCTTTTGGCAGTAAAACTCTACAAGAAGAAGAGCTTTTTGATATTGTAGAAAATGTTCAAACTAATTTAGAAAAACTTAGTGGTATTTCCGAAGTTGATGAAATTGGAATTCGCAAAAAAGAAATTCAAGTTTTATTAGATAGGCAAAAAATAGAAAGTTTAAATCTTTCAGCTAATTTAATTTTTTCTAAAATTAAAAATGCTCATACTGATTTTCCAATAGGAGAGATATCTTTAGCTAAAGAAAATTTTTCCATGCGTTTAGCCGGAAAATTTAAAGGAGCAGAGGATTTAAAAATGTTGCCTATTTTAACTACAAAAAATAAAGAAACAATTTTTTTGCAAGATATTGCTAAAGTTTATGAAGATCGTGAAAAAATTTCTTCTTATTCTTTTTTAAAAATTGGTCAGCCTGAGCTACTCTCTACAGCATCACTTCAAATCAAAAAAGAAACTGGTGGCAATATTGTACAAATTGTTCAAGCTGCTAAAGATAAAATTAAACAAATGCAAGAAGAAGGCGAAATTCCATCTAATGTTAAAGTTCAGTTAACTAATAATATGGCTGAATATGTGCAAAAAGATATTGAAAATTTATGGTCTAATGCTAAGCAAACTATTTTAATTGTTATTTTAATTATTTGGATAGCACTTGGTTTTAAAGAAGCATTTTTAGCAGGAATCTCCATTCCTTTAGTATTTTTATTAACTTTTTTTACAATGCATACTTTAGAAGACACTTTAAATGGTCTTTCTATGTTTTCTTTAGTTTTATGTTTGGGACTAGTAGTAGATACAACTATTGTTATTACTGAAGGAATTTTTGATGGTATTCATGAAAAAAAGCTAAATTCACATGATGCAGCAGTTTATTCTATTAAAACTTTTTATGCTCCAGTAATTAGTGGAGCTTTGACAACAGTATCGGCTTTTGTGCCTATGCTTTTAATGTCAGGAATTATGGGACAATACATGAGTGTTATTCCCAAAACTATTACCCCAGCTCTTTTATGGTCACTGGTTGTTGCCTTGGTTTTTATACCAGCTATTGCAGTTATTTTATTTAAAAATGGTCATGCTCAAAAAAAAGAAAAACCTGACTATAAACCTTCAAAAATTTTACAATTTTTTAAAAATTCAATTTTTACAGTTTTAAATCGAGTTTTATCTTCTTGGTGGCAAAAGATTTTAATTATTACTTTATGCTGCGGATTTTTATTTTTATCTGGACAAATGGTCAAAGACGGTAAGGTTAAAATTGTCATGTTACCACCAATGGATGCTAACTTTTTTTATATTAATTTAGAAATGCCTGAAGGAGTAAACTTAGAAACTACTTTTACAGAAACTAAAAAAATAACTGCTCTTTTAGATCAAAAAGAACATAAAAAATATATTAAAAATTTTTTATTAAAAGTTGGCAAAGGCACAATTAGTCCCAATAAAGGTTCTGGTGGGAGCAAAGGATCACTTTCCCATACAGCTGCTTTTACTATTAATTTATTAGATGAAAAAGAGCGAGATAAAACTTCCAATCAAATTGCTAAAAATTTACGCCAAGACCTTAAAGAAATTATTACTTTTGGTAAAATTTCCATAGAAGAAGTCTCTGGTGGTCCGCCTACAGGAAAACCAGTACAAGTGAGAATTTATGGTGATGATTTTGATGAAATGGCTTTATTTGCTAAAAAAGTTAAAAAAGAATTAGAACAAGTTCCCTCAGCCATAGAAATTAGTGATGATGTTTCGGTTTCCAGTGGTGAATTTGTTTTTGATTTAAAAAGAGATCGTTTAGAGTTTTATGGTTTATCAGCGCAAGATATTGCTATGGAACTGAGAACAATAATTTTTGGCAGTGATGTAGCAGAAATTGCTCGTGGAGATGATGATATTGATATTCGTTTAGCTTTTGATTGGAAAAATAAAGATCGTCAACCTCAATCAATTGAAGAAATTAAAAATTTAAAAATTAATCTTCCTCAAGTTAAACAAAATAAACAAATTCCTATTACCGAAGTAGTTGATATTAATTTAAAACAAGGTTTTTCAACTATTAATCATCGCAATTTAAAAGGAGCTGTTATTGTTAGCTCTAGTGTTGATACAGAAAGTAATAGTAGTGCTATGGAAATTTTACAAAAAATAGAACAAAAGGTTAACAAGCTTGGAATACCAAAAGGAATAGAAGTAGAATATGGTGGTGAAAATGAAGACACTACTCAATCCATGATGGATCTTTTTAATGCTTTAATTATAGCCTTAGTATTGATTGTTTTTATTTTAGTATTACAATTTAGATCTTATATTCAACCATTAATTATTGTAGGAACAGTACCTTTTTCTTTAGTTTCAGTTGTTTTTGGATTTTGGACTTTTTCTTGGCCTATTTCTTTAGTTACTTTTATTGGTATTGTTAGTTTATTTGGAATTATTGTTAATGATTCTATTGTTTTAATTGATCAAATTAATGTGAATCGTTTAAAAGGAATGAAACGAAAAGAAGCTGTCATTAAAGGAGCGCAAGATCGTTTGAAGCCTATTTTCTTAACTTCTGCTACTACAATTTGTGGTATTTTGCCTTTAGCTATTTCTGATGAAATGTGGGGAGGCTTAGGTTATGCTATTATTTTTGGACTAACTACTTCAACTGTTTTAGCCATATTAGTTATTCCTATTTTTTATACTATATTGGATGATTTACCACGTTTTATTAAGTTTATTTGTAAATTTATTCATAGTAAAATATATGTAATATGTTCTCGAAAATATAAAGCTTAAATTCTTAAACTCCCTATTTTGTAAATTATTAATTAAATATTTTAAATACAAATATGAATACCAATAAAGAAATAGTTTTTTTTGAAGTTGATTTTGGTGATCAAGAAAAAATTAAAAAAAATTTTCCCCAAGCTAAAATTGAAAATAAAGTTTTAACTGAAGAAAAAATTATTAAAAAATATCAACAAGCAGAAATTTTATGTCCTTTTATTTATACTCAGCTTAGTGCCAAGGTTATTGAAGCTTTACCTCAACTAAAAATGATTGTCACTCGCTCTGTTGGCTTTGATCATATTGATGTTTCTGCAGCGCATCAAAGAGGAATTATTGTTTGTAATGTGCCAGATTATGGATCACATGTTATTGCTGAACATGTTTTTGCACTTTTGCTTTCTTCAGTGCGTCATATTAGAGAAGGGGATGAAAGAGTAGAGCAAAATAAATATGATTTTCATGGACTTAAAGGAATAGCTTTGCATGGTAAAACTTTGGGCATTATTGGTACTGGTAAAATTGGTCTTGATGTAGCTCGTATTGCTTCACTTGGTTTTTTGATGCGGGTGATTGCTTTTGATCCTTATCAAAATCAAGAAGAAGCTTTAAAAAATCATTTTCATTATGTGTCTTTGAAAGAGCTTTATTGTCAAAGTGATGTGATTAGTTTACATGTTCCTCTTTTGCCTTCAACTAAGCACTTAATTAATAAAAAAACAATCAGTCAAATGAAAGATGGAGTAATTATTATTAATACTGCACGAGGAGGAATTATTAAGGAAAAAGATTTAATTCAAGCTGTAAAAAAAGGAAAAATTGCTTTAGCTAATTTAGATGTTTTAGAAAATGAAAAAGATTTATCATTAGAGCGAGAATTAATTGATTTACCACAAATTATTACCACGCCTCATATTGCTTTTTATGCTGATGATTCTATTGGTAAAATGTATATTGAAGCGATTTCTTCTATTAAAGCTTTTATTGAAAATAAAAAAGTAATACCAAATCGAATTGATCTTTGTCAGGGTAAAAAGTAATGGCTTTTTTAAAAAATTAAAAGATTGAAACTTTTATTTAAAAAGGCAAAATTAAGACAATATGTTAAAAGGTAGAATAAAAATATCAGTTAAAAAAATAACAAATTTATTTTTGGCTTTATTTTTATTAACTTTTACTTTTCCGCTTAGAAAAATTTTATATGATACCAACAGTTTTACTGGAGGATTATTTTCAGAATTTTTAACAATTTTTTTAGAAGCAAGTGAGTTTTTTTTAGCTTTAGGAATTCTTTTTTTTGGTTTTTTTTTAATTTTAAATCAAGAAAAAATAATACTTCTTTTAAAGGGAAAAATTGCTTTTTTTTTACTTTTAATATTTTTGTTAGGTTATGAAATAGCAATTTTTTTTGCTGCTGATAAAACTTTAGCTTTTTTTAAATTTTTAGAATTAATAAAAATTTTAATTATTTGTTTTTTATATTTAAAAAGTAGTTTATCTTGGTCAAAGATAATTAAAATATTATTTTTAGTTGCTTTAGGTCAGTCTTTTTTGGGGATAGGACAATTTTTTGCAGGAAAAAGTTTGGGAGTGAATTTTTTGGGAGAGCAAATACTTAGTGCTACTGAAACTGGTAGTCCAACTATTTTTCTAAAAGATTATAAATTTCTTCGTGCTAGTGGTACTTTTTTGCATCCTAATATTTTGGCTGGCTTTTTAGTTTTTGTTTTTTTTATGATGGAAAAATTAAAAACTAATTTTAAAATTTTACGTTTTTTATTAATTTTTCCTTTGATTTTGACTTTTTCTCGCGCAGGAATTTTAGCTTTAATTTTAGGTTCATTTTTTAGTTATCAAAAAAAAGAAAAAATTATTCATTTAATTTTATTTACAATAATTTTTTTTATTATTCTTTTATTAATTTTTCCAGTAATAAAAGAAATTTTTATAACTCGTTTTCAAATTGATCAATCTTTTATGGAGCGTTTAAAATTAATTAATTTTTCTTGGCTTTTATTTTTATCTTCTCCTTTAGGTATTGGTGGAGGTAATTTTATTTTTAGTCTTTCTTTTTGGCCACAGTTTTTTCCATGGCAACTTCAGCCGGTACATAATATTTTTTTATTAGCTGCTAATGAAGGAGGAATTTTAGCTTTTTTATCACTTTTTTTTCTTTTTCTTTTTTTAATAATTGAAAGTCAAAAAACACGTTCATTATTAATAGCCATGTTTATTTTTGCTAGCTTGGATCACTTTTTATTAACTATTTTTGCGGGCAAGGTAATATTAGCTCTTTCTTTTGCTTTTGCTTTAAAAGAGATTAATCAAAAGGAAAATTTACAAAAAATAATGCGTAAAAATCTTTGGCAAAAATTTATTATTAAGTCTAAATAAATTTATTATAAAATTCAGCTTTGCCAGCTAAATATTCTTCTATTTTTAAAAGTCGATTAAATTTACAAATTCTTTCACTGCGAGAAAGAGAACCGGTTTTTATTTGGCCGCTACCTAATCCTACAGCTAAATCAGCTATGGTAGTGTCTTCAGTTTCACCGCTGCGATGAGAAATCATTATGCCCATTTCTGCTTTTTGAGCTAAATCAATAGAAGTAATAGTTTCAGTAATAGTGCCAATTTGATTTGGTTTAATTAAAACAGCATTAGCTGCTTCTTCTTCAATTCCTTGCTGAATTCTTTCTGGATTAGTTACAAAAAGATCATCGCCAACGATTTGCACATTTTTTCCAACAACTTCATTTAAACGCGACCAACTTTCAAAATCATCTTCACCTAAAGGATCTTCAATAGAAACAATAGGATATTTTTGTACTAATTTTTCAAAAAATTTAATCATTTCATCAGTATTTTTTTTACTTTTACTAAAATTATAAATTCCTTTTTCGCTATCATAAAATTCATTAGCAGCTACATCTAAAGCTATTTTAACATTTGATAAATGTCCGGCTTTTTCAGCTGCAGCTAAAATTAATTCTATAGCTTCTTCATGAGTTTTGATTAAAGGAGCATAACCTCCTTCATCGCCAACAGAAGTAGATAATTTTTTTTCTTTTAAAATTTTTCCTAAAGCATGAAAAACTTCTGCTCCAATTTGCAAAGCTTGAGAAAATCTTTCTGCTCCAGTAGGCACTAGCATAAATTCTTGAATATCAAGATTATTATTAGCATGAACTCCACCATTGATAATATTAAAAAAAGGCATGGGCATTAAAGTAGCAAATCCTTTTTTAGTAATATTAGCAAAATGTTGAAATAAATTAGTACGACGAGTTAAGGCTGCTACTTTAGATATAGCTATAGAAACAGCTAAAATAGCATTAGCTCCAAGTCTAGATTTGTTTTTAGTGCCATCAATTTCAATCATTTTTTTGTCAATTTCTTTTTGACGCATTGGATCCATGCCTTCAATAGCATCAGAAATAGTAGTATTAACATTATTAACAGCTTTTAAAACTCCTTTGCCATTATATCTTTTGCTGTCTTCATCTCTTAATTCTTTAGCTTCATGAGTTCCAGTAGAAGCACCACTGGGAACAATAGCGCTAGCAAAAAAGCCACTAGATAATAAAACTTCAGCTTCTAAAGTTGGATTTCCTCTTGAATCTAAAACTTCACGAGCACTAGCTTTTTTAATTTGTTCCATAATTTTATGATAAATATGATAAAATGTTTTGTTGTATCTTTACAAAAAAGATTAATATTTGCAAATTTTGAAAATTGTTTTTATTAAAAAACACCTTAAATAAGGCTTTTTTATTTAATTTTTTTTAAAGAATTTAATTTAAACCCTAACTTTCTTATTTTTACGTAATATCTATTTTAAAATACTATTTCTGAGAATTTTAAAAAGAATGTATTACCTATTTACGTAAATATAAGAAAATATAAAATTATATTAAATCAATCC
>Ga0272440_1003858_pt1 | contig 10995 bp, 9 predicted proteins | sample SSMMMBAug17_FD_192440 | JGI IMG/M metagenome (GOLD analysis project Ga0272440, IMG submission 192440) | Marine sediment archaeal communities from Little Sippewissett salt marsh, Falmouth, MA, United States - SSM-MMB-Aug17 | ecosystem: Environmental > Aquatic > Marine > Wetlands > Sediment ... | reverse complement strand
CAGCATTACCTTACAAGATTCCTGTGGCTCATATTCATGGAGGAGAGATTACTCAAGGAGCAATTGATGATGTTATCAGGCATTCAATAACGAAACACAGCCATTTACACTTTGTATCGACTGATGAATATGCAGGGCGAGTGTATCAAATGGGAGAAGAACGATGGCGGATAGTCAAATCAGGGGCCCCAGGCCTTGATAATATAGCGCAGATTCATTTTTTGCAAAAAAATGAATTAGAAGACAAGTTAAATTTATCGCTGAATTATCCCCCGGTGCTCATAACATTTCACCCTGTTACCTTAGAATACGAGCTGACAGAATGGCAAATTGATGAATTAATTGATTCACTTCAAAATATTAGAAATCCAATCGTTTTTACTCTGCCCAACGCAGATACCAATGGCAGAATTATTGTTAACAAAATAAAACAATTTGTTGATTTTTCTTCTAATGCCTCATTTATAGATAATCTTGGAACTCAGGTATATTTCAGTCTTATGAGAATTGCCTCAGCAATGATCGGGAATTCTTCCAGCGGAATAATTGAAGCTGCATCTTTTAAACTTCCTGTAGTAAATATTGGTACAAGGCAAACCGGAAGAGTCAAAGGCAAAAATGTAATTGATACTGACTATATGCGTGAAAATATAGTTAAAGCAATAGAAAAAGCGATTCATCCTGATTTTAAAAAATCACTATATGATCTTATTAATCCTTATGGAACTGGAAATGCTTCAGAAGTAATCATTCAAAAATTAGAAAGTATTTCTTCAGTCAAGACATTACTATTAAAAAAGTTTCAAAATCTAATGTAATTATATACTCAACATTATTTAAAAGATGACGATATGAAAATTAGATCTATCAATAATTTGAAACGCTTATAGATTCAAATATCTGTAAAAAATAATAATAAAATTTTGTGTAAATTTTAAATTTTGAATAATTTAATAATAATTAGGTAAACATTTTTATTATGATAGCAGCATTATTAATTGGACGTAAAGGTAGTGTCGGTTTTCCAGGAAAAAATTGTTATTCAATTTTAGGAAGACCATTAATGACTTATCCAATTTTGGCAGCAAAGCAATCAGCATTAGTGGATTCAGTTTATGTTTCTACAGATGATGAAAATATTATGGAAATTGCTTCACACCATGGCGTAAATATAATTGTCAGACCTCCTGAATTAGCAACAAAAAATGCTCTTGGTGAAGATGCATTTGTGCATGGATATAAAGTAATAAAAAATGAAGCTGCTCGAAATGATAATAACATTGAGTTTATGGTACTACTGTTTTGTAATGCTGCCACAGTTCTGCCGCAAACAGTGGATCAATCTATAGAAGTACTTCGAGAAAATCCAGAATACGATTCCGCTGTGACTGTTTCAAGGTATAATATGTGGAGCCCATTACGGGCAAGAAAAATTGGAGAAGATGGACTACTTCATCCTTATGTTCCTTTTGAAACTTTTGGGGATCCTGAAACACTAAACTGTGATCGAGATTCTCAGGGCGATGTCTGGTTTGCAGATATGTCGTTATCTGTTGTTCGACCAGGATGCTTGGAAAATATGGAAAAAGGACTTCTTCCTCAAAAATGGATGGGTAATAATATTTTTCCGATTAAGCAGGAAGCGGGTTGTGATGTGGATTATGAATGGCAAATACCTGGTGTAGAATACTGGCTTAAAAAGAATGGATTCACTGAGAATACCGAGGATCATCATGAATGAAATTTTTACAACTCCAAATTCAAATTTCTCGACTCTTTCTGATGGATCAATACATGACGAAGAAATCAATTTAAATTATAAAGAATATCGTCGACAATGGATGGAAAATCCACAAAAAAAGATTGTTAGAGATTTTCCAATTCACCTGGATATTGAAACGACCAGTAGATGTAATCTTAAATGTACTTTTTGTGACAGACAACTTTTTATATCTCAAAAGAATATGGGAGATATAAATATATTTCTGTATAAAAAAATTATTGATGAAGGTAGTGAACGAAATCTGTGTGGAGTCAAATTAAGCTATAGAGGTGAGCCACTTCTCCATGAAAAAATAGTTGAGATGGTTGAGTATGCAAAAAAGAAAAACATTTTAGATGTCTTTTTTAATACAAACGCAATGTTATTAGATGAGATTACTGCCTCTCGTTTGATTGATGCGGGATTGAACCGAATTTCTATTTCTATAGAAGGCACCGATCCTGAAACTTATGAAAAAATGCGGCGTGGCGCAAAGTTCAATAGAGTTCTTTCTAACATTAATAAACTGATGAAACTAAGAGAACAAGCAAATGTTAAGCACCCCAAATTAAGAATACAAACTGTCAGATTACCTGGAATTGATATCGATGAATATGTAAATTTTTGGACACCTCATTGCGATGAAGTTGCAGCAGTTGATTATCAAGATTGTACAAATCGAATTAGCGGATTGACCAAAGAAAATTGGGCCTGCCCACAGCTATGGCAAAGAATGACAATCAACTGGGAAGGACAGATCATGGCATGTAATAATGATGATCTCAGTTTATTATCCATGGGCAATGTCAGAAATAAATCCATTCATCAATGCTGGCACGATCCAATGGTTCAAAATGCGAGAACATTACATCAGAATGGTCAATCACATCTTGTAGAGGCATGTAATGGATGTCCCTGGAGAACCGCTCAAATTCAAAAGGTGAAATGATGGCAATTAATACCAGATCTCATTTAAAAAATCTTTATCGAACACCTATGGAGAGTAAAAAGCGACGAAAGTTTTTAAGACTGGACATGAATGAAAATCCTGATGGCTTACCAAATGATTTTATCCAAAACATTCTATCAGAAATAGAAGGAGATTATCTATCTTCCTACCCAGAATATTATCAATTAACCCAAAAGCTTGCAGAATATAATCAGTTAGCATTTGAAAATATTTGCCTTTCCAATGGCTCAGACGCAGCAATTAAGTATATTTTTGATTGTTTTATTTCTCCAAAAGATAAAATTCTTCTTACTGAACCAACCTTTGCAATGTATCCTGTATATTGCAAAATGTTCGATGCCCATAATTTATCAGTTTCTTATAATGATGATTTTTCATTTCCTACAGAAACCTTCATCAATAATATTACTTCTGATATTCGATTAGCAGTATTGGTTAATCCTAATAATCCCACTGGATCTTTTATTTCACCGAACGATATGGGAAGAATTATCCAAAAAGCCTATGAAGAAAACGTACTGCTTATTATTGATGAGGCATACTTTTATTTTTATGATTATACAGCAATTGATAAAATAAAATGGTTTGATAATTTGATCGTTCTCAGAACATTTTCAAAGTTATGTGGTTTAGCAGCTTTACGATTAGGATATATTGCAGCGGATTCAACGATTATTACCAATGTGAATCGTGTAAAACCAACATTTGATGTCAATGGCATTGCAGTATTTGTCGCAACGAAATTATTAGAAAATAAAAACATCATTAAAAAACAAATAGATGCCTTACAAGAGGGAAAAAACTATATAATTGATAGATTGACTGAATCGGGAATTGATTTCAGGTCGGGTAATGCAAATTTTGTATTAATAAACTGTAAAGGACAAATTGATAATATCATTCAATCCCTTGAGAAACAAAAAATTCTTGTTAGTGGTAAATTCAAGCAATCTTTTTTAAAAGATTATATTCGTGTCACCATAGCCGGTAAGAAAAAAATGGAATATTTTTGGAACGTATTTGAGGTTATTTTATGAATGACAATGATAATAAAAAGATAATTCATTATGCAACTAATGAAATAGCTAATTTTTATTCACATTCCCGAATTTGCTGGAATGATATATATCAATCGGAAAAATGGATTATTCATAAAGTTGCTGGTGAAAGACTAAATTTGGATAGAGTATTAGATGTTGGTTGTGCAACAGGTGGTTTAGGAGTTGCGCTGAACGAAAATTTTGTTTTATCAGAGTATATAGGGGTTGATGTCAATTGTCCTTCTATCAGTGTTGCAAAACAAAGAAAAATTTCTGTAAAATCTGAGTTTATTTGTGGTGATATATTAGATGTTAACTCGCTTCAACTTGAAAGCTTTAATACTGTTTTTTCTCTCAGTTGTGCAGATTGGAATAATGGTACTGAACCTATTATACAAAAATGCTGGGAATATGTTAAAGAAAATGGACATTTTATTATGACATTGAGGCTCACCCCCAAATTATCAATTTCGAATATAGAAGAGAGTTTTCAATACATTTATTATCAGGATGACAATCCGAAAAAGATTAGTGAACTTGAAAAAGCACCATATGTTATTTTTAATGTTAAGGATGCAATCCAACTCCTGACCAATCTTTCTCCCAGACCGTCAAAACTTACTGCATATGGTTATTGGGGGAAACCATCGCTTACATCTAATACACCTTATGATCGTCTTGTATTCACAGCGCTATCTCTTGAAAAAAGAAAAAATGTCAGTTCAGTAACTGATATTGAGTGTCATTGGCCTGCAAATTTGCTCTTGTAAAAATTATTTATCATGTTTGCAAGATTTGTTTAACCATTATTAATAATCAAGGAATAATTATGAATGCTGTTGTATTTGGTGGTTCTGGTTTTTTAGGTAGTCATGTTGCTGACGCCTTATCCGATGCTGGATATCATGTAAAAATTTTTGATCTGAAACCATCCCCTTACCTGAGATCTAATCAGGAAATGATTATCGGAAATATCTTAGATTCTGAAATGGTCAATAGTGTCTTAGACAATGCTGATTATGTATATAACTTCTCTGGTATAGCAGACCTTGACGATGCTCATACGAAACCAAGTGACACTATTTTGTTAAATATTTTCGGAAATGCCATTATTTTGGAGGCGGCGGTCAAAGCAAAATGTAAAAGGTTTATATACGCCAGCAGTATCTATGTCTATTCCGAAAAAGGTGGTTTTTACAGGTGCAGCAAACAGTCCTCAGAATTGTTTATTGAAGAGTATTTTAGAAGGTATGGACTTGATTATACTATATTAAGATATGGAACGATCTATGGTACAAGAGCTGATCATAGAAACAGTGTTTATCGATATTTGTATAAAGCATTAAACGAAGGTGTTATTTCAGTCAGAGGACAAATGAATGTTTCTCGGGAGTATATTCATGTTCGAGATGCGGCTGTGCTAAGTGTTCAGATTTTGGATAAAAAATATATAAATACTCATGTAACACTTACTGGACAGCATCCAACTCATTTTAGAGACTTGCTGTACATGATAAAAGAAATTTTCAATGGAAAAGTTCAACTTGACTTTATTTATTCTGATGATGAAAAAGATAGAGATCATTATTCACTAACGCCTTATTCATATGTTCCAAAGGTTGGTTACAAGTTAACATCAAATAGATACATTGATTTGGGACAGGGTTTATTGGAGTGTATTGAAGAAATTCAGTACCAAATCTCAAAAAATAATGAATCAATAAATTGATTGGAGTCAATAATGCGTATTTTATTAATTGTTTATGATAATGCTTCTGTCTTACATTCTTTTCCAATTGGCTTAGGATATATCGCCGCTATCTTAAAGAAAAATGGATATAATGTAGAGATATATAGTCAGGATAAAGAACATTATCCTGAAGACCATTTGACGCAATATTTAAATGAAAATAAATTTGATGTTGTTGGTGTTAGTTTTATTGCAGGATATTATCAATATAGAAAAATGCTGAGTATTTCTAAAGCGATTAATGCTTCAGTAAATAGACCTTTCTATATGGTTGGTGGACATGGCCCAACGCCTGATCCTATTTTTTTTCTAAAAAAATTACAGGCAGATGCTGCTGTTATGGGGGAAGGTGAGGAAACTGTCATTGAATTGTTAAATTGTTTAAGTGAAAAAAAATCCTTGACTCAAGTAAAGGGTATCGCTTTTAGAGAAGATAATACTGTCATTATTAATGAGAGACGTCATTTAATAAAAGATATCGATAGTATTCCTTTTCCAGCCTATGAACTTTTCCCTATGGACTACTATAGACTAAAAATACCACATTATGTTGGAGCAAACACTTTTTCATTTCAAATTATATCCGGCAGAGGCTGTAAGTTTAAATGCACTTTTTGTTATAGAATGGATCAAGGGTTCAGACCCAGATGTAATGAAAGTATTATAGAGGAAATAAAGTTACTTAAAAAAAATTATCGCATTACAGATATTGGTTTTTCTGACGAATTATTAATGTCTTCTGCAGAAAGAACGATCAGTTTATGTGAAGATTTTATAAAAGCAGACTTGAATATAACCTGGGCCTGTAATGGAAGATTGAATTATGCCAGACCCGAAGTGCTGAATGTTATGAAAAAAGCGGGTTGTAAATTTATCAATTATGGTATTGAATCAATGGACAATCAGGTTTTAAAAAATATGAAAAAGGGGCTTACTGTTGATCAAGTGCTAAAAGGTATAGAGAATACAATGGAGGCCGAAATTACACCTAATTTAAATATTATTTTTGGCAATATTGGAGATAACAGAGAAACACTTGAAAAAGGGGTGGAACTTTTACTGAAATATGAAGATGGAAACACATTTCGAACCATTCGTCCTGTTACACCTTATCCTGGATGTCCACTATTTTATCATGCTATAGAAAAAGGTTTAATAAAAGACTGTGAAGATTTCTATGAAAATAAACATGTTAACTCTGATTTGTTATCAGTTAATTTTACTGACTTGACTGACGATGAATTTTACCAGTGTCTTTTGGAAGCCAACACTAAATTGATCAAAAATTCATATTCAAAAAGAATGCAGGTTGCGTTAGAACAAACACAAGCGTTGTATTTAGAAAGAGATGCCTCGTTCCGTGGTTTCAGGGTGAACAATTAGTAATGAAAGTTTTTCATCTTATAACGTTTGTTTTGAAATTGAACTAATCAAGAGGAAAAAATGAAAATTGCCTTATGTGATTTAAATCATACAACGAGAGGAATACACACCAATACTGTACCTCTTGGACTTGGACTTATTTATTCATATTTTAAAAAAAAAATCGACCATGATTTTGAAGTAAAAATATTTAAAAATGCCGAAAATTTTTTACACATACTAACGACATGGTTACCGAGTGTTTTAGGTATAACACAATATTCCTGGAATAGTGAGCTAAATTTATATATTGCAAAACATGTAAAAATACTAAATCCTCATTGCCTAATCATTGCTGGAGGGCCCAATTTAAATCTGACAACACCCCAAAGAGAAATTTTTTTAAAAAAAAATAGTTTTGTCGACATATGTGTTGCATTTGATGGTGAAATTCCTTTTGCTGAGATTTTGAAGCGATTACTCAATGGAGAAAGCTCTCAACGTATTAAAAGTAATCCAGTGCCAGGTTCTTACTCTCTTAGTCCTGAAAATGGACAGATTATTGAATCTTCAGAAAAAATACCTCGCTTACAATCGTTGAATGAATTTGGACCGGTTTACGCAGAAGGAATTTTTAAAGAAATGCTGGATGAAGGCTTTCATCCATTTGTTCAGACCCATAGAGGATGTCCCTTTACTTGTTCTTTTTGTCATACCAGTGATAAATATTACTCCAAAATGCTATTCCTTTCATCTGAAATTTTCGAACAGGATATGAATTATCTTGGAGAAATGTTTGCTGACCAATCAAATGTCATTTTGTACATAGCAAATACAAATATGAGTCTTTTTAACGAAGATTTTCTTATTGCTGACATTATTCGTAAAACGAAAGAAAAATATGGTTGGCCAAAACTAATAAATGTTAATTCTGGCAAAAATCCAGATAAGCTCATTGATATGTTAAAAGTAATCCATTTCCAACCAGGTATTGCTTTACAAACACTTACGCCTCATGTCCTTCAAAATATTAAAAGAAAAAATATACCCTTTGAAGATTTTTTGGCATTTCAAAAAAAAGTGTCAACATTAATTGAAAAACCATCTGCAACAGAATTAATTCTGTGTCTTCCCGGCGAAACAAAAAAGAGCTTTCTCAACACATTAAAAAAGATATTGAATTCAGAAATTGAAAATATTGTCATCTACACACTGATGAAACTTAAGGGAACACCTTTAGCATTAGAGGAAAATGCAAAAAAATATAAATATTTAGTGCGGCACAGAATTGTTCCAAGACAGTTTAGTCGAATAAATGGTGAATTGATTATAGATACTGAAGAAGTTATTGTGTCAACAAATACAATGTCCTATAATGATTATACTGTGCTGAGAGGACTCAGTTTTATTGTCACTGTTTTTTTCAGTTCTATAGAGTTAAATCCTTTAAAAAAATTTCTGATTGAAGAAAATATTGATATTGCACAGTGGATTTTTAATATTCATGATAAAATAAAAGATAACCATGATCTTTTTATGGTGTATAGTCAGTTTCTTAATGAAACTGATAGTGAATTATTTTTGTCAAAACAAGATCTGAAAAACTTTTACAATATTCAGAATAATTATGACTTGCTGTCATCCGGCCAATTGGGCGACAATTTATTGAGAAAATATAAATGTATCATTTTATCAAAATATTTTGATCAGTTACTTGATCTGGCCATTTCGGAAGCATCACTTGCTCTTAATGATTCTAAAAAAAATGAAATATTTGATGATTTAAAAACATTTATTTCATATAGGGATTTGCGACAATGCATCAATAATAATTCTATAAATAGAGAGAAACTTCATCTGAAATATGATATCCCAAATTGGTTAAAAAAAAGAAATGAAGTATGGCCTCTGAATAATTATTGTCAACCAGTTGATTATATGGTTACTTTGCCTCAAAAAGCAAAAGAACGCTTTAACAATATTGTTGAGTTAAATAAAGATTTCGATTTATCATTACAAATAATGTATCGAGATGGAATTACCATGCAATTTTGGCCCACCTGGGAAAAAATTGAATCAACGAAAGGAGATCAATAGTCATGAAAGAGAATTATCGTTTCATTTCAACAATAAAAACAAAATTGGTTACCAGGATACAAAATTTTCAAAAACGCTCTAAAATTATTGGTGTCTACTTATCATTAGCTGATTTTTTTAATTTACTGGATGAATTTTTTTATTTTAAATCTTTGTTAAGACTGACAGTAAAAGATTCATTAGATGGTTTGGAAATTTTATCAATTGTTGATAATAGAGATGAACTTTTTCGCGCAAAGCGAATTTTTACAAAAGAACCTGGAACTATTGACTGGATTACAAATTATTTCAAAAAAGATGACGTTTTTTTTGATATTGGTGCTAATATTGGCGTCTTTTCATTGTTTTCAGCAAAAAAAATAGAAAATTTAAAAGTTATAGCCTTTGAACCTCTTGCATTAAACTATTCCAAACTTAATGAAAATATCATCATCAATAAACTGGATAAACAAGTTATTGCTTACAATATATCATTAAATGATAAAGAAACCATTTCAAACCTTTTTGTTAACAATTTTTCTGGCGGTGCTTCTGGGAGCCAGTACAACAGCAATCTTGATCCTTATGGAAAGGAATTTATTCCGCAGTTTGTACAGGGAAGTGTAGGTTTTTCACTTGATTTTTTTATCCAAAAAGGAAATCTACCTATGCCCAATCACATAAAAATAGATGTCGATGGAAATGAATTGTTGATTATTGAAGGGGCAAAGAAAACACTGGATAGTCCAGACCTTCGTACAATTTTAATAGAACTGTTTACTGAAGACGATGACCATGATAATTCAAAATGTATGGAAAAAATTTCTGAGGGTAGGCAGACAGTTCAATTGATTGAGTCAAAGGGGTTTCTTTTAAAACGAATGGACAAAGTTGGAAAAAATTTAAATAACTACCTTTTTACCAGAGATTAATTTCATCTCAGGAGGGATGATGCAGGCAAATTTTATTAAAAATATCAATGTTATTGATAAACTGATTTTTATTGATGGACTATGGGGGTCAGGAAAATCAATAATGGGGCCTGTCATAGGAAGTTTCAAAAATGTTGAAAGGCAAAGAATTGAACATATTTATGGTTATCTTAGTACGTTATACAAGTTTGATAAAATTAAAAAAGATGCAGCTATAACAATGATGAAATTATATGCTGATTTAGCGATATACAATTCAATGATATCAAGAGAAGTTAACTTTAGAATCTTTGATGAGTCAGGACTAATTAATAATCCTGGTGCCTTGAAAACAGTCTTGAGACTTTTCAATGAGGATGGTGATATTGTTGTTGATCGTATCAAAAAGGATGGTGTTATTTTACAAATTATGACGCACATAATGTTGTGGGCAATAGAATTAGCTTTTGAATCCTTTGGTGATCAATTAAGATTAATAGAAATGGTTCGAAATCCTCTATTCATGATAGATCACTGGTATAACTATATTGAAAGATGTGGGACAGACCCTCGTGAATTTACCCTGTGGATAGAATATAAAGGACAGGCTCTTCCTTACTTTGCAACAGGATGGGAAGAAGAATATATCCATTTTAAAACACTTGATAAGGTTATCCATTCAATTAATTGGGTAACAAAACAAACCGATAAGACATATCAAACGTTAACAGATGGTCAGAAAAAGCAAATCATGTTTATACCTTTTGAAAATTTTGTTTTGTCGCCATGGGAATACATGGATCAATTAGAAATATTTTTGGGCACCAACTACACTAAATCATCAAAAAAAGCATTAAAAAGGCAAAAATGTCCTCGAAAACAGATATCTGCAGGACTTGGGCACAAGAATTATGGTTGGAAAAAACCAGATAAAAATCTAACGAATTCTGATGATTACAAACAAAAAAAATTGTTTGTTGAAAAGAATGCCAGCAATGAAAGTCAAAAAATATTATATTCTTTATGTGAACAATATGAAAAAAAATATAAAGTTGTTATTATGTAGCATGAATTGTGTTTTACTCTTGGCAGCAAATATATTTGAAATCAGATTAAACAATTGT
>Ga0272440_1003857_pt1 | contig 10995 bp, 5 predicted proteins | sample SSMMMBAug17_FD_192440 | JGI IMG/M metagenome (GOLD analysis project Ga0272440, IMG submission 192440) | Marine sediment archaeal communities from Little Sippewissett salt marsh, Falmouth, MA, United States - SSM-MMB-Aug17 | ecosystem: Environmental > Aquatic > Marine > Wetlands > Sediment ... | reverse complement strand
TAGAGACTTGCTTGAGAAAAAGGAGTGCTATCCGGTTTCTTTAAACAACCAGTGACGAGAACGCCTTCGGATAATATAATATCATCGATATTGAGCTGTTCCCCTTCATGTAAATGAACCATTCTTGATATCGGCAAGAAGCCTTTATCAGCCTGGGGAAGAAAAGCAAGTTCTACTATGCCAGGGTATAATCCATCAAATTCATAAAAACCATTCGTTTGTGTAAACATGGCATCAGCTCTGTTCACACTTTTTAACTCAACTGAAATATTTGAGACAGGCTGATTCTTATCATCGCGCAAAGTACCAGATATTCTTCCAGGATGAAGCACTTGAATCGACACCTGATTCATTTGTTGAGATGCATCTTTGATTGTCAAAGATGTAAAACCTGGCTGAATTCCTGAGATATCAGCAATATTACCATCTAATGATATATCTGCGATGGTCGAATTGGTTGATACAATCGTATAAGGTTGAATGCCATCACTGATGAAGTACGGTCGAGTCTGATTTTCAAGTATAAATATATTTCGCGACATAATACGAAGATTGTCTAATTGAACACTTTGAGCACTATGACAAACGGGTTGACTTTGAATCGCCAATTGAAAGTCAACATCTGATTCAGAAAAATTGCTTGAAAAAATGTGTTGAAAATCATTCATATTTTCCGATTTTACATATCCAGTTAATGCTTCCCCTTCTCTTGTTATGCGAAGTGTTCCACTCATTTGACTAAACGCTATGCACGGATTTGGAGCAATACGGCCTTCATTTTCACTATCACCATAGTAAACGTGAACATTTTGTCCTCCCAGACCTGATTCATTACTACGAACAACGAAAAAATAGAAAGACTCACCATAGGCTTGTAATTCCAGTTGTCCCCCTTCTTGCAAAGGTTCGATAAGCTGAAAATCAACTCTGATATCAAAGTCGCCAGATATTGGTACTTGGGTACTTACTTTTGCTGCACGAAAAAAATCACCTGTAGTGTCAGCAGGCTTTGAAATGTGAATAGTTCCATTCAGGTCATCGAATGAATACAAGTTTGATGGATCATGAATCGTCAACGCATTGCCCATACCCTCAGAAAAATCATTCCAATAATGATTGATCATTGGGCTGGCAAATAATGACGGTGCCATAAAAAGCAAAAATAGAAATATGGCTAAAGAAATTGTTTTAAGTGTTGACATTGTATGCCTCCTTTTTAAAAGTCATAAAATATCATTGTATTTTTATTAAAAAAAAACAATGATTATGAAATAAATTTATAAGTATTTATCGCCAGGTTTTCTCTCTCGAACGATTTTGGCCGGTGTGCCATAGGCTACGGTGTAAGACTCAATATCTGTTAAAACAGTTGAACCAGAACCAATAACACTATGTTCACCAATATGGATACCATGAATGAGTGTTGCCCCTATATTTATAGCCGTGTAAGTTCCAATTGTACAATTACCACCTGTTACTACGCCAGGCGCAACACTTGAAAAATCTGCCATTGTTGAATCATGATCTATTGAAGCATTTGAGTTTACAATGCAAAATTGTCCGATTGAGCATGAGGGATTAATGGTCGCGCCTGACATTATAACAGTTCCGATTCCTATGGCTACATCTCCGGCAACGGACGATTTTGGATGAATTGCAGATACAAAACACAATTCAGGATATAAAAGACTCAATCGTTGCGCTATCTGGGATCTGATAAAATTATCGCCAATGGCGATGATAGCGCCTCTAATATGATAATACGGTATGAGTTGTTTTAGTTCTGTATTTCTTCCTAATATAGGATAACCTGATTGCATTTCGCCAATGGGTCTATTGGGATCAACTATTCCAGCTATTTGATATCGTCCTTCTTGTTCAACAATATCAATAACAACCTTTGCATGTCCTGATGATCCGATAATAATGATATTATCCATTGGTGAACTTCTTATTTATTTAAGGAAAAGAAATTTGTCAGAATCACAATTTAATAATTTGTAATTCTGACAATTTAAATAAGGTAAGGTCTTCGTATCAGAAAATTTATTCAGGAATGGTGCCATCTTTTTTCCACTTTTGTATAACAACATCGGGAACGTCATCTTGATCAATCTTTTCAGCATGACAATCACCAGAAGAATCAATCTGGAATAAATAGTAAAATCCCGCATTAAATCCATAAACTTGTTTAACTGGTGTTGATTCTTTTGTTGGTTCAGGAAGCGTTTCAGTTTTCATAGGAATTTTGATCATAAAATTTGTACCTTCTGCCGGTTCAGCATCAACAAAAACGTCACCGCCCAATTCATCACCAATAAGAGATTGAATTTGGTTCAAACTCATTCCACCCATGGATTCTGTATCATAATAGCCTTGTTTAAAAATTAGATCCAAGCACTCATCATCAGAGATTTCCTCAACTTCTTCCTGAGTAAGAATTCCTTTTTCGACAATTGTTTGTTTAACAGTTTCTGGGTCAAGCCCCTCACCATCATCACTCATTTCAACAACCAATCCATCTTCATCTTCGTATATTGAAACAGAAATATTAGCTTCTTCAACTTTATTCCGATCAAATCGATCTTCAGGCGTATCAATATTGTTTCTGAGGATATGGAGGAATAAATGAATCAACGGCTCATTCAGTTTTTGAGCCAGGGAAAAATCCAGTAAAATATCTGATTCTTCAATTATAAAAGCTGCATTTTCACCGGTTACTTCAATTATTCCTTGAATAATCTTTTCAGCCCTACTGAGTCCTTCATAAACAGTAACTGCTTTTAATTCTTTAATATGATTGATAAGTACAGACTTTTCCTCTTCTTTTATTTCAACGTGGTTCAAAGTTTCAGAAAGTTGAACCAACTTTGAACCCAATATTTTTAGCTTTTTGTCTGTATTTTCTTGAATGTCAATTCCTGTTAATTCTTGAAAATATTCTGAAAGGTGAGTAATATTTTCAGATAACTCATTTAAATAGGTATTAAGACGATCACGCCATCCTTCAGGAATCTCTCCACCATCAATAACGTGTTGAATCGTGTCAAACAAAACCTGGGATGTTTCAAATACACGTTCTTCAGCAAAGCTACTACTTAGAGCAGCAATTTTTTGAATATCAAGTGACAGGCTGGCAATTGACTCTTTATTTTCGGGATTATCAGAAAGGTTGGCTGATTTATCAATAGCCATATTAACGCATTGAATAACTTCTCCCACAAGCTCTGCATATAAATCAGGATCAGCAGCAATAGCTTCCAATTGTTGAACTTTCTTTTCAGTACGTGCCACTTCTTCTGTTACGGTTTTTACAGGGGTGATATCTTCAATTATCACCATTACCTGAGCCGAACCATCAGGTGCTTGACTGATCATTTGATAGTTGATTTTAATCTGTCTTGCATTTTCTTGAGCTATTTCATCTGAACCATCGTCGTCTGCTGAAGGTGGAATGATGTCCAGAATTTCTTGTGGATTTAGAGTACCGGGTTCTCCAAGTGTTTGAATAAATGATTGAAGATAATTGGATATTGATTTTTTTATTTCTTCCTGATCGTCTGAAATATTTAGGATATCGAATAAACTTTTACCTTCCAGTTCGGATTGGCCTAAAATGTCTTCACAAATTTCAGTATATTCTGGTCCAATAATCAAATTTTCATTGATGACCAACACGCCAACAGGCAAAGCAGTCAAAAGAATACCATATTTTCTCTGCAGCTCTGTAAATTCTTCAGAATCAATCGATTCTTCTTTTATTTCAGGTGCAGGCTGTAAAGCCAAATCGCAAGGTTCATCCAAATGAATGGACACTGTTGCCATCACCTGAGGCTCTTCCTCACCCTCAACATGTTTGACAAGTTCATAGGTTTTCAATGAATCCTTCTGATTTTCCTGTGTCATGCATTCCTCCTTATGTATTAAAAAACACTAACGTCAATGTTTTTACGATTGCTGCATTACTGATTTATAAAATCTTTAATACAATATATTATATGTAAACTTTGTAAAAATATCAAGATATTAAGGAACCACAATTTAATAACTTTCCCATTCTTGCATTTCATACCCAGGTTGACTTTTTCTGATGCAAAATCGAAAAAATTTCGGAATAGAATAACGATTCTTTCAGCTTTTTCAATTTTTCATCGAACAAATTCAACCTAAATATGAACGTCATAATGGGAAAGTTATTAAATTGTGGTTCCTAAGAATTATGATTCATCTTTCATATCAAAAAGCATACCATTTTTCAATCATATCGATTGATCAATTTTTTATTAATCATTCACCTTATTTTCGTTCATGAACTGAGAAAAAATTTCATTGGCTGTGTAAAAATCATACTGTTGAATACAATTCATAATTTTTTTGTAGTTGATTTCTTCACCAATTTTTTCAAATACAGGTTTAAGCGAAGTTGCTAATTCAGGTATTCCAATAGGATCTGCTTCTTTTAAAAGAATTTTGAATTGTTTCAACTCTGGCAATGCTTGTCTAATAATGGTTGAATGATCTTCTTTACTCAGTTGATGATCGGGAAAAATTTCATTCTGAGAATCATCGACATCTGGTTCATTATCTTTAGAATTAAATCCAGGTAACGTATGAATAAAATTGACAGTACGGATAATTGTTTTATCCAGATTATCAATGAACGATGAAATCTGGTCTTTTTGATTTTCTTTAAGAGCAGACTCTAATTGTAGAGCAGCCTTTTGTGCCAATTTAGCTGATAGGTTCCCGGCAGCACCTTTTAAGCTATGAACTTCTCTGATCGCTGTATCATAATCTTTTTCAATTAACTCTTTTATTTTTGGTATAAAATCTGAATAAGTAGAACAAAAAAAGTTCAACAATTCATTATAGACACTTTGATTACCACCCAGACGTTCCATTCCTTCATCTATAACCAAAAGATCAGTTTGATATTCTTCTTTCTCTAACGGCTCTTTTCCAACATTGGGTTCTATAATTGCCTTATCGGTTGGCTTTGTAGTTGTTTTTTCAGTAGTGTGTTTTGAAAGAATATTTTCATCAACAGGTTCTAATAAAGTTGTTTTTTCTATCGTTTTCGTTTCAGTTACATGATTGGCTTGATATTTGCCCCATTTTTTTATTGCTTCAAATAATTGTTCTCTATTGATTGGTTTCGTAATATAGTCATTCATTCCAGCATCAATACAAATTTCCTTATCGCCTTTCATTGCATGTGCGGTCATGGCTATTATTGGAAGCGACTGGTATCCAGACATTTGACGAATTTTTCGAGTCGCTTCAAGACCATCCATTTCAGGCATTTGAATATCCATCAGTACGATGTCATATTTTCTATTGGAAATTGAGTCGATGGCTTCTAAACCATTATTGGCAACATCTACTGAAAATCCCTCACTTTCAAGTATTTCAAGGGCTACCCGTTGATTAAAAAAATTATCTTCAACAAGTAATATTGCAATGTCTGAACTGTCTTCAGCCTCGTTTGTTGTTTGTGAAATTGAGCTTTCTGTCTGTTCAATATATTCAGGTTTAATGTGATCCATATTTTGTTTATTCAATAATGTCACTATAGTGTCAAATAAAGAAGACTGCTTGATCGGTTTTAGAATAAAGGCGTCAAGCCATCTGCGATCTTCAGATTTAATTTCCTCTTCCTGACCGAAAGCAACCATAATAACAATTGGAATATTTTTATATGAATTGATTTTACGAATATGTTGAGCTGTTTCAATACCACTTAATCCTGGCATGAAGTAGTCCAGAATGATCAGTTTCATATTTGATATTGGTGACGTTGGATCATTGAGAATGGATAATGCTTCGGCGCCTGATCTTGATATAATTGTTTCAAAACCAAATGATTCAACAATCTGTTGAGTCACTTTCAAACTATTAATATTGTCATCAACCAGTAATAATGTTGATTCAGAAATATCTTCAGAGAAAACATATTTTTGTCGTGGACTTTCAGACTGTAACTCAAATCTTGCTGTAAAAGAAAACGTGCTCCCTTCTTCAGGAGTACTTTCTACTGAAATTTCTCCACCCATCAGTTCTGTTAAACGATTACATATTGATAGACCGAGTCCTGTCCCACCATACTTTCTCGTTGTTGATTCATCGGCTTGCGTAAAAGCCGAGAATAGTTTATGTATAAAATTTTTTGGAATACCGATGCCAGTATCTTTTACAGAAAAATTCAGAAAAGCAGACTGATTTGATATCTCCACTGGCTCTATTGATAGGATGATCTCACCTTTATCGGTAAATTTCACTGCGTTGGACATTAAATTCACAATAATTTGCCTCAGCCTTGAAGGATCGCCTACCAAGCCATTTGGTGTATCTTTGTGGATGAAAACAATAAATTCAATATTTTTCTGTGCGGCTTTTTCACGGAACATATCTGTAATATTATCAACGGTTTCTTTTAAATAAAAATTGGTTTTTTCGATATCCAGTTTTCCAGCATCAATCTTGGAAAAGTCCAAAATATCATTAATCAAATTCAGTAAAGAATGTGCAGATGTATTGATAATTTGCTGATATTCACGTTGACGATCAGTCAAGTGGGTTGTTAACAAAAGGTCTGACATGCCAATAATTGCATTCATCGGCGTTCTGATTTCATGACTCATGTTAGCCAAAAAATCAGATTTGGCTTGTGCTGCTACTTCAGCATCTTCTTTTGCCTCAATCAAATCGTTTTCATGTGCACTAAATATTTTTACGGTAAAATAAGCAATTAGCCCGGATAACAGTAAACAAATAAAGCAAACAACAATTAAAACTGAATTCCCGGTACTTTTTCCATTCGTCATATTGATTTGTAACTTTGAAACATCTTTTTGAACTTTAAGAACTAAAATTTCAATATCATGTGTCATCTGATTTGTTATGAATCGATTCTTTTCCATAAGCTGATTGCTTGCTGTTCTGATGTCGATGTCTTTCTGACGTATTTTAAATATATCATTGTCTCCTTCACCAAACGAAATGATTCTTCTTTCAATTTGAGCAACATTTTCAGCTAAAATAGGATTGCGCTTTGCCAAAGCACTGAAGTGAAATATTTCCGCAGCCTGATGAAAGGTTGAACGACTTCTACGATAAAGACTTTGAATATTGGATAATTGATCAATCTGATATACATCCATAGCTGAGTTAAAAAGGCTGATCAATAGATTACCCTCTGCCTTGATATTAAGTGCATAACCTAAGTCTTTAACGGTACCATTCATCAGTTCTTCTATTGAATCAGTGAATAGTTTTCGGGTTTGTTTATTGAAATCTGTTATGGCCTGCTTTTTTTGATCAATACAATTTTTGGAATGAAATAGAAAATCATCCAATGCATGAACTGCGTCTAAATAATATTGATTCTGTGGTGTCACATAAAGTGATTCTGAAAATGAAGTCAATGCTGTTTGATATGTGCTTAGTGTTTTGGTTAAGCCGGTGTATGATTCAGGTTCAATGTTTTCAGCTATTTCTTCAAGCTTTGTTTGCGTTTCATTAATCCATTGCGTTTGAAATGTAAGCGTTGCATGATTGGGTTTTGTAAAGCTATAAATCATTTGGTCATAACATTTTTTTCCTGAAGCATTGATATCATGCAGAAAAATTGTTGGCTTTACAGTTTCTCGTAAAAAAACTTTGACGGCAGTATAATTTTTGCGTGCTGTACGGCGGCTAAATAAATTTGCAAGAGAATCAGCGCCATAGATAATAGGAGTGACCGTATCAACCAGATCATTATGAAGTTTCAAAATTCCTTGTTTTTGGTCATGGATTTGTTTGGATAATTCAATACGCTTTGAGGTAGCATTTTTTATCTCAGTCAACGTTTGAGATATTTTAGAACTGGATGTTTTAATATCTGAAACGATTTTTTCAACGGAACGTGAGGCGAGTAATTGTAAATTATAATCAATTTCATTAGTGAGTTGATCCATGCGTTTTGACGTTGAACGAAGTTGTTCAACGTTCTCCGATGATGCCAAAACAGGTGCTATAGCTGTAAGCATCGCACTTCTTTCAGATAAACGCATGGCCGCTAACATTTCAGGTATGGCTTCACCAGTTGTACTGTCCATTACTTTACCAAAACGATTGAATGAATAAATAGAAAAGACAGTTGAAAAAAGAATTAAAAGCCAAATGCACAGAAATGAAATGTACAAACGGGACTGAAAATCATTTAACCATTTCATACGAATATTTTACCTGATAAGGCCATTTTGTTTCAAAATTTTTCCTGCATTACTTTTATCAATAACCATTGTGGGCAATGATATTCTTTTTGCGACCTTTTTACCATTCAAAATACGCATTGCTTGCCGAATACCTTCATCACCAGGTGTTTTATACAAAAAAGTGGCTGTAAGAATACCATCATAAACCCATCGAACACCTTCAATTGGAATACCATCAATACCGAAAAATTTAATTCGATGATGAAGCCCCATATCTTTTGCCGCTAGATATGCTCCAAATGCCATGGGATCATTATGCGCATATACAACATCAATTTTGGGAAATTGTTCTATGGCATCTGCCATTATTTCGTAAGCGTTATCTTGCTTCCAATCTCCATCTTTACCTTCGCCCAATATTTTTATGCCAGGTTCTTGTTTGATAAGATCATAAAATCCACTATGTCTATCCTGTGCTGGCGTTGATAACTTACCCCCCCAGATTTCAACAATATTTCCTTTTGCTTTTCCTTTTCCGCCTAAAAAATTAACAATATATTGACCGGCTGCTTTACCGATAACTTTATTATCTCCACCAATAAACTGAGTATATTGATCATTGGTAATATCCCGGTCAAGAACAATAACAGGGATTTTTGCTTGATAAGCTTTATTAATAACAGCTGTAGGTTCTTGAGCCGTTTTGGGAGATATCAAAATCACATCCACTTTCATTTTAATAAAATCTTCAAGATCCGCAATTTGTTTATGGATATTATCATTTCCATCACGGACAATTAACTGAACTTCTGGATACTTTTCAGCTTCAGCTCTGAGTTCTTTATTAAAATATAACCGCCAGGGCTCAGTAGTCGTTACTTGCGAGAAGCCAATGACATATTTTTTTTTCATTGTTGCATAACCGACCATTTGGAAACCAAAACACCCTATACAAATCAGAATTAGAATTCGTTTGCTTATAAGCATATAATAATTCTCCTTTTTAAGATATTATTTACCGAGCGGTGGCAATCCCATAGATGATCGATATATCGATAACTGACGATCTCTTCCGAAATCGTCTGTAATTTTATCCCATTCTTTCGCAATCGTATCAAGTGCTTCTTTTACAGAAACTTCTTTTTTTAAAGCACGTGTCAGGTGTATTTCAAAAGATCTGGTATATTGATGTAAACCCGGAATTCTTAGATCTAATGCAGCACAGGGAGCATCTAAACTCGCTTTTAATACGGATAAATATTCTGATGCTGATTGCCGTGATAAAGCTTTTGTCCAGGCATCAATACTCGTAAAATGAGTAAATCGATATGGATTAATACCTGTACCACTTTTCACAACATCTTTTAAACTATTATCTGGATTCGTATACCACATGATATAATCCCATGCAGCTTTTTTATTTTTGCTATTTGATGGTACCCCAGCAACCCATCCACCAAAAGCCAAAAAAGGAGCCAGATGAGTTGTAGACATTTTGTCCCATTGTTTTTTGGGGGTATTCCAAACTTCTTTTGTTCCCGGTAATACAAAAAAACCAACTTTACCGATAATCTGAGATTGTTTGGGATCAAAGGCCATTGGTCCTGTATCTCCCCAATCCAGTGCCAGTGCAGCTTGTCCACTCAAAAAAGCTTTGCGAACACCGACAATATCAAAATTAATTGCACCTGGAGGACAATAATTAAGTATTTCCAAATATTCCGTAACAGCTCTCACCCATCCAGGATTATTGATTTGAGGTGACATTGTTTCTGGGTGAAAAAATTGTGCCCCTGGATAATCTGGATGATTGGTATACGCTGATGCCCTACTAAAAACATCCCAAAATTGTTGCCCGCCAAAGGCGAAGGCTTCTGCTGCACCGTAAATTTTTTTTCCATTTGAGTCTTTTTTTCCTGTAAAGAATTTTGCTATATCTGCATATTCTTTCCACGTTTCTGGAATAGCTAATTCATAGTGATATTGCTTCTTAAAAGCCTGTCTATTCTCCTCATTTTCAAACAAATCTTTACGATAATAGCCATTGAAAAGATCTCCATCAACTGTGACGGCAATCCAACGACCATCCCATTTCATTAATCGATCCCGATAAGTTGGATGAATATCGTCAAAAGATTCATCTTCAGCAATTTCGTCAGGCAATTCATCCAAATAAGGAAAAAAATCACCTGCCCAGCCAGGGGCAAAAAGTATTACATCATAAACAGGCTCTTTTTGTGTCATAGATTGATAGAAGTGATCGAACAAATCTTTAAAAGGATGCTGGATAACTTTCACTGTTCCATTTGTTCTTTTTTCCCATGTTTTCGCATGAGCAATAGCAGGGCTGCCTATAGCAGAAACATTCTGAACACCAACAGTTATCTGTACACCATTAAATTGTTTTGCAAATGCTACTGAATTTTGCAACACAACTAATACAAGACATAAAACAAATAAACAGGAACAACAACGTTTAACAACCCGTTCCATGCATAGCCTCCTTGTGAATAATGCGTTAAATCAAATGAAACCAAAAATATGTCAATAATGAACAAATAATATTAACCAATAAGAATAGTCTCAATAAGGATTAGAAGTCAAGTACTTATTCTATATTTTGTGATTTTTTGTAATCATATATTGCACACATCGAAGTAATCATTTTATTCGCTTTTTACCTTTTTACTGTAAATGGAAATTTGTAATGTATGAATGGGGACGTCTATTATGAATGTGAATGTGTGAATGGGGACGTGTGTGAATGTGTGTGAATGTGTGAATGGGGACGGTGTGA
>Ga0272440_1003856_pt1 | contig 10997 bp, 5 predicted proteins | sample SSMMMBAug17_FD_192440 | JGI IMG/M metagenome (GOLD analysis project Ga0272440, IMG submission 192440) | Marine sediment archaeal communities from Little Sippewissett salt marsh, Falmouth, MA, United States - SSM-MMB-Aug17 | ecosystem: Environmental > Aquatic > Marine > Wetlands > Sediment ... | reverse complement strand
TTTTGAGTTTTCAATAGGTTGTTATGATTCAGTTGTTTATGATCAAGATAAGATCAAGAAAATTTCAGAAATACCATCAATGGATGTTCTTTTGGGTCAAATTATGTCTTTGATTAATGCCCCTGCTTCTAAAGTGGCGATGGGGATGAACCAGGTTATGGCTTCTTTGGCCAGAGGGATTAAGGCGGTGGCCGAGTCGAATAATAAAGAGTAAATTTTTTATAGATTTAGAAAATAAGAGTAAAAAGGGACTGTTTCCAGAATTATTATGAGATTTTTATTGGAGGCAAAATCTTTTTACCTTTTATAAGTTTTTATAACTATATCTTTAGGATATTAAATATATTAACTTGAAGAAATTCACTAAGTATAAAGGAGTAAAAAAATGGCGAAACTTACTGTTGAAGAGTTACTAGAAGCGATTAGTAACCTGTCTTTAATCGAAGCATCTGAGTTGGTTAAAGCGATGGAAGAAAAATTTGGAATTTCTGCGGCGGCCCCAGTAGCGGTAGCGGCTGGTGGAGGAGCAGCGGCTGGTGGAGGAGCTGATGCTGGCGGAGCAGAAGAAAAAAGTGAGTTCGATGTTATTCTAACCGGTTTTGGGGACTCTAAAGTCGGAGTTATTAAAGAGGTTAGAGCTATCACTGGACTAGGTTTAAAAGAAGCGAAAGAGCTAGTTGAAGCTGGTGGAAAGCCGGTTAAAGAAAAAGTTGCCAAAGAAGAAGCAGAAGAGATCAAGAAAAAGCTTGAAGCTGCTGGGGCAACTATTGAGATCAAATAAATTTAAATTTGAGTTGAACAACAGGTCACTTAGTTGGCTGTTTGGTTTTACGAAATTTATTTCCTTTGGGGGTAAAAACATTTTTGTTTTTATTATTCATTTCTTAAAAGGAAAATTTTTAGTTAAAAGGGGATTATAAGTGTTAATTTTTATTATTAAACTTATAATCCTGTTTTGTTATTCCCAAAAATAATATTAAGGTTTGGTTTTTATGCAAGCAAGTAAAAAAGTTGTTAATTTTGGTAAAATCAACGCAGGTTTGGATTTGCCAAATTTAATTAAGGTTCAATTAGAGTCTTATGAATGGTTTTTGCAGAGAAATTCCACCAAAAAGTTGAATCAGGGTTTAGAAAATATCTTTAAAGATATTTTTCCGATTGAAAGCCCGCATGAAGGTTTAGTGCTTGAGTATATTGATTACGAATTTGGTGAGCCGAAATATTCGGTTTATGAATGTAAGGAAAGAGATGTTACTTATGCTTTACCTTTAAAAGCGACTATGCGATTAATTCGAAAAGATAGTATGGAAGTTCGGGAACAGGTTGTTTATATGGGGGATATTCCCTTAATGACTTCTCGTGGAACTTTTGTTGTTAATGGAGCTGAACGAGTTGTTGTTAACCAACTGCATCGTTCGCCTGGGATTTTTTTCTTTTTTGATGAAACTGATCGAATATTTAGTAGCAGAATTATCCCTAATCATGGATCTTGGCTAGAATTTGAAACAGAGAGTAAAGGTCATATCATTGCCCGGATTGATCGGAAAAAGAAATTTCCGGCTACTCTTTTGATTAAGGCTCTTGGTTTTGAAACTAACGAAGAGGTGGCTAAACTTTTTTACGAGACAACTAAAGTTAAACTAAAGAGTGAAGAAGACTACGATAATTTAAATGGAAAGCGAGTCGCTCAAGATGTAGTTTCTAAAGAGAGTGGCGAAGTTTTAATTGAGGTCGCTGAAAGGATTAACATTGATATTATTGATCAGATTAAAGAAGAAAAGATAAAAGATGTTGAGATTCTTAATTTTCCTAATGACAAAGATGATTCTTTTTTAAGAGCAACTTTAGATTCAGAAGGGGATTACATTAAAAAGAACTTCAAGAAGGGTGACTTGGAAGGCTACAGCAGTTATGAACTGGCCCTCCTAACAATTCATTCGGTTATGCGTCCAGCTGAACCTACTAATTTGGAAAATGCTCAGAAAGAACTGGATCGATTATTTTTTAATCCCCGGTCTTATTCTTTAGGCAAGGTGGGACGCTATAAAATAAACAGTAAATTTGCTTCTTATAATTTTCAAGATTTAACCCTTTATAAAGAAGACATTATCTCTTCTTTAAAATATATTTTATATCTTATCGCCGAAGCTGATGGCTATGAAGCTCAGTTCGAGGATGAAGAGGGTAAAAAAGGAAAAGAATTTATCCCTACGATTATTGATGATATTGATCATTTAGGCAATAGAAGAATTCGTTCAGTTGGTGAATTGGTTATGAACCAGGTTAAGGTCGGTTTTCAAAGGATGGAACGGGTTATTAAAGAGAGAATGACTATCCAGGATTTAGATGTTATTACGCCACAAGCTTTGGTCAGTATTAAACCGATAGCTGCCGTTATCAACGAATTTTTTGGATCTAGTCAGTTGTCTCAATTTATGGATCAGACTAATCCGTTGGCTGAGTTAACTCATAAAAGAAGGCTTAATGCCTTAGGTCCAGGCGGTCTTTCCCGAGAGAGAGCTGGTTTTGAGGTCCGGGATGTTCATCCTTCTCATTATGGTCGGATGTGTCCTATTGAAACCCCAGAGGGTCCTAATATTGGTCTGATTGTTTCTTTAAGTGTTTATGGTCAGATTAATCAATTTGGATTTTTAGAGACACCTTATCGGGCGGTTGAAAATGGACGGGTGACTGATAAAATTGAATATTTAACCGCGAATAAAGAGGATAATTATTTTATTGCTCAAGCTAATGCTCTTTTAGATGAGAAGGGTAATTTTGTTAGAAATTTAATCCCTTGTCGAAATAAGGGTAATTTTCCATATAAAAAACCGAAAGAGATTCAGTATATGGATGTATCTCCTAATCAGATTTTTTCGGTTTCAACCGGCTTGATCCCTTTCCTAGAACATGATGATGCTAACCGAGCTTTAATGGGTTCTAACATGCAACGTCAGGCGGTGCCTTTGCTTTTTGAAGAAGCTCCTTTAGTTGGCACTGGAATTGAAGTAGTGGCCGCTAAGGATTCGGGGGTTATTGTTACGGCGGAAAGATCTGGTGAGGTCGTGGGGGTTGATGCTGACTCTATTGAGATTAAAAATAGTTCTGGAAAAATAGATAAATACGAACTTTTAAAATTTAAAAGGACAAATCAGGGGACTTGTTTTAATCAAAAACCGGTTGTGCAGATTGGTGATAAGGTTAAAAAGGGGGATGTTATCTCTGATGGACCAGCTATTGATAATGGACGTTTAGCTCTAGGAAAGAATATTTTAGTCGCTTTTATGCCTTGGATGGGTTATAATTTTGAGGATGCGATTTTGATTTCAGAACGATTAGTTAAGGATGATGTTTATACTTCTATTCATATCGAACAGTTAGAGATTGATGCTCGGGAAACGAAATTAGGTAAAGAGGTTATTACGCGAGATATACCTAATTTGAGTGATAAGGCTTTTAAAAATTTAGATGAGGATGGGATTATTCAGATTGGTTCGGTAGTCGAACCTGATGATATTTTGGTTGGTAAGATTACACCTAAAGGAGAGCAGGAGCTTACCCCAGAATATAAATTATTGCATTCTATTTTTGGTGAAAAAGCGCGGGAGATTAGAGATACTTCTTTAAAAGTTCCTAATGGGGTTGAAGGGATTGTGGTCGATGTTAAAAAATTTTCTCGAGAGAATGGTGATGAGCTGGCTCCTGGGGTAGAGGAACTAGTTAAAGTTTATATTGCCGATAAAAGAAGAGTTTCGGTTGGAGATAAAATGGCGGGACGTCATGGTAATAAAGGAGTTATCTCTAAGATTATTCCTGAATATGATATGCCTTATCTGCCTGATGGCACCCCCATAGATATTGTTTTAAACCCTTTGGGAGTTCCTTCTAGGATGAATTTAGGGCAGTTGTTTGAAACTGAACTTGGTTGGGCGGCTAAAGAATTAGGGCTTATTATCGAAACCCCTATTTTTGATGGCGCTACTGAGAGCGATATTAGAGATTATCTTAAAAAAGCAAATTTACCAGAGGACTCTAAGTCTTTGTTATATGATGGTCGAACCGGAGAGCCTTTTAAAAATTCGGTTATGGTTGGCTACGTTTATATGCTAAAATTAGCTCATATGGTTGATGATAAAATTCATGCCAGATCAACTGGACCTTATTCTTTGGTGACGCAGCAACCGTTAGGAGGAAAAGCTCAGTTTGGAGGACAGCGTTTAGGAGAGATGGAAGTTTGGGCTTTAGAGGCTTATGGGGCGGCTTATACCTTACAGGAGTTATTAACAGTTAAATCGGATGATATGCTTGGAAGAGCTCGAGTTTATGAAGCGATTGTTAAAGGGATAAATTCGGTTTCTCCTGGTATTCCAGAATCATTTAATGTCCTTATTCAGGAACTAAGAGGTCTAGCTTTAGATGTTAAGATTTATGATGATAATGGCACTTTAATGGAATTAAGTGATTGGACCGATAGTTTTAATCGATCCAAAAAAAAGATTAAGATAGATTCTTTAAGTAATGTCTCAGATTAGTTTTATCCCCAAAGGGGATAAGGTTTTCTTAAGTGGACAGCCCATAGACCTGGCACTTAGCTTAGCTTTATAGACAATAAAACTTATAATTTAAAAGGATAAATTATTAATATGAGAAATTTTAACGATTTTAGTTCGATTCAAATTAGAGTGGCTTCACCAGATGTTATTCGAGAGTGGTCTTATGGTGAGGTCAAAAAACCAGAAACAATCAACTATCGGACTTTGAAACCAGAGAGGGATGGTCTTTTTTGCGAAAAGATTTTTGGGACAACTAAAGAGTGGGAATGTTACTGCGGAAAATTTAAATCGATTCGTTATAAAGGAGTAATTTGTGATCGTTGCGGAGTGGAGGTTTCTCATTATAAAGTTAGACGAGAAAGGGGGGGGCACGTTGATTTAGCGATTCCTGTGGCTCATATTTGGTATTATCGTTCTGTTCCTTCCAGGATTGGTCTTTTGCTAAATTTAACGGTAAGTTCTCTAAAATCAGTTTTATATTACGAAAGATATATTATTGTTGATCCAGGAGAAGCCGAAAAAGAGAACTATAAAAAAGATGAAATTATCGATGAAAATACCTATGATGAACTTTATGAAAAATATGGGGAGACTTTTAAGGCTGATATGGGAGCTACGGTTATTAAAGAGCTTTTGGCTAATTTAGATCTTGATGAGCTTTCACGAGAGCTTCGAGCCGAAATCGATGCAAAAGTAGCTAAAGATTCTAAAGTTGATAAAAAGATAATTAAACGTTTAGAGATTGTTGAATCTTTTAAAGAGTCTCATAATCGACCTGAATGGTTAATCCTTGATGCTTTACCTGTTATTCCGCCAGAGCTTCGTCCTATGGTCCAGCTGGATGGTGGTCGGTTTGCTACTTCTGATCTTAATGATCTGTATCGGCGGGTAATCAATCGAAATAACCGTTTAAAGAGGCTTTTAATGCTTCGAGCTCCAGAGATTATTGTTCGAAATGAAAAAAGAATGTTACAAGAATCAGTAGATGCCCTTTTTGATAATAGTCGTCGTAAAAAAGCGATTAAAGGTAAAGGGAATCGTCCTTTAAAATCTTTAAGTGATATGCTAAAAGGGAAGCAGGGTCGTTTTAGACAAAATCTTTTAGGAAAAAGGGTCGATTATTCTGGCCGTTCTGTTATTGTGGTTGGGCCAGAATTAAAGTTATGGCAGTGTGGTTTGCCTAAAAAAATGGCGATTGAGCTTTTTAAGCCTTTTATTATGAAAAGATTAGTTGATAAAGACTATATTCAAAATATTAAATCAGCCAAAAGGATGGTTGAGTTAGGAGAACAAGAGGTTTGGGATGTTTTAGAGGAGGTTATTAAAGAACATCCGGTCTTGTTAAACAGAGCTCCAACTTTGCACCGTCTAGGGATTCAGGCTTTTCAGCCGGTTTTAATCGAAGGGAAAGCGATTAATCTTCATCCTTTGGTTTGTCATGCTTACAATGCTGACTTTGATGGAGATCAAATGGCAGTTCATGTGCCTTTGTCACCTAGAGCTCAGTTAGAGAGTTGGACTTTGATGCTTGCTTCTGGCAATTTACTTTCGCCTGCTAGTGGTCAGCCTGTAGTTACCCCTTCTCAGGACATTGTTTTAGGAATTTATTATTTAACTTCGGAAAATCAAACAAAAACGGAAAATTTAAAAGTCTTTTATGATCAGACTGATATTGAAAAAGCTCTTGATTATGGGCAGATTGATATAGGAACCAAGATAAAATTTTTCCTAGAGGAGGAATTTATTGAGACTACGGCGGGTCGAATTATATTTAATGATCTTTTGCCTAAAGACTACTCTTTTGTAAATGAAACGGTTAATGATAAAAAACTAGCTAGTATTATTGCTGATATTCTCAGAATTTTTGGTTCTAGGGTAACGGTTAAGATGCTTGACGATGTTAAAGAGGCTGGTTATACCTATGGAACTAGCTGGTCACCTACGATCTCTTTATCTGACATTAAAATCCCTGATCTTAAAGAGAATATTATTGCGGATGAAAATAAACGGGTTGAAAAGATAGAGAATGAGTACCGAAACGGTTTTATTACTGATGAAGAACGATATAATCGGGTAGTTGATTTATGGACTAATGCTAATGAAAATATTGCGGAAAAAATGTTTGACGAATTAGCTGAAGATAAACAGGGTTTTAATCCGGTTTATGTTATGGCTAAATCTGGAGCAAGAGGGAGTAAACAGCAAATTAGACAGTTAGCCGGGATGAGAGGTTTAATGGCTAAACCGACTGGAGAAATTATTGAGGTTCCGATTATCTCTAATTTTAAAGAAGGTTTAACTGTTTTAGAATATTTTATTTCGACAAATGGGGCTCGAAAAGGTTTAGCTGATACTGCTCTAAAAACAGCTGACGCTGGTTATTTAACCAGAAGATTAGTTGATATTGCTCAAGATGTAGTCGTTACGATTGAGGATTGTGGTACAACTTCTGGAATAGATATTAACTCTATTAAAGAAGGTGACGAAGTTATCGAGTCTTTAGGCTCTAGAGTTTTGGGTCGAACTCTTTTGTATGATTTTGTTCATCCAGTTACAGGCGAAATTGTTTGCAAAGGGGACGAAATAGTAACCGAAGAGGTCTCTAAGGTTATTGATGATTTAGATATCGATTCTTTAGATATTAGATCAGTTTTAACTTGTGAAAGTCCTTTAGGGGTTTGTCAAAAATGTTATGGGCGTAATCTTTCTACAAATAAACGGGTCGATTTAGGAGAAGCTGTTGGGATTATTGCGGCTCAATCAATTGGTCAACCAGGAACTCAGTTAACAATGAGAACTTTTCATATCGGGGGAATTGCTTCTCGAGCGGTGGAAGAGAGTGAGATTAAACTAGATTATCCTACTTATGTTAAAGATATTACTTCTAAAATGATTAAAACTGAGGAGAAAAAGAATATTTCTGTTCGGCGAGGTTACCTTGTTGTTCAAAGGGTAGTAGCCATAATTAAGCTTAAAGATGAGAAATTGGCAGTAAAAGAGGGGGATAAAGTTTATGCCGGGAGTGTCTTAGCTAAGGGTTCGAAAAAAGATGATGTCATTTTAGCTCCTAACGCTGGTTTTGTAAAAGTCGACAAAAAGAAGGTTTATTTGCTGGGAGAGATTAATTCTATCCCGATTAATGTTGGAGCTGAAATTTTTGCTAAAGAAGAAAAAATTACAGAAAGAGGAGAAATTTTAGCTTCTTTTGATCCTTGGTTTGAGTCTATTTTAACTGAAATTAGGGGTAAGGTTGAGTTTGTTGACGTTGAGTTAGGTAAAAGTTTGAGAGAAGAGCTTGATCCCCAGACTAATTTTACAAAAAGGCTTATTGTTGAGTATAAGACCGAAAGGTTAGAGCCGAGGATTAATATTACAGGAGCCGGTGGCCAGATTGTCACTTATCTCTTGCCTAAAGGGGCTCATTTAATGGTCAATGATCAGGATAAGGTTAGTGCTGGAACGATTTTAGCTAAACTTCCTCGTGGAGCAGAAAAAACTAAAGATATTACCGGAGGATTGCCTCGAGTTGCTGAACTTTTTGAGGCTCGGATTCCTAAAGATGCGGCCACTTTATCTGAAATAGATGGAGTAGTTAAAATTGGAGAGATTATTAAAAATAAAAGAAAAATTATAGTTAAGGGTGTTAAAAAAGAAGAAGAATATACAATTCCTTTGACTAAATTTTTACGGGTTCAGGATGGTGATTATCTTGTTAAAGGTGAAAAAATAGATAATGGTCCGGTTGACCCCCATGATATTTTAAAGATTAAAGGGCCACGAGAATTGCAGAAATTTTTAGCTAGGGAGATTCAAGAGGTTTATAGACTACAAGGGGTAGCTATTGACGACAAGCATATTGAAATTATTGTTCGTCAAATGTTACGTAAGGTTAGAATTGATAGCCCCGGAGACTCTAGTTTTGTAATTGAACAGGTTGTAGATCGATTTGATTTCTTGAAAGAGAACGAAAGAGTAGTTGAAGAGGGAGGAGAGCCTGCTACAGCTGTTCCGATTTTAATGGGAATTACTAAGGCTTCTCTAAATACGGAGTCTTTTATTTCAGCGGCTTCTTTTCAAGAAACAACTAGAGTTTTAACTGAAGCGGCTATAAAAGGAAAGACGGATCATCTTAGAGGTTTGAAAGAGAATGTTATTATTGGTCATATAATTCCAGCGGGAACCGGTTTTAAAGAGTATAAAGATCTCTCGATTTACCAGAAAGAACCAGGAGATCTTGATCTAGTTGAACAGGATGACGAGGATGAAATTATAGCTGATAAAAATGAAAAAGCAGAGGAAGCAACGGTTTAAGTTAACAAGATTGGAATTATTTATATTGTCATCCCCGCGTAGAAAGAATTGAGATAAAAAAAGTTTAAGTTAACTTTGCTTGACAAAAATTAGGAAGCTTAATATTAATTAAATAATAAAAAATAGGGAAATTCGATGCCAACAATAAATCAACTTATTCGAAAAGGAAGAAAAAGTAAATCTAAGAAAACAAAAGCCCCGGCTTTAAAACAGTGTCCTCAAAGAAGAGGGATTTGTACCAGAGTTATGACTTTTACGCCGAAGAAACCTAATTCGGCTTTGAGAAAGGTCGCTAGGGTTAGGTTGACGAACGGGATTGAGGTTACGGCCTATATCCCTGGAGTTGGTCATAATTTACAAGAACACTCGGCTGTTTTGATCAGAGGAGGAAGGGTTAAAGACCTTCCAGGGGTTCGTTATCATATTGTCAGGGGTTCTTTAGATACTTTGGGAGTAGATGGACGTAAAAAAAGTCGATCTAAGTATGGTTCTAAAAAGCCTAAAGCCTAAAGCCTAAAATAAAATTAGAATTTAGTTAACATAAATTATAGAAAATAAATTAAAAGAGGATTTTAATGAGAAGAAGGAGACCACCGAAAAGAGAAATTTTACCAGATCCTAAATTTAGGAGTAAAATTGCTTCTAAGTTTATTAGCTGTATGATGCGTGAAGGGAAAAAAGGGGTTTCGGAAACCATTTTTTATAAAGCAATGGATATTATTGGAGAAAAAACTCAAAAAGAACCTTTAGAGGTTTTTATCAAAGCTTTAGATAATGTTAAACCTTTGGTTGAAGTTAAGTCTAGACGAGTAGGGGGAGCCACTTATCAGGTCCCGATTGAAGTTAGACCAGAAAGGCAACAGGCTCTTTCAATTAGATGGTTAATTCAATATTCTCGGGCTAGAAATGAAAAAACGATGTATCAACGACTTTCAGCCGAGTTATTAGATGCTTACAATAATTCAGGAACTTCTATTAAGAAAAAAGAGGATACTCATAAAATGGCCGAAGCAAACAAAGCTTTTTCTCATTTTAGATTTTAGTTGTCTTTAATTATATTTTTATAATCAGAACATAAAACCAGGATTAGTCCTGGTTTTTTAATTAGATGAGATAAAAAATGCCTAGAAAATTTCCGTTAAATAGAACTCGAAATATTGGAATAATGGCCCATATTGATGCGGGTAAAACCACCGTCACAGAGCGAATTTTATATTATACAGGTAAAACTCATAAACTGGGCGAAGTGCACGAAGGGACGACCGAGATGGATTGGATGGAGCAAGAAAAGGAGAGAGGGATTACTATTACTTCGGCGGCCACTAGTTGTTTTTGGAAAAACGCTCAAATTAATATTATTGATACTCCGGGTCATGTTGATTTTACGGTTGAAGTTGAACGGAGTTTAAGGGTCCTTGATTCGGCGATTACGGTTTTTGATGGCGTAGCTGGAGTTGAATCTCAAACTGAAACCGTCTGGAGGCAAGCGGATCGTTATCAGGTCCCTCGGATCTGTTTTATTAATAAGTTAGATAGAGTTGGAGCAGATTTTTCTAGATGCTGTCAGATGATAAAAGATCGTTTGTATGCCTCTCCTCTTATTTTACAAATTCCGATTGGAATTGAAAATGATTTTAAAGGGGTAGTTGATCTGGTTGAAAAAAAAGTTTATTTTTGGGAAGAAGAGAGTGGTCGTGAATTTATAAAGGCAGAGATTCCTGAAGATTTCAAAGAAGAAGCTAATAATTATAGAGAGCAATTAATTGAACAATTAGCAGATTTAGATGAACAATTAATGGAAAATTTTTTGGAAGGCCTTGAGCCGACCCTGGAAGATTTAAAAAAAGCGATTAGAGAACAGACAATTAAGTCTAAGGTTTTTCCGGTTCTATGTGGGACTGCTTTAAAAAATAAGGGGATTCAGCCTTTGCTTGATGCGATTTTAGATTATTTTCCTTCCCCTCAAGATGTCAAGCCGGTTCAAGGTTTTAATCCTTTAAAAGAAGAAGAGTCAATAACTAGAGAAGCTAATGACAAACAGCCTTTTTGTGGTTTAATTTTTAAGGTGATGTCGGATCCTTATGTGGGGAAACTTCTTTATCTTCGGGTCTATTCGGGTCATTTGAAAACAGG
>Ga0272440_1003855_pt1 | contig 11000 bp, 6 predicted proteins | sample SSMMMBAug17_FD_192440 | JGI IMG/M metagenome (GOLD analysis project Ga0272440, IMG submission 192440) | Marine sediment archaeal communities from Little Sippewissett salt marsh, Falmouth, MA, United States - SSM-MMB-Aug17 | ecosystem: Environmental > Aquatic > Marine > Wetlands > Sediment ... | reverse complement strand
AAGAACCCAGGCAATATCACCTTTGAGATTATTGAACTGTTTTTTTGCATATCGATGTCTTGGATACTCATATTGAACAGAATCCTGTTCTTGTCCATCGGGATATACAATGCGCGTACCAGCCAAGCCAACTTGAGGATTGGTATCCATAAATTCTGTCATTACATTAAATATGCCTGATTGTATCTGTGTATCAGGATTTAAAAAATAAATATAGCGCCCTTTACACTTTGGAACAGCCAGATTATTGGCCTTTCCAAAACCAAGGTTCTGATCACTCTCGATTAATTGCACCCAGGGGTAACTTTTTTTGATTAAAGATACGCTTTCATCCTTTGAAGCATTGTCAACAACAAAGGTTTCCAATGGAAAGTCCAGATCTTGCTCAATTGATTTTAAGCATGGTCCAATAATATGAGCAGTATTATAATTTACAATGATGATTGAAATGACTGGTTGTGCCATAATAATATATCTCCATCATTTTTGTTTTATTAAGGCATCCATAAATCTTCCCAGCTTTTATCCCAGCCAGAATGCCTTTTTAACAACTTTGTAATTTGTTTTTGACAGTTCCGAATTGTCTTTAAAGCAAATTTTTTATCATGTTCAGCAGGGAAGTTATTATATTTATCAATATGTTCACGAATTGCAGATCGCTGGCCTGTCAGTTTCACTTTGTCGTCAGCCATAATATGTTACTCCACTTTTTTGATATTCAGACGCCTGATTATATCATACAACAGTACACTGGCCGTTGCAGAAACATTGATTGAGTTAACCATCCCGTAAATCGGTAAATGTACGATACAATCAGAAATGTTTAATACATCATGAGAAACACCATCATACTCACGTCCCAATACAATACATAAAGGAAGTTGATACTTCGCTTCCTGGTATTCTATGCTTGCATTGGATATTTCTGCAGAAACAATAAAAATTCCTTTTTGTTTTAAGATATGAATCAGATCAAGCGTATTTTCATGATACTCCCATTTTACCCATTTTTCAGAACCTCTTGAGCTTGCCTTAATTTTTCTGTTGGGTGGAACAATCGTATCTCCACATAAATAAACTTTTTTTATGAGAAGTGCATCTGACAATCGCAGAATAGTGCCTATATTGTGCGCACATTTCAGACTATCCAAAACAAGATATACAGGATTTCGTGATATCATTGAAAATTCGTGTCTTGATCTTTTTGTTGAACGAAGTTCCTTTTTGTTTAACTGTCTATTCATCTTCTTTCTCGTCGTAGTATTCCCAAAGTTTTTATCATCTCTATTTCCTGAAAAATACCCGATTCAAGCGCTTTTTTGTATATTTGATACGGCGCCTGTCCGCCCTGGGATGGATCAGGAAATATATCGTGAATCAATAAATATCCACCCTCCAAAATGTGAGGTGTCCAACATTCATAATCTTTTGTTGCCGATTCAAAGGTGTGGCTGCCATCAATAAACACCAAACTTAAGGGGGTTTTCCATGACCTGGCAACTGTTTCAGACCTGCTTACAATTGGAATGACTGTATCTTCCAATGTGGCATTTTCCAAAGCGGATCGTAGAAATTTGAGCGTATCAATCTTACCTGTTGTTTTATCCAATAAATCTGGATCAAAGTATTCTTCTCCAGGTTGCTGTTCTTCTGATCCGCGATGATGATCAATTGTAAATAATATCTGATGATGCTTATGAAAACCACCGCCCAGGTAAAGTGTTGATTTTCCACAATAGCTGCCAATTTCAAGTCCAGGTCCAATTTGAGCTGCTTTTTGAGCATATTCAAATAAGCCCTGTCCTTCTTCAATTGCCATAAATCCTTTTGTGTTATCAATTATATCGTGATATTGATTCATTTTTTTCTCCATTTTACTGCAACAGTTGCAGATACAATCCAGTCGATCTGTGCATTAAGCATCTGAAACAAGTGATTTCGTTATCATTGTTTTACATTTGCATCACATTTAACTATCTTTAAATCCTTAATAGAAAACTCTCTGTGAACCAGTTGATTTGCCAGTGAATCAGGCGAGTCTCCTTTGATGGGAACATACAAAAAAATGCCTTTATAATTTTTTGCAAGGCGACCCAATTGATTGCCAAAACCAAGAGCAAAAGCACCCTTAGCTGTTGCCATTGCCAAAATCGTTTTTGGTGAAATATTTTGAAAGTACGTTCCTACATATTTCATTTCATCCCATATAGACAGGGAGTTAACACTGGCTAAACTATCAGTTCCCAGACAAACTGTCAAACCCGATTGAATCATTTGATCAATGTCAGGCAATCGTTCATGCAAATTATAGTTGCTGCGCGGACAAATACATACCGGGCATTGACGTTGTTTGATAATCTCCAGATCAGAAGCGTCAAAATGAAGCAAATGAACCAGCAAGGTATTGTGATCCAGAACACCAATATTGTCTAAATGTTTAACCGGACTTTCTTGGGGTAAATTCCATGTCGTATAATCCACACCGCGGGATTCTAAAAAATCCGCCCAACGGCCCTTTCCTTTTGTAATAAATGTCATTTCAACGTCTGACTCTGCAACATGGACAGAGAAGGGTTTACCTGCTGCAGCCTGTTTTAAATATCGAAATAATTCTGGAGCGGTTGTTTGAGGGGCATGGCCTGCCAGAGAATATGAGCAATTTGACAGCATTACTTGATCCATTTTCTCCAGAGGTGTGCAGTCATTGCCAAAATATTCACGAAACCAGCATCCATAAAGTCCGGATTGCGCAAATAATTTTTTTGTCAGGCTCAAAGATGATATTTCTCCAACTGCACACACACCACTGTTCCAAAGATTTTTACAGGCATCCTGTGCAGCAGCAATGAGCTTTTCAGAAGGAGTCAGGGTTCTTGTTACTACGAGATGTTGAACCCAGCATGTAAATCCCATGTTCATAGGGATGCAATTCTTTAAGGCGGATAGTTCCAAATGTGTGTGCGCGTTAACCAACATTGGCATGATAACGCCTTCGCCCAAATCTGTCGCTGTTTTATCAGAAACGTTCGACACGCACTGAACAATTTGACCGGAAGGTGATATGGTTATCGTTGCGTTATGTAACCAGGTTTCTGGATCTATCATTGCCCATCTTGCTCGATACGCTTTGGATTTTTGTTGTTTTTCTTTCATCATGGGTTTAAAAAATTGATTTGAGCGAAACTTAAATAGCCAGAGCAAACGTTTATGCTCATTGAACCAGGATTACGCTGAAGAAGATGAAAAAAGACGCTTTTAATTCATCTTTTTCGTAAGTGATCCTGGTTCCATAGATATGAGCCGATCTTAAAATAAATAAACAGATATATAAAATAAATCTTTTATGCTTGTAAACAAAGAATTTTTAATTTTTATTTCATTTCATGAATTTTTATTGAAAAATTTTTTACCTTGACATCACGTATTCATATAAAATAAATATCCCAAACAATTATTCTGATTAGTTTTTCCAAGTGCGAGTTTTGTGTGTCCGTGTTAGTCAGTGATTGTCCCGCTTAATTGGAAAAACCAAAGTTGGACGATAATAAATATATAATAAAGGAGGTATTTCTTGAAACCCTTTGATTTTACACAATTTATTCCAAACGCAAGTATGAATTTCGGTAATATGATGCCACCATTACCATCAACCGGACAATATGTTAATATACCAGATGATTTGTCTGAGATTTCTGTATTTAATTCTTCAGAAGAAGTTGATCCGGCTGAAGTTGGTATGACAGCCAATGATGTTCAGGCCATATGGGAAGGTGTAGAAAAATATTATAAAACGGGTGTTCATCCAGCCATTGCACTATGTCTCCGCAGACAGGGCAAAATTGTCATCAAACGAACCATTGGGCATGCAGTTGGCAATGTAAAAGGAGATCCGGAAACACAAAAAATTATTATGCGACCGGAAACACCCATTTGTCAATTTTCAGCCTCAAAAGCGGTGACCGCCATGTTGATTCACCATTTGTCCGAAAAAGGCAAAATCCATCTCACGGATCCAGTATGCCATTATTTACCAGAATTCGGAGCACATGGCAAAGAAGATGTCACCATTCACCATGTCTTATCGCATCGGAGCGGTTTTGGTATTATTCCTGATAATATTGATACCGATATATTGTTTGATCATGATGATGCGGTTAAAATGATTTGTGATATGAAACCGCAATATCCTGCCGGACATACGGCATCATACCATGCCATTACCGGGGGATATATTCTTCACGAAATTCTGAAAAGAGTTACTGGTAAAGACTTACGAGCGTATTTGAAAGAAACCATTCAAGAACCACTGGGATTTAAATACTTTAATTATGGCATTGATGAAAACGAAGTGCATTCCGTTGCAAAAAGTTATTATACTGGAATGCCTGTGGTTTACCCATTGACAATGATCGTTCGACGTTCTTTGGGCGGCCCATGGGATATGGTTATCAAAATGGCCAATGACCCAAGATTTTTTAAATCAATTATTCCATCTGCCAATCTTGTTTGCACAGTTGACGAAATGTGTCAATTTTTCCAATTATTGCTTAATGGCGGTGAATTAAATGGCGTTCGCATTTTCGATCCACTGACTGTTCGAAGGGCAACCATAGAAGCTGGAAAAATGCAACTGGATAAATCAATGGTTCTTCTGCCAATGCGTTATAGTGCTGGTCTGATGTTGGGAAGTGATCCCTTTGGCATGTTTGGACCAAATACAAAAAATGTGTTTGGTCACTGGGGATTTATTAATTCATTTTCCTGGGCGGACCCAGATCGTGATATTGCAGTATCTATGCTGAATACAGGAAAACCATTTTTAACCGCACACCTTGTCAGTCATTTTGACTTGTTGGCTCGCATTGCCAATCATTGTAATAAATAATAAAGTTACTTTCCACCAAAGCATAGAGATTAGTCGTGCCTTGTCTCTATGCTTTGACTACTTAGGAATGCTTTGAAAATAATTTCCCCATTCGGTAAAGTCAGACAAGTCGGATTGTTACGGTTCTCCCATCAGTCATGGCTTCTTTCGCATTGATCATCATATTTGTAACAACCCTATATCAGCTTTAACTGTCCATAACTGACTGTCTATATTGTAATCACAATGAATACTGTTTCCTCTAACAACGAGAGAAACTGTTTCCTGAATAAACTTTGTAGTTTTGTATACCCAAACAAAGTGTTTGTGTCGTCAATTTGCTTGAAGAATGGCTGGGAATAAATTACGAGTTGGAGAGTCCTTTCAGATAGATGCAGACGCTTCATATTCAAATGTTATCCTAAACAAAATGAATTGAATTGAAATTTATCAGTAATAATGATATTGATTTTAACCGAAAAAGATTGTGAGTGCAATTATTAAATCCCTTTTTTTTTATTTTATGAAAGGAATAACAATGAAAAAAATCATAACTCTGAGCATTATTGTCTGGCTGTCAACACTATCAATTGCCTTATCAAATATTTCAGTACAATATATCAACAGCCCAGCCAACACAATTCCAGAAAATTCATCTGCTGGAACTCCGCTGGCTTATATTTATCCAGCCAGTTCAGCACCATTCAGTATCACAGATACCCATTTTTATTTTGATACTTACTATATTGAAGGACTGCTGCAGTATCGCCTGAATGCCTCAGAGACATTTGCCATTGACTATGAATCTGCCGCTCCTGCTTATACCTATACGCTTACTGTGTCTTACAATACTGGATACTCCAATATCGCCTTAACCATTGGAGATATAAACGAGCCGCCATTAATTCAACAGCAATCTTTTGATTTAACCGAAAATACAGTCAATGGAACATCAGTGTATCAGGTTCTTGCAACGGATCCGGATATCTATACCGGTTTCAATAGTTTATCCTACAGCATTATTGGCGGTAATGGCAGTAATGCCCTCTCAATTGATCCCAATACCGGATGGATTCGTGTGAAAGATAAAACCTATTTGGACTATGAAAGTAATCGCAATCTCTATCTGACTGTTTCGGTATCTGATGGCAAACATGATGATATCGCCACGATTAGTGTGCATATGATCAATATCAATGATAATGCGCCTGTGATAAAAGATCAAAATTTTACGCTGGGCAAAGATGTCCCAAAGGATACATTGGTTTCAACAATCTATGCAAGCGATCCTGATGGTAACGCCCTGTCCTTTTCCCTGATCACTGGGAATTCCAATGATGCTTTTACGATTGATGCGACAACTGGCACACTCAGAGTCAATAATTCAAGCCAGATTTTGAATGATGGCCCCAGCTATTTTCTCACTGTTGCTGTTTCAGATTCAGGCTATACATCGACAGCTCAAATTCGTGTGGATATTAGTGATATCAATTATGCACCCGTGATCCAGACAATTAACGATCATACAGGAACAGTCAATACCGCACGTCATATTTCATTTCATATTGAAGATTCCAATGGAGAACAACTACTCATTTCAGCAACATCAGGTTCACAATCAATTGTTCCCAATGGAAATATTCAAATTGATGCCAATTCATCACCCTATCAGTTATACGTTCTGGAGGGCAGTCAAGATTTGACATTAACAATGCTGCCACGCAACACAACGGGGACAAGTGAGATTACAATTTATGTATCAGATGGCACAGAAACAGTTTCGACCCAATTTGATTTTAAAGTACTGCCCAATTCAGCACCAATCATTTGTGATATTCCTTTTCAGGCATTTGATATCAAAGCAGGAACATTGATTAAAAGTTTTACTGTATCTGATTCCATTGGCGAAGTCTGCAACCTGTGGGTATCATCAGACAATGAATTGGTGATTCCCACAACTCAGATCCTTATTGACAACAATGGCCAAAACACTTCATTTATGGCAGATGATTCTCCCAGACTTGTCACGTTAAATATCACCCCTTTGATTACAGGTTCTGCCAATATACAAATTTTAGCCATTGATGCTGGTGGTCTTCAGGATATTGAAACATTTGAATTGCGTGTATCGACATCACCAGACATTTCGGCTATCAGTAATGTTCAAATCATAGAAGATGTTTTAAGCAATGCCATTTCTTTTACGACATTAACGCAGGAGCCAGGAAATCTGGAAATTTCGGTGATTCCAGATAATCTGGATTTAATTCCTGCAGATGCTTCACATATTACCATTTGTCATAATTCTATTTGCATTGCGGGACAGACGAGAAGTATTGATCCTGTTCAGAATAATCAGGAAACCATTCAATTTTATTTATTGTCCAAACAGAATCAGTATGGCCAAGTGGGTATGACTGTCACTGTGATGAATGAATATGGTCTAACCAGCACAACACATTTTACAACAACAATCACCGCGCAAAATGATTCACCCGTGATTGTCAGCATGGGAGATGCTGGAATCTATACAGAACAGGGCATGCCCGCTCAAATAATTAATTCTGCAATTATCCAGGATGTGGATGATACCTATCTTGAAAATGCCCGAATTGTTATTTCCCAGAACTATCATTCTGGCGATATTTTGAACTATGTGGCCAGTGAACGTATTTCTGGCTTATTCATTCCTGAAATCCGAACCCTTCAGTTGACAGGTGTGGATACAATCGCTGCTTATCAGACAGCTTTTCAAACAATCATGTATTCCAACACAACAGACAATCCCAATCCCTTACCTCGGACGTTTTCAATAACTGTCAATGATGGCGTTACTGACAGTGCGGCTGTCAGCCACACACTGACCATCATCGCAATAAATGACCCACCGACATTAACTGCAACAACTCGTGCGATCACAGCAACTGAAAGTTTATCCATTGCCATTGCACCCGATATTGTGCTTTATGATCCAGATAATGAGTATCTCGCCAATGCCACAATTCAAATTGTTGAGGGTTTACAGTATACTGAAGACACATTAATTGTTACTGATACACCGCTGATAACTGCAAGCTATCAAACATCAACTGGCATTCTTTCATTAACCGGTGCTGCCACAGTTGCCGATTACCAGGATGTATTGCAATCTGTCCAATATAAAAACACCAGCGATAATCCCAACACTTACACTCGGCGGGTTCGTATTGATATTTCTGATGGTCAGTCTCAAAGTCAGCCGCTGACCCAGACACTTTTTGTTGTGCCGCTCAATGATGCCCCCACATTAACTGGTGCAGGGGCAACCATTGCCTATGTTGAAAATGATCCTGCCATTAATATTGCCAGTAATATTGTGGTAGATGATGTTGACAATGACAAGATTTCAAGTGCTATTGTATATTATATTACGGGTTACCAGAAAGGAGCAGACAGGTTAATAAAGACAATTCCTGGTGGCAGCTTTTCATGGAATGAGGATAGTGGTATTTTGAGTATTTTTGGAAAAAGTTCAGCTGTATGGTACCAGGCTGTATTGAATGGGATACAATATCAGAATATCAGTGATAATCCAACACCAGGCAATCGCACCATTGCTTTTATGGTTGATGATGGTCAAGAAGGCTCTAATGATGTCACACAAGTAATTAGCGTCCAACCTGTAAACGATGCGCCTATCCTGACAGCCAAATCAATCGTTGTTCCTTATACAGAAAATGCCATCATATCCATGACCCAATCTCTGACAATCACTGATTATGACAACGAAAATCTCCAACAGGCCATTATTCGTATCAGCAGCGGTTACAATGTCATGGAAGACCAACTAAATTTTACCCCTGTCGGCAATATCAGACATACATGGCATGCAGGATCTGCAAGTATCACGCTGACTGGCAATGATTCTATTTCAAACTGGGAGCAGGCTTTTGATCTGATTGTCTATGAAAACAGAAGTGATGATCCCACCACACAAGATCGATCGGTGAGCTTTAAAATATTTGATGGTGATGCATGGAGTGAATCAGTCACACGAACGATTCAGATAATACCAGTCAATGACTCACCCATGCTTTCCATAGATGAAAACGCCTCTTTTACTGAAAAAGCAAGCGCTGTCTCCATTGCCCAAAGTTTTTCTATTATTGATTATGATGGCGATACAATTCAACAATTAACCATCCAAATTGCCTCAGGCTACACAGATACACAGGATATATTGAGGGTAAACAGCGATCCAAACATTCACGCTGCCTGGAACAATGGCACTTTGACACTCACAGGTGCACGTCCAATAGATGACTATGTTAATCTCGTTCGTACACTCTCTTACGAAAATATCAGTATTGCACCTGATCCACTGATCAAGCCCATTGTTTATCGTGCCTGGGATCTTTCAGATGTCAGCGAACCTATTACCCAGACAATGACAATAACACCAATAAATGATCCGCCTGTTTTAACAGGTGGGGGGACAATCATATCCATTACAGAAAATCATCTGGGGCCCATTCTGGAAAATTTTGTGATATATGATCCGGACAGTAAACTAATTCCGCATGCAGAAGTAAGAATTATTGATGCGTATCATCAGTATGAAGACAAATTTGTTTTTGAAGACTCTTTCTTTATCAATGGCTCCTGGCATCAGGATCAAGGATACCTCCAGGTTGATGGTACATATGGATCTGCAAGTCCCCAGTCATTTCAAAGTTTTATCAATTCAGTACAATTCCAGAATTACAGTGACGATCCCTCAACCGATCTTCGTACCATTCAGGTGATTGTGACTGATGGCAGCTTTGAAAGCAATGCACTTACTGGAACAATTCGGATCATTCCAGTCAATGATACGCCGGTTGTGAGCGGTTCATACAGCTATACATATAAAGAAAATAAACAAATGCCGTTTATAAAAGCATTGTTTATTGAGGACCCGGATTCACCCAATCTTCAAAGCGCAACAGTGACAATCCAGGATAATTATGTGCCTGAGGAAGATTTCCTCAGCTTTACCCCCTATTTCAATATCACCGGCACATACAATAATGGCAAATTAAGCCTGACCGGTGATGAAACCAAAGGTCGTTATGTGACTGCCCTTTCACGTGTCATTTATGAAAATATCAGTGACAATCCAACATTAAGCATGCGTACAGTTGCTATTCAAATTCATGATGGTAACTCAGAAAGCCAGGCCGTAACTCATACAGTCGCCATAGAACCGATAAATGACCCACCAGTCATTACCCTGGCACATCCTTCAATTGCATATACTGAAAACGCAAAGGCGTTTTTTCTTGATCCAGACATTGTTTTGTCTGACCCTGATAGTGTTATGCTCAACAAGGCGGTGATTCAAATTATTGATGATACTTATGTTGAAGGTGAAGATGTTCTCAGTTATACCACCACAGGTAATATCCAGGTGAGCTGGAAACCAGTTACAGGCGAATTTGTTTTATCTGGTCTGGCCAGTATCAATGAATATCAAACAGCCCTGGCAAGCATTGCTTATTCCAATAGCAGTAATAATCCATCTTTGCATAATCGTATCATTAAATGGACTGTTTCTGACCCCACTGACAAAAGCCTTTCTGCGACACAAAGCATGCAGGTCATACCTGTAAACGATTTGCCCATCATCACAGGCAGCTCAGGAAAACTGCAATATAATGAAAACAGCTATCTTATTATTGATAATGGTATCCAAATTGTAGATTATGACAATGACACCATTGCCAGTGCATCCATTATGATTGTTGAAGGCTATTCCCAGAATGAAGATTTACTCATATATCCGGAACCGATTGGCAATATCACCCGTACGGGCATGGTGCCTGATTCTGGTGTGTTAAATCTTTCCGGCGTTGATACAATTAACAATTATATAGCTGCCTTGAGAACAATCCAGTACCATAATCTTCAAGATGATCCCAAATTGCATGACCGCCGTATTACCTTTTCTGTTAATGATGGAATGGGCACGCAAAGCAGTATTCCCTCAGAACGAATTATTCAGCTATTTTCAACCAATGATCCCCCCATTTTGGCTGTTAATACAGGAGGATTTGTCAAGGAAGGCACCACATTGTATTTAAGTAAAGATCTATTATCGGCCACAGACCCGGACGAC
>Ga0272440_1003854_pt1 | contig 11000 bp, 2 predicted proteins | sample SSMMMBAug17_FD_192440 | JGI IMG/M metagenome (GOLD analysis project Ga0272440, IMG submission 192440) | Marine sediment archaeal communities from Little Sippewissett salt marsh, Falmouth, MA, United States - SSM-MMB-Aug17 | ecosystem: Environmental > Aquatic > Marine > Wetlands > Sediment ... | reverse complement strand
CTGCTGTCAGTGGATTTCAAAATAGACCATTTAAAATTTGTTTTCAATCAAACTTATAATACAATTTATATTTGTTACATAGTTTAAACGTACAAAATTGGGAGCATAACGCTGTAAATAACCGGCAGTGCAAAACAATGTGAAGCGAAGCGGAACATTGTTTTGCACTGTCCGGTTGATTGTTTGGTTATTAAAAACTTACAATTATACTTATGCTGAAATTACTGGTGTCACTGATACAGAACTTTAGTTGATATAAAAAGTTATGCCCGTTTCAATGTTGTTAAGCGTTTTTTTTTCAATGCGCTTTGTAAAATTTAGAATATAAAAGGTTTCGAGACTGCTCAGTAAATGCTTACTTACTTAACTATGTTTGTTTTTCGGGATTTAAGCACATAACCTCGTTCGTATTAAAACTTATTTAATTTGCTTTGATTCTCTCGATCACATCTTCTGGAAATCCACTTTCCTTGTTAATCCTCTTTTTTTTAATCAATTTCAGGTAATTTTCTTAAACCAGAGTATTCAAGCAATGAATTTAATTCCTCTTTGGTTGACCATAAAATGCTATTATCTTCTAATATTTTTTTTGCACTTACTGTAACCCCACTGCTTGCAAAAAGCCATAAGGTTACACTTCTTAAATTTTTACCCATTTTTTCCCTTACAAGTTCTTTTTGTCTGATCAGGTTTCTAATAACCTTTTCATCAACAGGGTCTTTATGCCATTTGCTTTCTGCAATCCAAAAATCACGACCTGCTGAGGCAAAAATATCTATTTCTTTACCTTTTCCTGATCCCAATCTGTAGCGTTGATCAATATAAATAAAACTTGGAATTTTAATTGCTTCAGGATGATTAAAATGTTTGCCATCAATTGTTCTTTTTTGATTGTTCCATAAAACCTGAATCATAAAAACTTCTGCAAGATAACCCTGATAGTCCTTATATTTTCTTTTTAATGATTCATATTGCAATACAGTATCTCCAACAACATGAGCCTGTCTATTTCTTTCAACCTCAACTTTTCCCCATACTTTTAGAAAATCTTTTAATACAGGATCGTTTACATGAGTAAAGTAGCCGCCAAAACTTTTGTAATCAATTAAATCTCCTTGAGACAGCTTAATCATTACGTCTATTATTTTTTTTAATTCAACATCAGTGCCTTCACGCACTTTTAATTCTTTTTGTATTCTTTCAGGATCAATCTTATCCTCTTCTTCCAATGCTGCCAGATAAAGAATCCACTTTGTAATATTATGATCATTTAGTCTGTCAATCCATTTGATTACCTGATCCCTTAATTCTTGATAAATAAAACCAGATGAAAGATCAATTGCTAAAATTCGATTAATTGCCTCTTCGTTAATCAATGGTTCATTCAATTTGGCAGACCTTTCCACCACTGAATTAATATAAAATGGATTGCCACCACACTTTTCGGATATTACAGGTCTCATAATTTCAGGTATGTCAGCGTTACAGTATAAAGATGTTTTTCCGACAAGTTCTGCACCATAAAAATTAGTAAAGGACTTAATTGGTTCTGCTTCAAATCTTCCATATAACGACCCTTTTCCAAGTATATCATTTAAAATAGACACGGCAGAACCTGTGACAAAATGAGGGCATGTTCGCGATTCAACAGCATTTTGCATGTATCCAACAACTCGAAAGTCATGTTGTGGCAAATGGAGATTTTGAACTTCATCAAGAAACATTACAATACTGCTGTCATCTCTGTCAGATATAGTTCTTGGCAAGTTAACTGCTTCTTTTTCAGGATATACACAATCTTTTTCATTAAACGCTTCAATTAAACTGAAAGCCCTGTCAACACTATTTTTTATTTCAATATTTGATTGTACAAATTCACGAAGTTTATTAAATCTCATACGTCCCATATCAAGAATATCAGGATTTCTGGTTCGAAAGGCAGCATACCACCTGATAACATTCTCTACATACTCAATGGAAAACTTCCAGGAATCAGTTATATGATCTGGAAATATATAATAAACTGGAACAACTGCATTGGGATCTTTATAATCTTGTTCATAAAACAAACGATTAATAACTCTTTTGAAAATTTCAGTTTTCCCCATACGCCTCTGACCAAGCAAAACAGTAGAAACAGTTCTACGTGTTGCAGCTTTTAACGCTTCATTATAAAAAAGGTCTAAAAACTCTTTTCGACCTGTGTATATTTCGTCTGGTACAAGTGTTTTTATTGCAAATTGATTTTTGTTCATTTAACCCCCTTTTTTTTATGATTTTTGAATTTATTCCATACCTGACAATGTCTTTAAAACCTTTATTACATCTTTTAAAGTAAAAGGATCAATATTAATATTCACTTTATCTCCTTCCTCATTTTCAACAACTAATTTACCAGAAACATTTGTTTCATTACAGGTAAAACTTTTCAAAACAATATTTGCAGGGTTTATTGCAGTTTCCTTTGTTTTAAAATGCATGTTCACAAGAATCCCTTTTCCTGAATATAAATCTTTTGTGGCACGAATCCCAAAGTAGATATCATTTTCATATGGGCTTATAGTCATGTCATAGTCTTTATTTTCAAGAATGCCGCCAGAAAGCTCTGCATTTATAAATGTTAATTGATTTGTATCATATTCTATCATTATGCCCATGCCTTCAATGGTTTGTTCCTGGGAAAGGGCAATTGCAACTGAAAAGTCAGTGCTTTCCTTAATTGTCATGTCGATAATATTATTGCTGTTGTTTCTTTTTTGTTTTGAATTATTTGAAGCTGTTGTCCAGTCTCCTGTCACATCTCCAAGGCGGAAGGCTGTGTAGTTTCCATTTAAAATATTTGATGTTAATGAAATGGTTTTACTAAAATGTGTTTGAAAGCCAGTTTGAGATTTATGATCTTGAAAAATCCAATTTATGCAAGGGGGCTTATCCTGAAGACAGGCGGGCTGGCTGTGTTGAAATTTTGTGTCGTAAATCCATACTGATGAAGCATCAAGGGGTGAAACTTTGTTATCCAGGTCTGCTTCAGCAGCTTGTAATGTGTTATTGTCAAATGGTGGTTCAAGAAGGCGTGCGAGTTGTCTTAGAATTCTGGATGCATCCATCTGGCTCAGTCCATTTAAATCATTATCTTTTGACAGGGTCAAATTATATTGTCCAGGCGGAATATGTATAAATTGATAATTGCCGGCGTTATCTGTAGTCGTTGTATAATTATCATTTCCTGCAAGGGTTATTAATACATCAGGCACAGGTGTATTTTTTTGATAATAAACAATATTGCCAGAAATCTCCAAGCCTTCAATTGTTATTTCAGCATTATATTGGCTGTCAACCTCAACATTTCCAGCATTGATTTCTGTTTTTATAAAATTAAGTGCAGACGATTCCCCTGCATTTCCCACAACATCAAACGTAATATTTGCAAGAACACCATTTATAATCAAAGGATTTTCAGTTTTTGCAGTAATTGAAAAATAGAGCTTTCCTTCCTCATAAGTTGTATTTTCCATAAAATAATAATCATTTTCTGAAATATCAGCATGTTTTAGAATTTTTTTCGCTTGCAAAACTTCAGGATCAAATGCAACAATAACTTCCATTCCCCGCACAGAAATATTTGTATTTATTATTTTTACTGGAACTGAAATTTCTGTGCCAAAATTTGCGCTTTGACTTTCCATTGATAGCTGTATTCCGCTATTAATTGAATAAATATAGGCAGAACCTGAATTTCCGCCTTTATCATCATCACCATAAGATCCAATAATGGCATAATTATCTGAAATGGATACAGCATAACCAAAGTATTCGTCAGTACTTGCATCACTGGCATGTAGCTTTGCAACTTGCTTCCAGGTGTCGCCAACTTGTTTGAAAAGATATGCTCCGCCTGAAGCAGTTTCTATGTATTTTTTACGATAACTTCCAACAACTGCGAAATTTTTTGATATGGAAACAGAAAATCCAAAATAGTCATTTGCATTGCCATCAATTGCTGTTAGTTTTGATTTTTGACTCCAGATTTCTCCTTGCCTTTGGAAAATGTATGCTGAGCCAGAATTGCTGGCTTTGTCATCATCATAATAAGCCCCAACAATTAGATAATCTCCATCCAAAGACACTGCATAACCAAAATAGTCATTTGCTGCCCCATCGTTTGCTAAAAGCTTTGTTTGTTGTGCCCATGATGATCCTTCTTTTTTGAAAATATATACTGAGCCAGACTTTGAACCTTTGTCATCATCAAGATAAGAACCTACAGCAGCATAATCACCAGACAAAGATACTGATACACCGAAAATATCTTGTTCGGCACCGTCTTCTGCAACAAGCTTAGCCTGTTGAATCCAAGTTGAACCATCTCTTTTAAAAATATATGCCGAACCTGACTTACTACCATCATCGTCATTACCATATGCTCCCACGATTGCATAACTATTATGTATAAAAACTTTAGCTCCGAAAAAATCATCTGCTTCGCCATCTTTTGCTAAAAGTTTTGCCTGCTGAGTCCAGGTTGATCCATCTCTTTTGTAAATATATGCTGATCCGGAAGAACTACCTTTGTCATCATCACCATAAGCACCAATAATTGCATAACCCCCATTATTTGATACTGCTTGGCCAAAATAGTCAGATGATGCACCATCATCAGGAACAATCTTTTCCTGCATAATCCAGGAATTTCCAACTTTTTTGTAAATATATGCTGAACCAGAATTAACTCCTTTATCATCGTCGTAATTTGCGCCAACAATTGCGTAGTCCCCATCAATTGATACAGCATAACCAAAATAATCACCTGATGCCCCATCATCCGGCACAATCTTCACCTCATCCGCCAACCCAGTATTTTGCTTAACTTCCGCTGTAAAACTATTTCTGGCATTTTCCGCTGAAAAAACAATACGACCTGTTCTTGCGTCTTCAAGGTTCTTTTCATATTTTACTGTAATTGTTGCATCACCAGTTCCTGTTTTGTTGCCTTCAATGCTTAGCCATGAATCTTCAGAGGCAACTGTCCAGTTCATTACTCCTGAACCAGTGTTTTGTAACTCAAAAGTTGTTGTTCCTTCAAAATTTGGAGCGGGCCTTTGATGTGGTGTAATTGTTAGAATTGGCTTATTGGATGGTTTGGAAATATTGTCATAAATATATGCTGCTCCTGAGCTGTCTCCATTTTTATCATGGTGAGGTGTACCAATTATTGCTGTATTATCTGATATGCCTACAGCATAACCAAAATAATCATAAAGCAAACTGTCGGTTCCAATAAGTTTATCAATTTGATTCCATTGTTCGCCATTGTGTTTGAAGATATATGCGGAGCCTGTGCTTGTGCCATTATCGTCATTGTATTGACTTCCAACAATAGCATAATCACTTGATATGCATACAGCATAACCAAATGAATCAGAAGTCGCACCATCATTAGCAACAATTTTTGAGTTTTGTTGCCATGATGCTCCTTCTCTATTGAAAATATATGCTGAACCGGATCCAGAGCCTTTATCGTCATCATGATAAGCCCCAACAATTGCAAAATCACCAGATATTGATACAGCACAACCAAAATAATCAGCAGTTGTACCATCATTCGCAAGCAGTTTTTCTTGTTGAAACCATGATGAATCTTCTTTTTTAAAAATATATGCTGAACCGGAATTTGTACCTTTATCATCATTATGGGCACCAATTATAGCATAGTCACCATCAATGGAAACTGAGCCGCCAAAAAGATCATCCTTTGCCCCATCATCGGCTAATAACTTTGCCTGTTGAATCCAATCCAAACCCTCTCTTTTAAAAATATATGCTGATCCAGAGTTACTGCCTTTGTCATCATCCCAACGAGAACCAATAATTGCATAGTCACCAGAAATAGATACTTTTTCGCCAAAGTAGTCATCTTTTTCCCCATCATTAGCAATTAACTTTTGCTGTTGAATCCAATTCGACCCTTCTCTTTTAAATATATAAGATGAGCCTGAATTACTACCATTATCATCATCATATTTTGCTCCAACAATAGCATAACCATTATCCAAAGACACTGAACTGCCAAAATAGTCTTGTTCTGCAACATCATCCGCCACAAGCTTTGCCTGCTGAACCCATGTCAAACTCTCCCTTTTAAAAATATAAGCTGATCCAGAATTAGTGCCATTGCTATCATCTGCATAAGACCCAACAATAGCATAATCACCATCTATAGCTACAGCATTACCAAAATTGTAATTCGTTGCCCCATCATCAGGCAAAATCTTCACCTCACCTGCAAATTCCTCTGGTGCAATCCCCTGAACAACAGAAACAGTCTTTTTCTGATCCCCAAAACGAACTTCAATATTTCCTTGTCTTTCCTGTCCTTCATTACTTCCATATTTCACCCCAAACATTCCACTGCCCAAATCCTGACGAAAAACTGTGAGCCAGGATGAATTGGAAAGTGCTGTCCATGTGATTGGCTGATTTGATGAAACTGTGAAATAATCTATACCACTGGCATAAGATACATTTAGAATTTCTGGACTTATGCCAAGCAATGGTTCGTCTGGAGATGGCAGAGTTTTGATGAATATGGTGTCGGTTTCGTTTTTGTATTTTATTGATGCTTTGGTTTGTCCTTTGTTTATACCTTTGAATGATAATGATTGTTCATCAAAAACTGCTATTTGAGGGTCATCTATTTGTATTGAAATTTCTGGATTGTTCATGGCAATTCGGCTGGTGAATGAATTGTAATTTGCCTGAATTGATGGATTGACTTTCTGATCTTTAGCAATTTGTACAGATTTAGGCCATACAGTTATACTTTGAAGTGTTTCATTGGGATTTATTGTAAGGGTAATGCTTTGAAATGCACTTATGGTTGATTCATCCTGGTTATTGTAAATTGCAAGAGCTTCCAGGGGAATGCTTCCAGTGAAGTCACCTGTTACGGGGATATCTGTTAAAATTATTTCATCTGAAATATCTGAAAACATGTAAGATTTATTTTGAAAATATATTTTTGCATATAAAAGATTGGTGATCTGGTTGAGTTGTATTTGGACAGAAATGCGATCACCAACATTAAATTCACTGTTTGCAGAAGGTTGGAAAATTTCTATGAGGCTGTTGTTTTCAGATGTTGGCATTGTCATGTCTTCAGCAATAGCTCTGGCTATTCTTTTAGTGGGTTGAGGCGGTGTTGCCGGAATTGTATCTGAAAATAAATTGCTTTGTAAACTGGTGTGGAGAAGTTTATCAACATGGTCGCCAACTTCCGTGCTTTCAAGTACTGATGTAACAAAGGGCATGTCTGTATGGAAAATATTATCAAAAACATGCACATTGGATGTATCTCTGGGTTGACCTGCAAGCTGGCTTTCTACAGATACAATAAAATCGCTGTTCATTAGAAAATCTGCGCTGGAATAAGATTTTATTAAAAATTTGATAAAATTAAGTATTCGCTGCGCCGTGTTAAGTTTTTTACCAATTTTTTTTAAATCTGAAAGATGTTCACCAGAATATCTTTTCATAAATTCATCATAAACATGATCAAAATATTGCGTAAAAGAATCCAGTCTGGAAACAAAATTGATCAATTCCTGTGGTATTTCTGGCAGACTGTAATCACCTGAAACGATGTCACCAGCAATAAGATGATTTTTTATCATTGTTTCTGGTAACGCAACACCACCAATAGCACGCAAGTTTTGCATTGCTGAAGTCAGTTTGTATTTACTTTTATTTAAGAATCCGCCTACTGAATACAATTCAATAAAATTTGACATAAATCCATTTGGAGAATTTGCATAATGAGCAATAAGAGCATTTCCAAGAATATAGTTCTCGTTAATATATTTTAAGGAACCTTCAACAACATTAGCAACTATAGAACCATTGTGAGGTGAATCCAATGATATCAACCTGTTTACATAACCCTTGCCATAACTGCTGTAATAAAAATGATTAAGAGGATTATCCATAAAATACATATTTTTAAGTTTGCCTGAAGTCATTGTTCTGCAAATATTTCCTGCCATACTGTGCCCCACATAATATAGCTGATTGCAGGCATAACCAAGGTTTCTAATACTTTCAATAAGATAGTAAATGGAACTTGAATTATAATTTTTAAAAGAACCTGGAACTGTCATTAATATACCAGCATTTATAAAAAAACTGGATTTGGGATCAATTTCCACTGCTTTTTTTACCAAAAAACGTGGGTCATCAATAAATTTTATACCATTATAGTAAAAACTATCCCAGGTGTGTGTACTGCCACCCAGACCATGAACAAGCATTAAAGGCGGCCTGGTAATCAAAATTTCCTTTGAAATTTTTTCAACAACTGAATCAGCATAAGTTACAGTAAAGTTAATCAGAACTTTTCTAATACTTTTATTATGAAATTCATTTAACGAATCTGCGGAAAAATCATCTGGTGAAACATACCAATAATTATACTCAGAACGATCTGAACGATCATCCAAAATCTTAATCTGTGATGCTTCATTCGCTTCATTGGAATACTCATCTATTGTTTTGGTAATGAATAATTTCCCTAACATTTCCTTGTTTTGCAATCCATTTTCAGGATCAGACAATTCAACTTCAATTTTTTTAATTTCTTTGGAAGACAGATTTTTCAATTTAACAATAATTCGACTAACACCTTCTGCTGCCACGCCAACCGGCTTAACTTCTGGCTCAGGAAAACTTTTGTCCCATAAAAATTCCACATTTAATTGGGATAAAACATTGTCTTTAACATGAAATGGCAAACTTAAGGCAAACCTGCTTGGATTGCAAACATCTTGAATTTTAATTAAAAATTCGCCTGTTTTATTAATAGAAATTTTATCCTGAAATTTTATTCCATTATTGGGCAATGCACTATAACAAGTCTCTTTAAAAAAAATCCACGACAGCCCCTTGTTTTCACTATAATAAATTTTATAACAAATATTTTTCAAGTCAGGACAGGCATCCTCAACAATATCATCATACCAGGCAACTGGGATTGGATTACCGGAAATAAACAAACCTGACTCCATTGGTGAAACAATCTGTAGTCTTTTTCTAATAAATTCATCAACAGAAAATCCCGCTGTTGCATAAAGACTTGAATCTGAATGTTGAATAAAAATGTCGTAGTCGCCATTTGGCATTCCAGAATTATAATTAATGATATGTTCCACACTACCTTTCTGATCAGTCTGTTTTTCCAATGAATCCAAAGTTCCACTTGGTGCATTAATAATTATTTTTACATAATTTCCAGAACCAAAATAATTGCCAGTAACTGTAATCGGTTTTTCTGGTTTAATAAATACAGATGACAATTTTATTTCGGGCTGTTGAATTACATCTGGTAGTTCTTTAACAGTAAGAGTTCCAGCATAACGCCATATCACATTATCATGATCATCATCTAAAGCTTTAAAAGCATATTCATAAATACCTGGGATATTGAATTGAATTGATTTTTCAAAATTTGCTCCATTTTTATTTAGCTCTATTATCTCAGACCAGTTTGAAGTTCCCTGTTTGCGATATCTCATAAAAACGTCCAAAACATCATTTTCAGGGTCTTTCCACTGGTTGGAAAATTTAAAAAATTCACCTTCAAAGTCCTGAGATGGATAGACATTGCCAAAGATATACTCTGGCGGTTCATTTTCATTAAATGTTGTTGCACAAGTCATTTCAGTAAATTCAGAGCAATAACCACCAGAATTACATGCTTTAACCTTGTAGCAATATTTAGTATTTGCGTTTAAGTTTGTATCTAAATATTTACTAAGACTTAACTTTTTTATAAATGTAGAGCCTCTATAAAGTTGATAATAAGAAACATTTTCATCAGTTGACCATACAATTTGAATTTCACTGGTTGATTTTGCAGTAACATAAAAGGAATATGGAATCCATGGAACATTTTCCTGAGGATCTTTTGAAACAGTAATTGTAAAAGTATCAAAGGCTTCTGTATTTGAACTGTCTTTTATAGTTGCTGTAAATTCAAATTTTTGATCTGAATTTACAGAAGGCACAGAGCAGGCACTATATCCTAAACATCTTATTATCTTACTGGTGGCATCGACAAAAGGTTTGTCTCCATTTGAAAAAGTACCATTCACAGTAGCCTGATATGGTGGATTACCTCCACTTAATAAAATTGGCTTTTCAAAGGCTTCTTTTGCTTTGACCATGAAGTTATCAATTGATATTTGGAGGGGTGATGTTTCATTTTGAACAGTAACGATTAGTTTTGCTGTATCGCATTCTGAAGTGCTCAAAACCCTGCATGCTTTAAGAACAATCTCAAATGTACCATTAATACTTGCTGGAGGGCTTAATTTAATATGACCTTTTGTATAGTTGTTATCGTCATTATAAACTCGCATCCAGGATTGATAACCTTTTTCAAAAGACATTTGATAACGATCTTCAGTATCACCGCTATTTATAAGAGATACGCTTTGAGTATCACCAGGTTTTATTGTAATACTGCTTTGACCCAGGGTCAATTCAATTGCATGGGCCTGGTAAACTGGTAATAATAGAAAAAAAGCTATTGCTAAGATTTTGTTTTTCATAACTTGTTTTTCCTTGCTTTTATATTACATAAACTTATAAGGTTTTGTCTTAATATTGGTTTCACTTCTCTTGCAGCAATGTATGCCAACCTATGGGCCATTTGATTTTTTCTTCTGGGTTTGTAGCCAAATTCAATTTTTTCAAATGTCCTTGCCATTCTTAAAATATGACCTTGTAAATCATTTTGGTCTTGGCCGCAATTATTTTCATAGCATTTTTTTAGTGACTTCCTCATAGAATTATAGTCTGATCGGGTTCTTATATTTTTATAGGCTATATCCGAACTTCTCAAAATGAAAAATACAAGAATATATTGAGAAATAGAGTACGCAGCCAATTTTATTTTGTTCAAAAAACCATGTAAATTTGCACAGAAATAATTGAAAGTTACGTAAATT
>Ga0272440_1003853_pt1 | contig 11006 bp, 13 predicted proteins | sample SSMMMBAug17_FD_192440 | JGI IMG/M metagenome (GOLD analysis project Ga0272440, IMG submission 192440) | Marine sediment archaeal communities from Little Sippewissett salt marsh, Falmouth, MA, United States - SSM-MMB-Aug17 | ecosystem: Environmental > Aquatic > Marine > Wetlands > Sediment ... | reverse complement strand
CTAAAGTAAGTGGCATCTCAAGGAATGCTGTTGGAGCTTCAAAACCTGGAACAACACCGATTAAGTTAGCAATACCAACAAAAAGACCGATTGTAGCAACTAATGGAAGGTAGCGACGAGCTGCCTCTTTACCCATAACATCTGTTCCCATCTTTAAAACACCACCAATATATGCTTCCATAAGGTTTTGTGTACCTTTTGGTACTGTTTGAAGATTTGACATTGCAATTTTTACAAGTGCAATTGCGATACCTGCTGAAAGTAGCATGTGTGTGATGTAGATAAAAGTCTTATCGTGACCTATAAGACCGAAAAACGTAAACAATTCTGGCATAGAAGAGCTCCCTCGCATTTAATTAATTACGCAATTGTAGTCAAAGTTGCATTAAATTATTCTAAGTTTGTTACAATTGCTACGTAAAATCCCATATAAACAAGGAAAAATAGTGAAAAAACTACCGATAGCAACGATGATGATTTTAACTACTAGTATGCTTTTTGCAAGCCCAGATGAGAGTGTTGTCAAGACAGGTCAAGAGAGTGCCGGCTTGCTTCTAAAGACTCTTGGAGGAAATATGAAAGCACATATGAAGTCAGGAGGCCCAATGGAGGCACTTGATTTTTGCTCTAATGAAGCCTATACATTGACAGAATCAGTTAATAAAAAACTGCAAAAAGGTGTAAGTGTAAAACGCATAAGCAGCAAGTTTAGAAACCCTCTTAACACACCTTCAGAAGATGAGCAAAAAGTTTTAGATGAGTTACAAATGATGCAAGATAAAGGAGAAAAAATTCCTCCTTACGTAATCAAACAAATTGGTGAGAAAAACTTTAAGTTTTACAAGCCTCTAACTATGGACAAGCCAGTATGTCTTAAGTGTCATGGCGATGTACAAAATGAGGCTTTAAAGAAAGAGATTGCGCAAAGATACCCTGATGACAAAGCTATGGGATATAAACTGGGCGACCTTCGTGGTGCAGTTGTGGTTACTATTAGAAAATAGCCATTATGAAATCTTACGTAAGAAGCCCTTACGTAAGCACACAATCTAAAGTAAAACTACTTTGCAAACTCTACAGCTCTACTCTCTCTAATAACATTTATTTTTATTTCTCCAGGATATTGTACCTGCTCTTGAATCTCTTTAGCAATCTCTTTTGCAAGTAGTACTGACTCATCATCATTAACTAAAGATGCATTCACTATAACACGTATTTCACGACCTGCATTGATAGCATAAGCTTGCTTGACACCTACATGCCCAGATGCTATATCTTCAATCTGTGTTACACGCTTTAAGAAGCTCTCTAAAACTTCCCTTCTTGCTCCTGGTCGTGCTGCAGAGAGAGCATCAGCAGCGCAAACAGCTCCACACTCTACAGAATTAATCTCTTGATGCCCATGGTGTGCATAGATAGCATTGATAACAACTTCGTCTTCATTGTAACGGCGACACACTTCAACACCAAGATCTACGTGATTGCCATCGTTTTCATGGGTCAACGCTTTGCCAATATCGTGTAAAATTCCAGCCCGTTTTGCAAGACGTGCATCACCACCCATCTCAGCAGCCATAATTCCAGCTAAGTGAGCCACCTCTAGAGTATGCGCTAGTGCATTTTGTCCATAGCTTGCACGATATCGCAATCTCCCTACGAGCTTAATGAGCTCTGGATGCATTACACCCAAGTCCATATCTACGATTATCTCTTCGCCCTCTTCTAAGATTTTTGACTCAAACTCTTGTGTTACTTTTTCAAAAATCTCCTCTATGCGAGCAGGCTGTATACGTCCATCTTCTATTAAAAGCTCAAGTGTCTTAGTTGCGATTGCTCGACGATAGAGATTGAAACTGCTCACAAGTATGACATTTGGAGTATCATCTATAATAATATCAACACCCAAAAGTGTCTCCAGGGCTTTGATATTTCGTCCCTCTTTACCAATGATACGCCCTTTGAGCTCATCACTATCAAGTTGCAGTGTATTTGTAAGGCGTTCACTTGCAAATTCACCCGCAAATCGACTTGTAGCTTGAGCTAAAATAAAGTTTGCCTTACGCTGTGCTTCCTCTCTTGCTTGACTCTCATAACGACGCACAATGTGTGCAATCTCACCACGAGATTTTTCTTCCACTTTCTCTAAAAGAAGAGCTTTCGCTTCCTCTTTTGTCATTCCTGCACTATGCTCTATGGTATGCAGTGCCTCATCAATTCTATTTTCGTATTTTATTTTAAGTGAAGCCAGTGACTTCTCATTTCTTTGTAAATTAACTTGAAGCGCTTTGATGTTGCTACTCTCTTGTTGCAGCCTTCTCTCTTCGCTCTCTTTAAATCTTGCAAACTGATTCTCTTTTCTCTCAAGAGCATCCTCTCTTTGTGAGAGGTCAGCCTTAGCTCTATGTTTTGCGCTCTCAAACTCTTTTTGGGCGTCATGTAAAATATTTTCAGCTTTAAAGTGAGCACGTTCAAGAAGTGTCTGTGCCTCATTTTCAATAGCACGAGCCTTGGCTTGGGCTTGCTGCACATACACTTCAAAGTTTGCACTAGTTAATTTTCTGGAAATGAAAAAACCGACAACACCGCTTACAATGGCAGTTCCTCCGCCTAGCAGTATTTCGTTTAACATAACTTATTTCCTAATATTTGACCCTAGCTTTTTAGTAATAATCCGCTTAGGTGTAACAAGAGAGTCGCAATGAATATCATGCGAATCACACAGACTTTTATCTGTGTAACAAAGGATTGGTTGTGTAAATATAATAGTCGGTCGTTTTTGTAATTTCGCAAAGAAGCGATCATACATCCCTTTTCCAAAACCAACCCTCTGCAAATTTCTATCGACACCAACTGCAGGTACTATCGCTATATCAATCTTTTTTATATTTCTATTTGTATTACCCGCTTCAAAAATATCAAATTTTTTTTTCTTCAGCGGTAGTCTAAATGGTACCATCTTAAAACTTTCGCCTTCCATAAACGGAAGATAAATATTGTGCTTAGTACGGAGTTGTTTTAAAAGCTTCACAACATCTGCTTCAAATGGTAACGGATAGTAAAAAAGAATCTCTAAAGCTCCTTTACGTAACTGCTGCTTAAGACTCTTACATAACATCTTTTGAAAGAGCGCATTTCTATAGAGTCTGTTATGATGCGGCAGCTTCTTCATTTGCTCTAAGGAGTTTCGTCTAAATTGGGCTTTACTAAGAGTCATATTAAATCTTTATGGATATAATTTCGTGTATTTTACATTAAAAACAAAAAAATTCAAGGTATATATCGCTTATGTTTAAAACTCTTCTTCTGGTAACACTTACAATTTTAACTCTTTCTTTTGTCGCATGCTCTTCAGATGAAAAAGCTGCTAATGATGCAAATGCAATGGTCTCTACAAATGAGTTTGTTCTCAAGGGTACAAATAATACACAATACGTTCTAATTAAAGGTAGTGAAGGTTTCTATGTAAAAGGTGCAAAAGATCAGGTTTTACTTTTAGACATTTTTGCCACTTGGTGTCCTCCATGCCAAGCTGAAGCTACACATCTTAGTGCTATAGGCGAAAAATTTGGCAAAGATTTACTCATTTTAGGTGTCACTGTTGAGGAGTCCATTGAGGATGCAAAATTACAAGAGTTTGCTACAAAATACGATGCACGCTATGCGATGGTAAACTCAAGTGAAAACAGAAGGCTTATCTCAAGTGTTGCAGAGTCACTCAACATTGGACGTAATTTTGGTATACCTCTCATGGTTCTTTACAAAGATGGAAAACTCATGAAGTTTTATCAGGGAGCTACTGAAGAGGAGTTCATACAAAGCGACATCCAAAAAGCTCTGGAAAAGTAGTTAAATGTTTGGTTTTATTAAAAAGTCACTCGACAAAACAGTTGAGGCAATTAAAAGTGTAGCTCCAAAAAAAAGAGTTACTTTTAGCAAAGATGAGATAGAAGATATTCTTCTTGAAGCAGATGTAGAGTATGAACTCATAGAGATAATCATCAATGAGATCTATCAAGAGAGAGTCACTCGTGAGATATTACGTTCAAAACTATTAGCAACACTGGCATACACCACATACAAAGAGCCTGAATTTAATGCGCCATTTGTAGAGCTTGTAGTGGGTGTCAATGGGGCTGGAAAGACAACAACCATTTCTAAACTTGCACTCCGTTATAAAAATGAGGGTAAAAAAGTTATTCTAGGTGCTGGAGACACATTTAGAGCCGCGGCAATTGAGCAACTCTCACTCTGGGCAAAAAAGCTCGAAATTCCTATTGTTGCATCAAAACAGGGACATGACAGTTCAGCAGTTGCATACGACACAATTGATTCTGCGAAGTCCAAAGGGTATGATCACGTCATAATAGATACAGCTGGAAGACTCCATACCCAAACAAATCTTGCCAATGAACTTAAAAAAATCCACCGCATTTGTGATAAGGCACATCCCGGTTCACCACATAGAACACTCCTCATACTTGATGGCACCCAAGGAAACTCTGCAATAGCTCAGGCAAAGGCGTTTAACGAGATGATTGGTGTTGATGGCATTATCATTACAAAACTCGATGGAACCGCTAAGGGTGGTAGCATCTTTAGCATCGCTTATGCGCTTGAACTCCCTATTTTATATGTCGGAACTGGGGAGCAGCCAGAAAATCTTACTCCATTTGACAAGTATGAATTTGTAGATGGTCTTTTAGACGCTATATTCACAGAAGAAGAGTAGTCATACGTAAGTAATATATGGCAAATTGCCATATTTATAAAAATCTTTTTTAAACTATTCTAAAATACTCTACAAAAAAATCACAAAGGTATTAAAGCTCATGGCAAAACAAAAAGTACTCTTTGAGTGTCAACACTGTGGTTTGACAACACCAAAATGGATGGGAAAGTGTACCAACTGTGGTGCTTGGGATAGTTTTGTAGAGCTCTCACAACATCAACAAGAGGTTGTAAAACAGACGAAGAGTAGTGGCATTAAAGCTGCCAAAGCACAGAGCATTAGAGATATAGTAGAAGAGGAAGTATTTCGTTTCTCTTCACTAGATGATGAACTCGATAATGTTCTTGGTGGAGGTGTAGTACCAGGTTCTCTTACACTCATAGGTGGTAGCCCAGGAGTTGGTAAATCTACACTTTTATTAAAAGTTGGCTCAAACATTGCCTCATCTGGAAAAACAGTGCTCTACCTTACAGGAGAGGAGTCTGCTGGGCAGATAAAACTTCGTGCAAATAGACTCGGTGCAAATGAAGAAAATCTTTATCTATTAAGCGAGATACGATTAGAGCAGATATTAGTCGAACTTGAAGAACGTAGATATGACTTTTTAATAATTGACTCAATTCAGACAATTTATTCTGAGTCAATCTCCTCTGCACCAGGTTCAGTAACACAAGTACGTCAAATTACATTTGAGCTAATGCGTATAGCAAAAGAGCGTGAAATCGCCATCTTCATTATTGGGCATATTACCAAAGAGGGTTCAATAGCCGGTCCAAGGGTATTAGAGCATATGGTAGATACAGTTTTATACTTCGAAGGAGACTCCTCTCAAGAGCTTAGAATACTAAGAGGTTTTAAAAACAGATTTGGTCCTACAAGTGAAATAGGTGTCTTTGAGATGCGCGCAGAAGGACTTATCTCAGCAACTGACATTGCTTCTCGTTTTTTTAATAGAAATTCGCATCAAAGTGGCTCAGCTCTGACAGTCATAATGGAAGGATCACGTCCTATTATTTTAGAGGTGCAAGCACTAGTTTCAGAGTCACATACAGCAAACTCAAAACGTCAAGCAACTGGTTTTGACACAAATAGACTCAATATGCTTTTAGCGCTTTTAGAGCGAAAACTTGAAATTCCACTTTCTGGGTATGATGTCTTTATTAACATCACTGGTGGTATCAAAATTACAGAAACAGCTGCTGATCTTGCAATCCTTGCTGCAATTATAAGTAGTTTTCGAGATAGAGCCATCTCAAAAGAGACTGTTTTCATAGGTGAAGTCTCACTTGTTGGAGATGTCAGAGAGGTTTACGCTCTTGATACACGTCTCAAAGAAGCAAAACTACAAAACATTACGAAAGCGCTTGTTTCTAAAAAACCATTAGAAAAAACTACAATAAAAACTTTTGTTGTCGATGAAGTTACTAAACTTCTAGAGTGGTACTAGTTTGTCAGTTTGCCACTTCTCTAAGTTTACAAATTTTGCTATACTAAGCGCAATATTAATTTCAAGGATGAATTATGGCTGAAGAAGCATCTACAGAAGAAGAAACAGCAACACCTGAGCAGAAAAAATCGAGTAATCTACTCCTAATAATTATTATAGCAATACTTGTGCTCATTATTATCTTAGGAGTAGTTGGGTTTTTACTTCTTGGTGGAGATGATGAAGAGATACAACAACAGAGTGCTCCACAAGTAAAAGAGAAAAGTGTTGCTCAGCCAAAAAGGTCATTAAATAACGGTGATATAGAGGACAATAGACTTTTAAGTGATATTGGTATGCTTTACCCTTTAGACACTTTTACAGTTAACCTTAAAAGTGATGCTGGACGTCGCTACCTCAAAGTTACAATGAGTCTTGAGTTAGATGATAGTGAATTAAGTCTTGAACTCGATGCAAAATCACCAGTACTTAGAGACAGAATCATTAGAATTTTAACCTCTAAAACACTCGAAGAAATCTCATCAAAAAAAGGGAAACAGAAAGTTTCTCAACAAATTATGGACACACTAAACGCTATGGTATCTGATGGAACAATTAAAGGAATCTACTTTACAGAATTTGTGATACAGTAGATTATGATTGGTATTGATCTTATTAAAACTTCTCGTATGGAACGCTTTATTGAGCGTTTCGGTGAAAAAGCACTCTTACGTTTTTTAGTTCCTGAAGAGATTTCACTTGTAAAAAACCATAAAACTGCAGCTGGATTTTGGGCTGTAAAAGAGGCATTTTCAAAAGCTCTTGGCCTTGGCATAGGAAAAGATTGCTCTTTTTTTGATATGAAAATTTATAAAAGTGAAACAGGAGCACCGAAATTGGCACTCTCAAAAAAGATAGTAGAAAAATGTAAAATAGAATCTACATCTCTCTCAATTACTCACGATGGAGAGTATGCCATTGCTGCAGTAGTAGTTGAGATAGATTCAACCACCACCGACAAAATCAAGCAGTTCTAACTTATCGCCATCTACAAGGATCTGCTCACCCCACTTATCTTGCTTGACAATGTTCATATTTACAGCTGCTGCCATAACCTTACCCTCTAAGGAAAGTTTAGAAAGAACTTCTGAGAGTGTGATACCCTCTGTAAAGTCCTTCTCTTCTCCATTAATAACTAGTTTCATCATATATCTCTTTATATTAATATCTTACGTAAGTGTATCACTTTTTATAAAACACTGCCCTACAGAGTAGAAATATACTCAGCAAGTGCCTTTAATTCATCATCACTAAATTTAGTAACTTGTGCCTTCATTACACCTTTCATGCTGCTACCATAACTACCATCTTTGTAACCTTTAAGAGCAGCTAGAGTCTTAGAACTCTCCCACCCTTGAATAATTTGAGACTTACCTAAAGCCTTCTTCTGGGCATTTGCACCATGACAAGAGACACACCCTTTAAAAAGGACTGCTCCATCAATTTTAGTTGCAACAACTGGTGCTTCAACTTTTCTCTCCACAGCTTTTTCTACAGAAGCAGCTTTGACTGGAACTTCAACTTTTTTTTCAACCTTAGTTGCGACTGGCTCAACTGACTCAACTTTTTTCGGCTCTTGCGTAACAGTAGTTTTTTCCTCTACTTTTGTAGAAGCCACAGTCGTTTGAGTTTTTTCAACTGGAGTTTTAGCTGCACTGCTTTGTTCTGTTGTCCCTTGTTTCTCGTCAGAACAACCAAGCAGCAAGAGTGTAGCAAGTGTGAAAAGTGCTATTTTCATCTTTAATATCCTTTATCTATTTGGGGCATTATACAAAAGTTTATATTTGTCACCATTAAACTCTAAACGAAGTGTTGCTTTGATAGCAATAATCATAAGCCATAAAAACGACAGAGGTAATAAGATACTCTGTAAAACAAAAAGAGTAATGAGTGTGACTATTTTTCTGGAAGCTTCATCTATACTTTTTTCTAAGCTATCAAGCTCTTTGGAGACGTTTAGTTTTGCACTTAATGCCTCATACTTAGCATTCATACTCTCAAAAAAACCACTCTTTTCACTAAGTGCTTCTTGCTGTTTTTTCTCTAAACTCTGTAAATCATTTTGTGTCGAGGAGATAACAACTTGCGCTTGTTCAAAATCTTTTTGTAATAGATTAGTATAAAGCAAACTAGAGAGATAGACAAAAACTATAGCTGCAAACCGTAGCAAAACAAGAAGCGTAAAGATTCTAAGAGCATAGACTAAAATCTGTGTTGCTTCTAATTTTTTATACCACAGAGCTAGGAGTACAAAAGCACCACTTAAAACTAAAACAACTTGTAAAAAAAGTTTACCACTCAAAACAAGAAGCAATTTTTGAATACCCAACGAGACAGTTGCTCCAAGCATTATCCATGAAAAACGCTCTACAAGATCATTAAATGGATCTAATACTTCACCAACACTAATTGTTACACCAAGCCCTACCGGAGTAAAGGCAAACTCTGTTCCTTGCAGTAAAGATATAATGGCATTAAGCCCTTTAGCAAGCCCAAAAGCTATGAATGAACGTTCAATTGCCTCATCTTGTAATGATAATGCAGCAGAGTCTATGCTCATGCTTAAACTTAGCATTACAAATAAAAGTACCACAACAGTTATAAAGATTTTCACAACAACTCCAATCTAACTAAATATGAAGAGATTTTTGCTATACTTCCAGACATGAAATTTGAACCATATCCATTTGAAAAGCTTAACGATTTACTCGAAAACATTATACCAAACCAGAGTTATGAACCATCGGTTTTGACTATTGGTGAGCCACAGTTTGAAACTCCAGAATTTATTCAAAATGAGCTTGCAGCAACTACTTCACTTCTAAAAAAGTATCCAAAAACGACAGGGGAAGAGTCTCTTCGTGAAGCACTCATTGCATTTAATAAAAAGAGATTTAATGTTACACTTGAGAACTCACAAATAATTCCTACCTTTGGAACACGTGAAGTACTCTTTAATTTTCCACAGTTTTTACTTTTTGATAAAGAGTCACCGGTAATGGCGTATACAAATCCTTTTTATCAGATTTATGAGGGTGCTGCTATTGCAACACGCTCAAAGGTCATACATCTTAACCTTACAGAGTCAAATGGATTCAAACCACAAATAGATGAAAATGAATTAGCAGAGTGTGATCTTGTAATTCTTAACTTTCCAAACAATCCTACCATGTCAGTTCTTACAATAGAAGAGTTGGCAGAGTGGGTCAAATTAGCTTTAAAACATGACTTTGTACTCCTTAATGATGAGTGTTATAGCGAAATTTATACTGATCAGCCTATCCCATCACTCTTAGAAGCAGCTATCTATGCTGGAAATATAAGTTTTACAAACACACTTGTTATCAACTCTATTTCTAAACGCTCTAGTGCCCCAGGACTTCGCTCAGGTTTTATCGCAGGAGATGCAAAGATTTTGAGTGAATATATGAAATACAGAACATATATAGGCTGTGCTGCACCTCTTCCACTGCAAAATGCTGCTGCTGTTGCATGGAGAGACCAAGAGCATGTTGCACTCGCAAGAGAGACTTACGTAAGCAACTTTACTATTGCAAAAGAGATTCTAGGTACAGAAATTCCTAAGGCAACATTTTATTTGTGGATAAAAGTGAATGATGCACTTGAGTTTACAAAAAGACTCTATAAAGACTACAATGTAAAAGTACTTCCTGGTGAGTTTTTAGCACGTGAAGATGCAAAAGGGGAAAACCCTGGAAAAGACTACATACGAATAGCACTTGTAGAAAATGAAGCAAAAACAAGAGATGCACTTACAAGACTTAAGGAGTGCCTCAATGGCTAAAACTCAACAGCTTGTAGAGAAAATAAACAAAGCACATGAAGCAAAAGATATTGCTTCACTCTATATTTTAGAAAAAGAGGTGCAAGAGTCAAATGAAGAAGAGATACTCCAGCACTTCTATAGCAACATATTAGACATAGCTCTAGAACGCCTTACGGATACCCTTGAAGTACATAGAAAAATAGACTTAAATGAAGTACAGGACTTTGCAACCGCACGTGCACTTTATGAGTACGCTATTGAACACTACAGTACAGGTGAGCTTAGTGATGCAGCAGCACTCTTTGAAGTACTGAGTGGTATAACAGATGATGAGCGTTTCTCATTAGCACTTAAGATGCACTGGGGTGCTGCTTCACAAAAACTCTCTTTTGACGATTTTCTTGATAAGATTGCAGACTTGAATGCGACACAAAACAATGGAACTTTTTATATATCTGCATTTTCCAAAGAGGCACAAAGTTTGCTAGATAGTGCTCAACAAGGAGCTTAGATGAAAATTCACTTTATTGGAATCGGTGGCATTGGTATCTCTGGACTTGCACAATACATGCACTACAGAGGACATACTATAAGTGGCTCTGATATTAAAGAGAGTCTCATCACGCAAAAGCTCGCAAAAATGGGCATTACTATAAACGTTCCTCATACAGCTAGTGCAATAACAGACCATGACTTAGTTATTCACTCTGCGATTATCTCTCCTCAAAATCCTGAAGTACTTGCCGCAAAAGCCAAAGGTATTGAAGTTCTTGCAAGACGAGAAGCACTCCTCAGAATCCTTGATGATAGAAAAGTTTACTCTGTAGCTGGAGCTCATGGGAAAAGTACTACAACGGCCATCTTAGCATCTATTATGGATGGCTCAGCAATTATTGGTGCCGAGTCAAAATCTTTTGGCTCAAATGTACGCTATGATGATTCAACAGATGTTATGCTCTTTGAAGCTGATGAGAGTGATGGGAGTTTAATAAACTCAAAGCCTC
>Ga0272440_1003852_pt1 | contig 11006 bp, 8 predicted proteins | sample SSMMMBAug17_FD_192440 | JGI IMG/M metagenome (GOLD analysis project Ga0272440, IMG submission 192440) | Marine sediment archaeal communities from Little Sippewissett salt marsh, Falmouth, MA, United States - SSM-MMB-Aug17 | ecosystem: Environmental > Aquatic > Marine > Wetlands > Sediment ... | reverse complement strand
GTGTTGTCTAAGATTGATCTTTCCTACATACTCATATCTCATGAAAATCATTTTCTTTATGAGCTATCGCACTCAATTTATATAATGGAAAATGGAAAAATATTTAAAGGGGGAAAAGCACATCATCATTGGCATACCCATCCTCATCTCTCTCATGAACATGAATAACAACTGTCAATAAAAAGATAACCATTAATGATATGGACAATGATTTTGAAGGAATGCTCTGATACTATGTTTTCAAAATTGCTGTAACTTTGCCGGCAATGTATTTATCGTCTGGGGCTGAGAAACAGAAAATGAGTTATTGCTATTCTTGTCTGGATTTTATTTTGGCAGCAACCACTTGACCTTCATTAAACATTTCTTGATAATAATTTTTCGCAAGCTCCGGATCAAGTGTTAAAAATGTACCTCCAGTGGAAAAATGTCGAATAAAAACTTTTCCTACAGCGTAAGTAGCTGCCCCTGAAATCAAAGGCATTGTTGCAACTCCCACAGTAGCACCGATTCCAGGAATCAATTTAGCGATGCTTGCGCTGAACGCTATTTTTTCTACACCAACGGCCAGAAGAGTTGCTGGGAATGATAAAGCACTGCTAAACAAGGAAGATAAAATGCTTTTTGCGATATCTTTGGAAAAAGGAACATGATAATATTTTGCCAGCTTTTTAAGAAGCATCAATTGAACAAACGACAAAGCAGTGAAATCTACGAAGGGAACAGGGATCAACCCCACTCCCATTGCTCCCCAAACATGGCGACGTAATATATCCTCTGCTTCTGAATCAGGGGAAAACGTTTTATTCTTTTTTTCAATGCTTCCTTGACGTTCAGAACGTTTATTGGTTTTTTGAAATCTTTCTATTTGAATTGCATTGTATGTTTGTTTGATAGTATTGCTGTCATATTTTCTTTCCAGACGTCTGATAATAAAATGTCCCCGCGCTTTATCCTGAAAATAATTAATGAATAACACATTTATGTATGCACCTGCGGCAGCACCAATGACAGGTATCAGTCTTGATACGGTTTGTGCTGCAATAATTGTCTGATATTTTGCACAGATTTTTGCAATCAATTGAACGGCAAAAGGTGCCCCCATACCAGCCATTCCTTTTTGTGCAATGTATTTGGAGGATTCTTCAAGTGGTTTTTGAAGCGCAATTCTTATAGTGTAATAACTGGTTTCGCCTGTTGATTTGTCAATGCCATCACCACCCAGTGCGAAAACTTCCAGTGAAGCAATTTTGGTTTCAAATTGATTGAAATTTTCTCCCTCATCCCTGGCAATGTCGGCGACAGCTCTTATCATCAATACAGTTGTGACAGGCAACTCAAGAAAAAGCGTCACAATGCCAACACCACCCAAAGCACCTGAAAGCGTCACCCAAAAAATGTGTTGGCTTTCACTCGCTGGTGGCTCATGCGATGGGGTCATTGTAGAAATTGATAAATCCCATGATTTTTCAATAGCCAATAAATTTGCCCTTGAAATTGACTCCTGATAAGAAACAGGCAACAAAGAAACAACCGTATCTACCATATTTCCAAAAGTGTTGGTCATTGCAATGGCGATACTTTTTTTCTCTAAAAGCCTTTTTGCTCTCTTGAGATCTTTGAGGTCTTTTTCTATGAGTTGACTCATCGTTTAACGCCCATCTTTGGTAAAAAGGTTTTTGTCTGCATTATCACTTATCAAGGTATTATTCATACGAGCTTTTTATTCCATTGGCATATATTTTGTATATTGTCCAGCTAAATAATTTATATTATTGTCATAAAAATAATCTTTTACTCATCATTATAAATAACCGATCTTTAAAATCTCCGATTCATGAAAAAGAGCCGCTCAATTTTGATAGATTTTCGTTCAGTTTCTAATTTCTGTGGGTAGCTCACATTACAAATCATCTTAATCTGCGTAATCCAGGTTCAGACAATGAGAACAAACTTGATTCACCCAACCTTTGGATACGTCCCTTCCAAACATGCAGAAGATGCGCACGATACCGAGAACCACAAAAATCAACGATAAGGCGTATTCCCAAAAAAGCAATCGAATTAATAAAAAAGCAGGAAACGTTCCAGAACGTCGATTGATCATCCTTCATGAATATGTATAAAGAGGGACGTTTCATACAGCCTTTTTGAAATCGAATGCAAGACACAATTCAAAATATTTCTTATTGATCTTTGTGAATAAAAATCGTAAATATATACGTTTTAGCAGTAATAAAAATCAATATACTTTAATAACACAGAAAGGTTATCATGAAATTTGTCATAGAAAAAACAGTGTTGCTCAAAGGGATTTCAAAAATTCAAGGAATAACCAATCGAAAAACTGATTTCCCCATTACAGCATCTGTTCTTATCCGAACACGAGGAATGAATGTTTCAGTATATGCTACTGACCTTGAAACCGGTTTTGAGGGCATCTATCCTGCTGATATTGAAATAGAAGGACAGGTTGCTGTTTTATCAAAAAAACTATTTGAAATTGTAAAAGATTTCCCCAGTGATTTTATTCAATTTGAACTTGTTGATGAAAAAATGCTTAAAATTACAGCATCGGACAATGTGACAAAAGCTGAATACCATATCTTGTGTAAAGCGCCTGAAGATTTCACAATTTTAACTGACATTGATGAACTGGTTCTTTATGAAGTTGATGCCCTTATTCTGAAAGATATGATAGAAAAAACGATTATCACTGGCATTCCGAATGATGAAGATCGAGCTCATTTGATCGGTCTGTATCTTGAAATACAGGAGGGAGACCAAAATATCATTCGTATGGTTGGAACCGATGGGCACCGCATGATCAAAATTGATCGACAATATGAGGTCAGCACGAATATTCCAATGGAAGGTAGTGTCATTTTATCCAAAAAAGGAATGACGGACCTCGTTAAACTCATTGAAAGCGGCGGACAGTTAGAGATAGGTTTTCGAGAAGACAATTTTATTGCTAAAAAAGATGAAGAAATTCTTGTTTCTCGACTTCTTGAAGGTGATTTCCCTGATCCCAATGAGATTATTCCAAATGATCTGGAAACACACTTGAAATTGAGTAAGCAAACATTCAGTTCATTGTTGAAACGTATGCTGATTCTAACGGATGAACGATCTCGAGCCGTTGTTTTTAATTTATACAATGACAGACTTGAAGTTACAGCGACCAATCCAGAAATTGGAGACTCAAACGAAGAAATCCCAATTGAATTTGATGGTACACCTTTTGAAGTGGCGTTTAATCCCAAATTTTTCATTGATAGCCTCAACGAAATTAAAAGTGATATCATTATCATCAAAATTGTTGATGCGGCAAATCCCTGTATAATGTTTGGTGAAGATGATCCAAATTTTATTAGCGTGATTATGCCAATGACAGTATAACCAGGAGTAATGATTCATTATTCCAAATCATAGAAATATTATTGTGGTAGTATTATGGAAGATCAAAAACAGCGCTATGGCGCAGACAATATTAAAATTTTAGAAGGCTTGAAAGCGGTTCGGAAACGACCCTCTATGTATATCGGCAATGTCGAAACAGAAGGCCTTCACCATCTTGTTTATGAAGTCGTTGATAACAGCATTGATGAAGCGATGGCTGGTTATTGTGATCAGATTGACGTAACCATCCATACCGATAACAGTGTTACTGTTGAAGATAATGGACGCGGTATTCCTATTGACATTCATAAAACAGAAAAAGTTCCTGCCTTAGAAGTGGTTATGACAATACTCCATGCTGGTGGTAAATTTGATAATGATACCTATAAAGTATCCGGTGGACTTCATGGGGTTGGCGTTTCAGTGGTCAATGCCTTGTCATCGTTTTTAGAGGTTTATGTCTATAAATCCAACAAAATTTACTATCAAACATATGAGCAGGGTAATAAAACATCTGAATTAAAAGTCATTGGAGAAGACAGCAATAAAAAGAATGGAACAAAAATACGATTTGTTCCTGATGGCACTGTTATGCGCGTATTGGAATTCAATTATGATATTTTATGCCGAAGGCTTAGAGAACTGGCTTTTCTCAATAAAGGCATCACCATAACCATCGAAGACGAACGATCTGATGAGAAATACTCATTCAACTATGAAGGAGGTCTGGTATCTTATGCGGAATACTTAAACCGAAATCGAACATCACTTCATCATCCTATTCACATTCAAGGTGAAAAAAATGATGTTCAAATCGAGATGGCCATTCAGTATAATGATGGGTTTAATGAAAAAATATTAACCTTTGCCAATAATATTAATACCATTGAGGGTGGATTTCATCTGGCAGGCTTTAAAGCAGGTCTTACACGTTCTATCAATACTTACGTGGCGAATGCCAGTAATTTACCCAAAAATCTAAAGGAAAAAATTGGTGGGGATGATATTCGAGAAGGTTTGACGGCTGTGTTGAGCGTTCGTCTTAAATCACCACAATTTGAAGGACAAACAAAAACAAAACTTGGAAACAGTGAAATAAAAGGCCTGGTTGAAGCGCTGGTGAATGACAAACTGGCAACTTATCTTGAGGAAAACCCTCAAATTTCAAAAAAAATCATTGAAAAAGCAGTCAATGCTGCGCGTGCAAGAGATGCTGCAAGACGCGCCAGAGATCTGGCACGAAATAAAGGGGCTATTTCTGATTCATCATTACCCGGAAAACTGGCAGAATGTCAGTCCAATGATCCCAAAGAAAGAGAAATTTTTATTGTTGAGGGTGACAGTGCTGGCGGCTCTGCAAAGCAGGGAAGAGATCGAAAATTTCAGGCAATTTTGCCCATTAAAGGTAAGATATTAAACGTTGAAAAAGCACGCTTTGACAAAATGCTCAAAAGTGAGGAAATCAAAAATATCATTACGGCACTGGGTACAGGAATTGGTCTTGAAGAATACAATATTGAACAATTAAAATATCATAAAGTCATTATTATGGCTGATGCTGACGTTGATGGCAGTCATATTCGCACATTGCTTCTGACCTTTTTTTACAGGCAGTTTCCAGAACTTGTCAAAAATGGTTTTTTATACATTGCCCAACCGCCATTGTTCAGGGTTGGAAAAGGTAAAAGTGCGGTTTACCTGAAAGATGAGATGGAATATAATGAATATCTGATGAAACGTGTTTGTTCTATTCGATCTGTCAAACTACCTGACAGTGAAAAGCCTTTATCCGATCATGAACTCTATATGTTTTTGGGAGATCTGATTGAGTATTTTACAACACTGAATCAAATGAGTTTGCGGGCTATTCCATCACATCTGGTTGAAATGCTTTTAGATTCTCAACTGGACAGTCGTGAAAAGCTTCAGGATCAGAATTTAATGTTTGATATCAGAGAAAAATTGATTGATTCAGATTATTATATCAATGATTTATTTTGGAACGACGAACGTGGTGTATACGAAATTACAGTTACTGGCTCTGGTCAACGATTACTGGATGAACATAATGTAGAAGTGAAAACGACTATAAAAATTGGACGTGGATTTGTGTATTCCAAAGATTATCAGAAATTGATTATTTTGAAAAGTAACCTTTCAAAGTATAATCAACCACCTTTTGAGGTCTTCACCACCAAAAATAAAGATGAAGACTCAATATCAACTGAAACGGAAAGCGGAAAAATATTTGAAGATAAATTTCATCTTTATACTTATCTGCTCGATGAAGCCAAACGCAACATTCTTGTTCAGCGATACAAAGGTTTAGGGGAAATGAATCCCCAACAGCTTTGGGAAACAACCATGGATCCCGATTCAAGAACATTATTGAATGTTAATGTTGACGATGTGGATTTTGCTGATGATGTTTTTTCCCTGCTTATGGGAGATGAAGTAGAACCCCGAAGGGAATTTATTCAATCAAATGCGTTAGAGGTTCAGCGTTTGGATATTTAAGGTTTAGAGTCAATAGCTGTATAGGAGGAAGGGAAAGCAATGGCAAAGTTAGGATCAAAAAAGAGACCCATAATTGCTCGTGTCCAAACAGAAAAAAAGGCAAAATACGTCGCAGATATATGTGAAAAAAATGGTTGGCAATTTATATTGGGAATAGAACCAGGCAAGCCGGAGAATCTTACTGATTTGGAAAAACTTCTCAATCCACCGCAGGTGATAAAGTCAATAAGAATTGGCAGAAATGATCCATGTTCATGTGGCAGCGGAAAAAAATACAAGAAATGCTGCGGCACTAATTAAAATTTTAAAACATTCAATAATTAATGAACAGTATTAAGAAAGGCATTATTGTGAAAATTATTTCTCCTTCGTATGAAATAATGTTCATTCCTGATATTACAGCGCTATTGCAACGCATTGAACTGGCTGGTCGAACATGCTACAAATCTGAGGATAAGATTACAGACCAATCAGCGCGTGTATTTGTCAAAAGAATTATTGCTTCGGGTCATTTAAGCGTTATTGAACATATTCATATCACCATAAAATTCATTATTGATAGAGGGGTCAGCCATGAACTGGTCCGACATCGATTGGCATCCTATAGTCAAGAAAGTACACGATATGCCAACTATTCAAAAAATAAGTTTGGCAGCGAAATAACAGTTATACGCCCATGCTTTTGGAAAGAATCTTCTTCTGAATATCAACTTTGGCAACAGGCAATGGTGAATGCCGAAAAAGAATATTTACAGTTGATTGAAATGGGGGCAAGACCAGAGCAGGCAAGAAGTGTACTTCCCAATAGTTTAAAAACTGAGGTGGTGATGACATGCAATCTCAGAGAAATGAGACACGTACTGGACTTAAGATGCTCTAAGGCTGCGCATCCTCAAATTCGTGAAGTAATGCAACCACTATTAAAAGAACTTCATGAAAAAATTCCAGTAGTCTTTGATGATATATACCAACATATTTTTCAAAAAGGATGATAACAATGACCTGGCCGACATATGAAATTAAACGACATTTTTTAGCCAGAATGCCGAAAGATCAGGATATATTACAAACGATTGAACAATTCTGTACGACAGAGAATATTCACATGGCGACATTTTCACTCATTGGAGCTGTTTCAAAAGTAACCTATGGTTATTACGACCAACGCCTAAAACAATATGTTTCTTTTACCAAAGAAGGATCCTTTGAAATTGTCCAATGCACGGGTAATGTTTCTCTATTGAATGGTTCGCCATTCGTTCATGCCCATATTTTAGTTGCTGACCATTTGGGGCGAACAACCGGTGGTCACCTTTTTTCTGAAACATTGGTTTTCGCCGGTGAAATTGAACTAAAAGAACTTATTGGCGATATACAAAAACGTGAACAAGACGTTGAAACCGGTTTGAACTTATGGACGAAATAATTCATCCGGAAATCAAATGATTGATTAATTTATTTAAGGAGGAATGAAATGAAGGGGTTATCAATAACAAAAACCGATACATTAAAAAAATGCCCTGAAGATAGCGCACTCAGCTTTGGAGTAGATTTTACTGATTATATGTTCAATATGGATTATCATCCTGATAAAGGATGGCACAATCCTAAAATTGAACCCTATGCATCGATGGTTATGGATCCAGCAACAATGGTTTTTCATTATGGACAGGCGGTTTTTGAAGGTCTGAAGGCATACAAAACCTCTTCAGGAAATATTCAACTGTTTCGACCCAATAAAAACATTGAACGATTGAATCGATCCTGTCGTCTCTTGTGTATTCCTGAAATTGATGAACAATTTTCTCTGGATGCATTAAAAGAATTAGTAGCTTTGGAAAAACGATGGGTACCTGGAGCACCGGGCACATCTTTGTATATCAGGCCTACAATTATAGCGACTGATCCTTTTTTAGGTGTGCGAGCTTCCCATACTTACAGGTTTTTTATTATTTTATCACCGGTGGGTGCATATTATCCAGAAGGATTCAGCCCTATAAAAATATGGGTAACCAAAAATCATGTTCGTGCTGTTCGGGGCGGCGTTGGTGAAGCCAAAACTGCAGGAAATTATGCAGCCAGTTTATATGCTGGAGAACAAGCCCATAAAGAAGGATATACTCAGGTTCTTTGGTTAGATGGCATTGAACAACGTTATATTGAAGAAGTAGGTTCGATGAATATTTTCTTTGTGATTGAAAATGAATTGATCACACCTCAACTCAATGGCAGCATTTTGCCCGGTATCACAAGAGATTCTGTCATCGAATTGGCCAAATACTGGGAACTTTCAGTGACTGAACGAAAAATTTCCATTGATGAAGTTATTGATGCTCAAAAACAAAACAAAAAAATGGAAATATTTGGCACAGGAACAGCAGCAGTTGTGTCACCTGTAGGACTGATTCGATACCAAAATCAGGAATATGTGATTAACGATGGAAAAGTCGGAGAATTAACACAAAAATTATATGATGCATTAACCGGTATTCAATATGGGGAAAACGAGGACCCTTTGAATTGGATCGTACCCGTTTGTTCTTGTGATTAAAGATCAATACTTTAGGTGATTTCCTCACCTTAGGAAAGAGTGGACGTGATCACCATTTGGTACATCACGTCCATTTTTGACGACTATAACTCAACAGTCATAGCTGTTTTTATCAATGGTAAGGATAAAATTTCTTCCTGAACCGTCTGTGAGACAGGTGTATCGGTAACAATAAAAATAACATTTCGTTTGCCACCCATTTCTTGTCCAACATGCATGGCTCCAATATTTATTCCATTTGATCCTAAAACAACACCAACACTTCCAATAGCGCCAGGTTTGTCTTCATTCGTAATAATCAATAAATTGCCTTCAGGTGTCAATTCTACCCTGAAATTATTGACTTGAACCAGTTTAGGATCTTTCTTGCCAAACAATGTACCTGAAACGATATTTTCCTTATTGCCAGAAATAACCTTCATTTTGATTAGATTGGTATAATCTTCAGAAGATTCATTCTTGGTAACCGTCACCTTTAATCCTCTTTCTTGTGCAATGGATTGTGCATTGACAAAATTAACCGCATATTTAACAACAGGTTCTAACAGTCCCTTTAATGCTGCAGTGGTAACAGGAGAGATATCCATTCCTTTGAAACTACCAATATATTCGATGTTCACCTCTGTTATTGGTGCTTTGGCCAATTGTGCCTGCAATGCACCCATTCGATCTGCAAGTCTTAGGAATGGCCCTAACACATCCATAAGATCTCCACTGACGTTGGGGACATTTGCAGCATTCCGAATGGTACCATTTTTTAGATAATCAATAATCTGATCAGCAACATCAGATGCCACATTGGCCTGAGCTTCTTTTGTTGATGCACCAAGGTGTGGCGTACAGATAACATTATCTAAGGAAATTAATGGCGTTTTTCCAGGGGGTTCAGTTTCAAAAACATCAAGAGCAGCTCCGGCTACTTTTCCAGATAGAAGTGCATCATGAAGGTCTGACTCATTGACGATTCCCCCGCGAGCACAATTAATCAACATAACGCCTTTTTTCATCTGATCAAAGGCCTGTTTGTTGACCAAGCCAATTGTTTCTTTCAATTTGGGAACATGAATGGTTATATAATCAGAGCGTTTATAAAGTTCTTCAAGTGAAACACTTTCATATCCATGTTTTTGAATTTGTTCTGGTGTTACATGGGGATCATATACAATGACTTTCATTTTCAATCCCTTGGCTCGATCCGCAACGATAGAACCGATTTTTCCCATACCAATAAGTCCCAGAACCTTATTGAACACTTCTCGGCCCTGAAGTAATTTTTTATCCCAGCGACCATCTTTTAACGACATGGTTCCTTGTGGAATATTTCGTGTCAGAGATAACATCATGGATATAGCATGCTCAGCGGTGGTCACGACATTTCCTAAAGGTGTATTCATGACGATAATTCCTTTTCGCGTCGCCGCAGGAATATCGACATTGTCCAGACCAATGCCAGCTCGACCAACAACTTTTAAGCGTTCAGCAGCGTCAAGTAAATCACTGGTGACCTTTGTTGCACTCCTAATCACCAGAGCATCATAATCTTTTATGATGGCCTTGAGTTCGTCTGGATTCAGACCTGTTTTGACATCAACGGAAATATTCTCCTCCGCTTCAAACATCTGAATGCCAACGTCCCCTAATTTATCACTCACCAAAACTTTCATTGTTTATTTTTCCCTTCAATATTATTTTACTTGAGCAAACATTTTATTTCAGAAAATTGAGTTTAATTCTTTACAATCTATTAGGAAAGTTATTAAATTGTGGTTCCTAAAATATTTTCTGAATTGCTCAGTTATTTTTTTATTCTTTTATTGGAAATTCACCGACATTTTCTTCCCAGTATTCTTTTAATCGTTCCTTTTCCTGTTCAGGAGCTTGCCAGTAAGTTAATTTGAAATTGTTGGTTCTATATTGAACTTCTTCTGAATTTCTCAATTGATCCAAAGCCATAATACTATCAATTGTATATCGACCTGCGGCCTCAAATTGGCCATTCAAGCCTTTCAGAATACTCATTTCTAAAAGTAGCTCAGAATAAGGTATATTTTCTTCATCTTCATCATAAATTTTTTCATATATTGAATGAGACATTTGATAGAGTTTATCTGCTCGACTGTAATTTCCTTGCTCCCGGGCTAGTTTTCCAACACTTCGATACAGTGAAGCAAGATAAGATATATTACTGGTATCTTTGATCATTCCAAATGTTTTTGCATACCATTTTTCAGCGGTTTTAAAATGTCGCTGAGCCTGGGCAGCTTCTGCAGTTTTATGATAAATAGTGATCAAATTATTTTCTAATCCCAGTCTTTCATAAATTTTCATTGCTTTATGAAACCAATGCTCTGAAATCCCAAAATCTCGCATATCATTAGCGACGGTACCCAGTTGCTGATAAACCGTTGCGGTTCTATAATCATCACCATATTCTTTGAATATTTCAACGGCTCTCTTGTACCATTTTTCAGCTTTTGAAAATTTTTTTTGTTCATAATCAATGCGAGCCAACTGAAGTGTAATATCTGCTTCTTCA
>Ga0272440_1003851_pt1 | contig 11007 bp, 12 predicted proteins | sample SSMMMBAug17_FD_192440 | JGI IMG/M metagenome (GOLD analysis project Ga0272440, IMG submission 192440) | Marine sediment archaeal communities from Little Sippewissett salt marsh, Falmouth, MA, United States - SSM-MMB-Aug17 | ecosystem: Environmental > Aquatic > Marine > Wetlands > Sediment ... | reverse complement strand
CCCTTAGAATCAATAATAAAATCAACATATATCAATTTTAATGCCAAGTCAACAATTTTGCACGGGAACGTTAACTTTTTTTGAAAAAAAATTAAAAACATAGATTCTCCAGTATCTTCCGAGAATGCAAAGGGTTAATATACTGATATTAATTAGAATCCAGGATGTCCGGTTTATAGCTACAAGTTGCTGATATCGTTTACAAAATTCAAATACAAAGTCATTTCAGTATTTTGTCTATATTTTTAATAAAATCATACTGATACACGGGACACGAAAAAAGGGCCTCCGAAAAAAATACATTTTGTTTCACCGCATGCGGGAACGTTCCGAAGTAATTTTATCAATTTGATATTTATGATTATTTCATGCTCAGGTATAGGCAAATGAAAAAAAGTTTTGCAGCAGTAATACTTCATTTTTTAATTACTTCTGGGTATATGCACATAATTTTTTGCCGAAATTACAAAATCCATTGTTTTCGATTCAATCCATTGCATAACAAGCATCCAAAAAAGTCAAGAAAAAAACATTAAACCGTATAGCTTTTTTGAAACATGGATTCGGTTTGACCTTTTCCGCGCGCCAGAACTTTTCGGTATGGATCAACCCAGGTCATGATCAAACTATCTGTGGATGTATCAATGGCAGAACTGATTTGAATAAACAACTCCTCAGCTTCTTTTTTGCTGAGCCGGCACTCGTGAACTGATTTTTGACCATCCAGTCGCCATTCCTTCAGAATTTTGAAAACTTTATTGCGTGTCTTGTTTTTATGAATATCATAGGCAAAAACAACCGGACGAAATTTATGGGTGACTTTTTTTACAGACATGTTGGCCATCCCGCGACAACCTGATCAATTAAACCGCGCAGACAGGTTCTCAAGTGTTTTTCATTGATTTCATCATCATCGGGTTGTTCAACGGAATCATCCTGCCAGACCGGCCACTGCGACCGCCAATCTGCCCAGCAGGCATAATATTTTCCACGAGCGGTTCGATTCAGGCGGCAGCCATGCGCCTGACTGGTTGAAAATTCATTTTCATTAAACATGCCATCATGCAGCAGCGAAATCATAAAAGCATCCGCAGCCGGCCGAAGGGGTTCGATCAGATCAATGGCAAAGGACTCACGACCAGGCAAGGGCGGATGAAGAAATCCGATACAGGGATCAAGACCGCGCTCGTTTAACACCAATCGACATTCCGAAAGTGTCAGCATATACGTTAATGAGAGGAGCGCATTAATCGGATCCCTGGGCGGACGACGGTTTCGTCCATTAAAACCCCACTTTTTGGGCAAGACATCCGCCAAAAAAGCAAACCAGGCTGATGACGCATTCCATTGTATCAACATATTGAAATCTATGGCGCAATTGCTGCGAAAATACTGCCATCCGAAACCATTGAAGCTGCCAAAAATCACAATCTTTTTGTCGTTGCCCAGGAAGGCAGCGATTTGAAAGTGTTAAATATTCCTAATACAAAGGAAATCTAGATGACGGATATTATATATTGCTGACCCAACCGAACATAATCAAAAACTGATCAAAAACCATCTCCTTTATATATGTTAATAATATTTTAAGGGGTTATTGAATAATTTCCCATTTCATCTGACCCAGACCAAAAACAGTTTGTTTTCCCAGGTGAACCTTTGAGCAAAAATGAATCAGAGGCATAAATTCTAATAGTTCACCTTCGTAGGTGATGGTGCCGATCAATCCGCCCAAATCCATCTTTTGATCCTGTCGAGCTGAGTATCGATTCCAGCTTTTCCAGTGCAGTTGATCGTCAATGGTTTTGATAGATTTTGCTTTTTCAATGAAAGATTGATAATCAAGATTTGGATTTCCGGCCCCATAGCAGGTCAATAAAAAGGATACTCGTCTGAGCATTGCGCGAACCAATTGTTCAAACGATAATGTTTTACTCAAACGCCGGTCAATTTTAAAGCGCAAAGGGGTTCCAAAGTTTAGTTTCAGTGAAAAAGTTTTTTTGGAAATGTTTATTTCTGGCTTAAGGGTCAAGGGTTCTATATTTTCAATTTCATGTAATTGCTTTTCTGTTGAATGATATATAACGTTATCCTGAAATATAACCGTGTTTAGCTTAAACTGTCCGTGTTGGTTATCAATGTATTTTCCAACCCCTATTTTTCCTATTTGATCAAAGGCATAGATAAAATAGGGAAGCATTTCATTCATCGCCCCAAAAAGCAGAAGATCAAAATCAAAGGATTCATTGGGTTCATAATGTGTTTTTTGCGTCAGGGGTGGTTCAATGACAAAAGGGGATGGCATGGATGTCATTTGTTTCATGTCTGCTATGGGTTGAATATTCAATCGGTGGGACTCAAAAATTTTAACATACACACATTGCTGAACCAAAAGACATTGATCACATGTGTGACTGATAAACGTGCAGACAATATTTTTAAGCGCGTGACCAAAAACCCCGCGAAAGGTCGATCCTTTATAAGGCGGTAGTATCGCCGGATTTTGAAAGTGGCATGAAAAGCGATATTTACCAACAAGCAGTGTATCCATCTAATTCTTTTCTCTAAATGTGTTTTAGCGGCTTTTGTGAATTTTTGGGGTTTTTAAACCAATGATATCCAGGGTAGTGAAACAAGCGCGGGTCATTTTCATCCCAAACCATCATCTTACGCAATTGCTGCATGGTCGGGCTGTTATCAGATACGTAGTCATGGGTCAATAAATGGATCTTTTTTTCAAGTGCATCTCCGGTATAGGCAGTTTCATGTTTTTGTTTCAGTGATGAAAACCGATTTTGGGGAGTACCCAGAAGAACCAGTTTGGTGACTTGAATGTTGCAAGTTCCCAACCCCAAAGGCTTTGCATTTCCAATTTTATGATGAAGCGGTCCTTTCAGCCGGATATTGTCTGTTTCAATCTGCACAGATACATTGTTTTCCAGTGCCAGTGTATACAATAATAGAGAAAGTTCTTTTTGCGTGAGATTTGAAAATTGCACTGAAAATTGAAAATGATGATTGATTGTCAGTGCATTGATTGTCCATGCACTGGACTGTACTTCCTGGGAAAGGGTTGGCACAGATTCCTTTCGCCTGGGCTGATGAAAATACAGTTTTCTGGATTGTTTATCATAGTGGCCTGTCTTTGGCGTCCGATAAAAGGCTTCATGATGATCCTTGCTTGAAGACAGATACACTTGAAATGGGCGGGTGGATGCTTCATCTTCCAGCAATATGGCATCACTGATACTGACCTTTCCTTTATGAACCCGTGCATTTTTTCCCCTTTGCATCATGCCAAACATTCGGCAGGCAATACAAAGTTTGTCAATTCTCTGGCAGGATTGATCAGTGATCATACAGCCTCTGCCAATAATTTCTGACAATGATCGCAACACACCTTTTAGTGAAGCACCAGGAATGACATATTTTTTCGATTGACCAATGGTTCGTTTTAGAAATGTCCGATTATTTTTACTGAGATCATCACGATTGCCACCAATGAACAAAGGGGTAAGATTGGTTAATGAACAGACCAGGTGTCCGCTTTGCCCCTTAAACTTTTCATCCGTCAGCGGCTGTTCCTGATTTTCAATCTTGTTATTGACTGGTATCATGCGATAAGGATTCCAGAATTCTTCATCTACTGGCATCTGATTCTCCTTTAATTTCTTTTACCCCACAAAATCGACTGAACAATGCAACGCCGCTATTATCAAAAAAGTTTTCAACCACAATGGCAACACGTCCCTTGGCAAATAATTTGCCATCAATGGGATAGTTAAAGCGATGGGGAACCTGCTGTTCAATCCACTCATTTTTCAGATGGGTTCGTTCGCCCCACAGAATAATATCAGAACGTCTTTTTTCTATGACTGGTTTCAAATATTCAGAATAATCATTTAAATTGTCAAAGTTATGATGCGCGCCCAGGTAGACCATTCGCATATTGCGATCCATACGACGCCACTTGATTTCTCCTGGTTCTGCAAAAATTCTTCCTTCTTGTGTTTGTAACAAATCCTTTTCTTTTAAATGAAATTTTTCAAAAACAGCCCGGGCAGGAGAAAAGGACATTAAAACCCCATTTTCCAGATGTTGACAGTCCTTGATCACCCTTAAAAATTGATCTAAATCCACAGTATTGGCAAAAAGACAGGCCATATATTTTTCTCCTATTTGAGGTACTTGTCAATGTTACCTGGCCATTTGTTTGTTTCAATATATATTCTCAAATCTTCGACACCAGGCTTAAGCATGTCTTCCCAACACGATGTTATATCATAATCATAACGCAGGCCATTTTCTTGAAATGTATTCAGTTTTGCGCTTTTGGAAATAACCTCTTTAAAAAATTCATAGGAAGCAAGCTGCGCATCGGTGCATAAGGTTGAGATGCCAGTAAAATCAGAAGGTTTTTGATTATAGTACGATAACGTAAATGAATGAACCTTTATCTCGAATCGTCCCAGCCCTCTGCTTTTCGCAAAACCCAGCCTGAGCTGCCCCTGTGTCATATCTCGGATAATCAGACCGATCAAACCCAATTGCCATCGCTCAAAGTTACGAATGGTAATGCCTGTATCAAATTCTCCCCTGGTCAGGACTTCCAGATCATATTTTGCCCCTTGTTTTGCACCACCGGTGATCCGATCAATCGCCACACCATCTCGAATTTCAAATATTGGTTTTCCTTTTTCCTTGAATGCCTGGGTCAGATAGGCATCAGAAGTTGCCAGTCTGCCAATATAGACATGCGAGCCGAACAATCGACAAATGGGACATGAATATTTATAAATATCACTTGATGGCAAGACTGGTTGTTTATGTTTATTTTTATAGTCATCAAATCTTAATCCACAGGATGCCTGTCCATGTTCGCCATCAAGTTCTTTACCTGGTTTTACATAAGGCATGCAGACAGGAACCGGTTCATCTTTTAAACTTCGGCATATCTTTTCCGCATAGGCCCGAATCATGCCTTTAATAGAACTGCCTGGAATAAAAGGTTCTTCTTCTTCACCTGAATGAAATGTACGAACAAATGACATATCCACACCACCCACAGTCGCCTGGCCGGACTTGATTAACAAGGGATCAAGGGGAATAATGTCAAATTTGATCTCAGCGGAATTAATCAATTTTTTCAGCATGCTGTCCTCCTTCTGCTAAATGCAGTTCTAAAGCATCATTCAATACTGTATCAGCAGATGTCATGGTGTTTTGGATTAAATATTCTTTCAGCTGTTTACTGTCAGAGTAATCCACCTGTAAAATGGCAGTTTGTACCAACTGAACTTTTCCCAGTCCTCTGGATGTAAACCCGCCCAGCCGGAATCCATTTTTCCATTCAGCCAGGACAGCGCCGATCAAAGCCAATTCGCGATCTTCAGGGTTTTCAATATCAATGGCGATGTTAAACGCTGCACCAGCGGGTACAGCTTCATAATCAAATTTAGCACCATATCTGGCTGTTTCTGTATCGCGATCAATACAGACCCCATCGCGTTTTTGAAGTGAACCTGACCAGCCTGTCAGGATGCCATCACTGAAAAAAATTCGGGATGCATGCAAAGGTGAACCAAATAAATAGCAAACATGGCACACATTGTTCTGGATAAATTTGTATTTATCCGATTCGGTTTTCTGTTGTTTATAGGATTCATTGATGTGTTTTCGATGCCCTTGATCTGTCTCACCGCTCACACAATTGGCATGCTGACTTAAACTGTTATCCAGCAGGCAGGCTGATAAGTCAAGATGTTCTGCCAGACGTTCTGCACAGGATCTGAAACTGCCTTTTAATGTGGAACCTGGAAGTATGGGTCGTCCATCAGCTTCCAAAAGAACCCCCATATCGGTAGACAGTTCACCTTCCCTTCCGGAACCAATATGAAAGGCTGTTTCAAATTTGAGTAAGCCTGTTATTCTGATTTTCTTTTTAAAAGAATGGTTGATCATGCCGCCCCCTGTGTTTGATAAAAATAATGACAATTGAAATGCTCAAAATAGGGTGAAATAAGTTGTTTCATGACATTGTCTATTATATTTTTATTGTGTTTGTTCATTTGGCTTCTTTGTTTTCTGTTTTCAGCAGTGGCAATATCTTTCAGGTGTGGTTGAATAAAAGATTGTTTTCGTAAAAAATGATGAAGTGAACAGTCTGTATCTTTTTGAATTTCAGACGCAAATAAGTGTTGATGTAAAAAATTCCAGAATGCTTTGTTGCTGACTTTGGAATTTTTTTCTCGCTGATTGTCGACCATTTTTTTTAATGCATCCAGACCACCGCCATTGATCACACTCGGAATAGACTGGAGCTGATTTTTTTTTACCGCGTCATTCTCTTTCAGAAAAAAGTCTACCGCCTGGTATGCAAACTGACGCAAGGGTTCATCAATAAACAGCTGCATATCTTTTGATGCGATATTGATTATTTCAGACATTATTTACCCTCAATACTTTTCTGGCTCTGGCTGTAATAATAATTGGCAACAATCATTTTTATTAAACCGCGTGCCAGTCTCATCTTGATTTCAATGACAGTTGCCGGATCACAACTTTCTTTATCATTTAAAAGACTTATCGCTTCTTTTAATTGCTTTGTCAGCCTGGGCGCCATTTTTGACCATTTTTCATTTGTTTGATCCGCTTCAACCTGTTGGTTGACAGAATCTATGGCCTGGGAAAACAAGTTAATGGCTGGATAATTTTGTACGATCCTGTACGCTTCTTGTTCTAATTCGCTCAATTGATTGATCAGTTTGGGTGCAATTTTTGTCCATTGGGATTTCTCTTTTTTTTCTTTTCCAGCCTGATTTTTAATGTAATTGATCACCTGGGAAAAACGCGTTGCGGAAAAAATCAGTTGTTCCAGGCCGCGAATTTGTGTTGATCCCAGCCCTGTTTCAGCCATCAGTTTTCCAAGATTGTTTTCTTTTCCTGCTGCATAGTTTTTTTCGTAAAGTTTTTCCAGGTACACATCAATTTTTTTTAAGGTTTTATCATCAATTTTAACGAATGTGTTGTCTTGCATCAAATGACCTCCTTGATCAGATGAAAGTTGTCACAAATGGAAATTCTGCCAAAACCTTCAGATTTTCGTAAACCTATGCCGGCAGACATGAGTTGATTCAATTCCTGTTTGAACTGCTGCACATTATTTCCATCATATTTGAACAAATAGACACTGCCCATTGACACGGCCAGATCATCTGCTTTTGGAAGTCCCCATGCTGAATTCCAACCACGAATGGTTTTTGATCGCGCCACTTTCAAAACAGATCTGATATCACTTTTGGGTATACTTTCAAAACAAAGATCTGGTTGCGCAGTGGGACGTAAAAAAGAATCCACTAAAATGGCATCAGCATCCAGATTGATCGTAAAAAAGGAGCCCTCCAACAGGCTGTTCAATGCTGTTGAATCAATGTGGTTTTCAAGCCGTGTTGTTAGTTTGCCTTTAAATGATTCATTCCAGCTTTCAATGTCAGGCATTGGCAATTGACAGTCTGTCAATGTCAGTGTCATCTCACCCATGCCACGCGTGCGATCTGCACCAACAAACACACTCGATTCCAAAAGGGGAAGTAAAATATCATATTCCTGTTGGGTTAAATGAATCAGTCCTGAAAAATATTGTTTTTTATATTGTTTGTCTTCCAATGCATAATCAGCAATTGCCTGTGTCATATAAAAGACTTCCTGGGCAACTGTTCCGCTGGTTCTGTCAATGCCTGTATGTTTTTGATAGACTATCGAAGGTTTATATCGCTCGGGTTGATCCAATACATCATTCCAAAACCCGATGAAGGGTTTTGTATCATTATTGCAGATTGGACAGACGGATGGCGTTAACCATTGCGGATAGTATGCTTCCAAAACTTTTTCAGCCAGGATATCCAAAACACCATGAGATTCCCTTTCTGCATGCGCTTCCCTTTCTGAATGACAAAAACCGCTGTATCGCTTGCATGATGCTGCAGTTAAAGGCAATGGTTTTGGCACGATACGTTCTTTTTCAAGGGTGGGCAGTAAATTGGGAAATGATATGGGATGATCCACAAAAATTTTCTGAAAATCCGCTGAATCCTGATTCCCCGCTTCCCTTAAATATTTTGCAGCAATGGCCCCGCGTAAAGAACTTCCAGGGAGATATGGTACAGCTTCAGAGGCATTGGATTGACGATTTTGCGCAATCATCAATGGGGATAAGAGTTCTGCTGTGATACGATAATTCATGCCGCCTCCATTGTTGACAATTCATAGAATTCACTGTCCAGATAGTCAAAAATTTCCGCCGGATCAATTTTTGAATGATTGTATAAAATGGTGCCCAGGTGAATATTCAGCTGCCCTGAGCCTGTACTTTTATCGCCACCGATTCGTTGGGTCATCATAATTGCAGCGATCAGTAAACAGTAAGCATAGGGCGGTTCATTTTCTGACAATGATTCCAAATGATCGTGATATCCATCAATTTTCGTATTTAATGTCATGGGTGAAGCATCTGCTGAAGCAATGCTGTATTCAGTTGAAAAAAGATGCTTGTCTTTTGAGGTGCCCAACAGCCTGTGTTTACAAACGCGTGTCTGGTATTTTAGAAAGTAATGGGGCGGTTCTTTTTGTAATCGTGCGTCTCTGAAAAATAACTGACCACTTTCAAAGGTATTCCCAAACAAACGATCCACCGGTGATTGGAGTGCCTTCAGTGGTTGAAATGAATTGTCAATGGAAAGGTCTCGTTGATGCGGATCAGACGGGTTTTGAAACCCCAATGTTCGTGAAAGTCTTTCACAATTCTCTCGAATGACGCCTTTTAAGGTGCTTCCCGGTATAAATGGCCTGTTCAGAGAATCCCGCCTGATCAGTCGGTCACAAATCAGACTGCCATCGCCTGAACCGGTATGCCATTTGGATGAAAAATCAATGGACAGTTCAATACAAATATGGTGTTTCATATCAATTCCCTATAAAACCAGCCAATTCGACAAGATCAACAATCATTGTTGATTGACTTTTTTCATTATCTGATATTTTCCAGGGCATGTTTTGTATGCAGTCAAAGGCATTGAATGCATCCCAAACCGCCTGTCGTGGTGTTCCTTTGGGTGTGTTGGTATACAGTTTGAGTGTTTCCAATATTCCATTGACCTTTCCCAATGTCGGCGCCACACCGAATCTTTTAAGTCTTGTACCGGGGATGACTTGTGACAATTGTTTTGCATGATTATACAATTTTTGAGCATCATCTATGGCATATGGTTTTTGATATAAGTATAAGGGCTTTTCAGTGGCATCACTTTTGGGGGCATGACTCAGCTGGAGGTATTGCTGGCGACATTGGGAAATATCAACCTGATTAAAAAGGGTTGAAATATGAAAATCAATATAAGTCGGTACAAAATGTGGATTCGTTTGTACTTTTGAACCGGCTGTTTTGGCAGATTGAAGTAAAGATTCGGCCTGGTTTAACAGCATGGAAATGGGCGTATTTACCTTCCCATAAGCAATACCCAGAGAAATGGTGATGCCTTCGCCGCCAGTCAGTTCCTTAAAGAAAGCACCTTCATTGCAATCAAATGCGTCCTTTGTCTTTTGCTGAAAGCGAGATGCCACACCCAACGCAAAAGGGAAAGCCATATCAGCAGTGAGATAGACAATGAGATCATCACCCCCCAGCATTAATATTTCGCCTGGAAAGGATGACAGTGGGTGTTGATAAATATCAGTATACGTTTCGTAGAGCGCTTCAAAGCAGCTTTCTTTTATTGCGTTTTCTATGGTATCAGAAAAGAATTCAAATTCATCAGGAGTCTTAATCTGTTGAATGATTTTCCCCATTGAATTCCCATCCGCATAAACCACCGCAGTATAATTATGCCTGGACTTACAATGTTTGCCAATATCTGTAAAATCGACTGATTTTTTTATTCTGATACCTTCTGTCTTTTGAAGAAATTCCGAAAACTCAATCCACAACCCTTTTTTAGCGGTATTATTAAAATGTATTTTTTCCTGGCAGACATTACACAATAGCTCAGTTTCTGGGGATGTGGTTTCTTTGTTGATTATTTGAGAACAATCATCACATTCTCTTGCATAGCCGGTATGAACCATTGATGTTGATAAAACCGGAGTTTCATCTCTTTTTCGATTGGATTCATAGATGGCCAATCGCCTGGCAAGGGCATAATTCTCTTGAGAATACAGTGCTTTTCCATAAATTATGGTCAATCCATTGCCGGTTTTTCGGGCAATGTCATTGGAGAGGGCATTCATTTGGTTTTCAATATCCAAATCAGTGCCAGTCACCACAAATTGCGCTGCCCCACCACCAGCAGAAATGAATTCTATGCGAAGATTGTCACTGCTTAGAATATCCTTTAAATATTCTTCATGATTCAGGTGGGCGAGAAGAGCACTGGCACCTCGGATTGACTTTAGCCGATCTGTTGCAAAAACATATTTTTTAATGGATGGTATACCTAATTCAACAAGGTATTGTTTTTTTTGAGCCATTGGTATTCCTTAATGAATGTAATCAACAAATATGAATATGTGACTAGAAGAATTATACACATATCAAAACAAAATGCAATTACAATTTGAATTTTTTTTTCTATCCTTGATAAATGCGGCTTTTAGATAAATAATATTATCGTTCAATTATGGTTTTTCATGGCATAATTATTGACTTTATTGCCTTCTCGTTCCCACGCTTTGCGTCGCTTTGCGTTGGGAATGTAACCGGGACCATTAAGTAATTTCTGAAAAATAGTTCACACTCTTTTCTTAGCCCCGATAGGGGCGGAATCTTTGTAGACTGGGGCGTTAGCCCCAGGTCATTGCCCCAGTCAGCATCTTAGCCCCGATAGGGGCGACATAAATATTGTTGATTGTTTATAAATATGTCGCCCCTATCGGGGCTTAAGAAATTGACTGGTCAATGACCTGGGGCTAACGCCCCAGTCTACAAAGATTTCGCCCCTATCGGGGCTAAGAAAA
>Ga0272440_1003850_pt1 | contig 11009 bp, 3 predicted proteins | sample SSMMMBAug17_FD_192440 | JGI IMG/M metagenome (GOLD analysis project Ga0272440, IMG submission 192440) | Marine sediment archaeal communities from Little Sippewissett salt marsh, Falmouth, MA, United States - SSM-MMB-Aug17 | ecosystem: Environmental > Aquatic > Marine > Wetlands > Sediment ... | reverse complement strand
AACGCATAAATCAGCGGCGTTAGCCCGCTGAATTGCTTGGTTATAGCAAGTTAGCTATTTAAATGATAATGAAATTACTGGTGAAAAAATTTAGAAGTTTATTGATATCCAATATTAAACCGACTGTCTGTTTTCTTAGACGTGATTTAAACGCACTTTTGAGTTGTCCAGCATTTAGTCTATTTCATTTTTCAAAACATAGTTTGCAGCTATCGCTCCAAAAAATTAGAGTCTAAATCTTCTGAAATTAATTTATGTAAATGTAAAACAATGATTGTAAATATAAACATACACAATAAGGATATACAAGATGACTTTAAAGCTAGTTGAAAGTTCATTTGATATAGTTTTGTATATGATACATTAATCAGTTCTGGGCCTAAAATATAATAATTAAACCATATACTAATAAAACCAATTACAATGACAGAGCCTAATAAATATGCAAGATGTTTATTGTTCATTACTTTTTTTCCTTTCTTTGGTTAAATTAAAAACCTCAGTCATTTTTGACATAATTCCAAATATTACTCTGCGGTCTGCTGTTGTTAATTTTGTATTCAATGAGACTGATAAAAATGAGAGTATGCCTATAAAGCCCATGAAAACGCATGATATGGGGTTACCAAAAAATACACCTGTTAGTGAAGCTACGCCACTAATCCAAAGTAAAAAAGTTAACATTCGTTTATGTTTTTCATTTTTAGCATCCATTATAAAGAGTGGATTTTCTGAAATCTCTTGATTTTTAATATTGCTTAAACGCTTTTTGTATTCAAGATCAATTTCTAACAGTTCTTTAATTGTTTTTATTTTGTCCGAATCCTTTGCATTTTTTAGTAGAATATTAATTGTACGATTATCAATAATCGTCGTATTTTCAGTAGATTCATATTCTTTGCTAACAATTTCATTTTTAGCTTTTTGAAGGTCTACCTTGCTATCTTTATCATTACTTGATTTGCTAATCATGCTATAAACACCTCTTTATGAACAGTTTTTGTAAATTATTGGGATAATGTCTTGATTATATAAATAGCCTCTTCTATTCCAATTTGATTGTCATTATTAATTTCAGCTTCTATACATATATTTTGAATTCTATGATAATCAATATCGGTTAAAATTTGTAAAATCGTAATGAAGTCAATTAAATCAATCTTCTTATTATTATCTATATCACCATAAGCAGGCAAATTATCAATATATTTTAAAATATAGATAAACTCCTGTAAACCTATGCGACCATCTTCATTGATATCCGCTTCAATAAAATAATTACCTTCAAAACAACCTGTAAGAATTTGATTAACAATATCTGCGTCTTCTAAATCAATAATTCCATTGTCATTTATGTCACCAGGCTTAACAACATTATAAACTGTTAAATCAAAAGAAGATTTTGATGTTAATGATTCTTCATCAGAAACAGTTAGTGTGATGATTGATTTTCCATATTCTTTATCAGCAGGCTTAAGAATAGCAAAACATTCAGAATGTTCACAGTTTATCATTATATATGAATCATTCGGGAGAAGACTTGTGTTTGACGAAACAGATGTAACAGTTAAATTACTTGGTGGGGTCTCAATATCAAATATTGTAAAATAAATAGGCTTTGTTGAAATATTTTCATATGTATGTTGACTTTCAATCTTAGATATCTCTGGCAAATCATTTACAGGTATTATTGTAACTGATATTTGTTTTGATGTTTCTGCTGTATCATTATTTTCCTTTTCAATAGTTCTTGCAGAAATATTTAGAGTAAAGGAATTAGTTGAATTTAATGCAGGTAAAATAGAAAGACCAGATAGTTCTTTAATATCAATAGTCCATGTGCCATCTAAATTTTTTTGTCCCGATGTCAATGTTGCTTTCTCTGGAACATCAGAGATTTGAATGAGATCAATTTTTTCTGACTGATCATTATCAACAAGTAATGGTGTGTCTATCTGTAACAGAATCTCTGTATCTTCTAAACCTTTAGCATTTTTATTCAATATTAAAATTGGTGGATCTGCTACAGGAATTATCTCAACTTCAATTAGTTTACTTACAGTTGAAGAATCTTCATTTTCTTTTTCCGAAGATGTTGCATTAATGGAAAGAATAAAGTCACCTCCAAAATTTGATGGAGGACTTAGTGTTAAACCTGTTAATTGTTCTGGAAGTAATGTCCAGTATCCATCAATATTTTTATCCCCAGAAGAGAGAGTTGCATTTGCTGGTAAACCAGTTATTATAACATTTTTTAATATTTCAGAATTATCATTATCTACTAGTACTGGTGGATTAATCTGCAAAATAATATTTGTATCTTCCGCACCTTGGGCTTTATTAACCAAAGTCAATAATGGTTTGTCGGCTACAGGTATTAAATCAACTTCAATGAACTTTCTTGTGGTTGCAATGTCTCCATTTTCCTTTTCTGTTGAAGTAACACTTATAGTAAGAGCAAAATCATTTCCTGAATTTAATTCAGGAGTTAATGTTAAATTTGCTAATTGATGTGGTAAGATCTTCCAAGTTCCATCATTATTTTTTGTTCCTGCACTTAGAGTTGCTTTTTCAGGTACACCAGAAATTACAACAGGATTTAGCTCTTCTGAATTATCATTATCAATAAGAACTGGAGGATCAATTTGCAAAAGAATGTCTGTATCCTCTAAGGCACGTGAGTTGTTTAACACTGATAGTAATGGGGGATCAGCAACAGGAACTATATCAATTTCAATCACTTTATTTGTTGTTGCTGTATCAGCATTTCCTACTTCTGTTGAACTGACAATTACAGTAAGAGTAAAATCATTTCCAGAATTTAATGGTGGAGTTAATTTCAAATCAGCTAATTCATCTATAGATATTGTCCATGTATCATCATTATCTTTAAAGCCTGTTGATAGTTTTGCATCTTCAGGAACACCTAATATTTTAACAGGGTTTAAACTTTCTGATTTGTCATTATCAACAAGTACAGGATTATCTATCTGTAAATCTAACTCAGTATCTTCCAAAACACTTAGTTTTTCAATTAAGGACAAAATAGGCATATCTGCAACAGGAATTACAGTAATGGTTACCAAAGCGGAATTTGAATTTGAAAGGCCATCATTAACTATAAAGACAATATTGTCCATTCCGCTATAATGTTTTTGAGGAGTATATTTTAAATCTGGTGCTGTTCCAGTTAAGATACCATGTTGAGGGGCTTCTGTGATAATAAAGTCTATAGGATCATTGTCATTATCAGTTCCTGATATATGAAAATTAATACTATTGTCTTCATTTATCTCAATATATTGATCAAAGGCTTCTGGGCTATTATTTTTCACTGTTGTAAATCTCCATATTGGACCTTTAGTTGATCCATCTAATCTATGAGATGTGATCTGCCATAGGTATGTTGTGCTATATGATAGAGTCTCAATGACAGAATAGTTCGTTTGAGTTAAATCTTTTGCAATTGGTTGATCAGGCTTTTCATGCCCATTTTCCCATAACACAATATCATATGTTGAAAGTGTATACTCTGTCCCCCAAGAAAGCGTTAGTGTTTTTTCAATATCAATTGAATTCTCTTGAGGGTTTGGATTTTGTGGTTCATAACTAATTATTCTAACAATTTCATCAGGTTCCAAAGGTTTTTTTTCAATATTTCCAGCATTATCTTTTGCCAGACTATAGAATTGATATGTGTGTCCTGGTTCACCATTGAATATTTCGCTTGTGTTTGTGGTATTCTCAAGCCATTTTTCAAAAGGCTCTCCATCTTTTGAAACATATATATCATATCCCAAAAGCCCGGAACCTCCTTCAATATCATCACCTGACCAGAAAACAGAGAAAGACAACTTGTCAGTTTTCTGAATATCTGTATACAAATTACTAGTTGGATCATCGGCATCTATCGTATTAAAAATTTCTGGTGTATCTATTGGTTCATTGATATCAAATATTATCTGAGCTTTTGCATGTATCACATCACCTGTTACGATATGTTCTTTTGACTGTACTGTATAGGCAACAAAGCCCTCTCCTTCATGGTTTTCAGGGTTGTTAACTGGTAATAATCCAGTAAATGGATCAATAGGTTGCTGCCCTGTATTTGGGTCAATTGAATTGAATATCCAAAAGGCCTCATTTTTTTCAATGTCAATTCCTGCTGTAATATCTACATAAATACCGAGAGAATCTCTTAAATCAATCCTATTTGAATAAAAAGATTTGTTATTAGAAATATTAAAAGTTTTACCTGCAAAACCAAAGCTACCTAATTGAAAGGTTTGAATGTTTATATTATCATCTAATATTTGTTTAATAGTTACTTTTTGAGCTGGTGCTGTAGCAAATTCACTATCATTTTCAAACAATACATTATATGATAATATCATGTCATTATTTATCCATTTTTTATTGTCAAAGCCTTCTGGGCCAATAATTTCATTTGGATCTATAGACATAACTATCGGGAGACAATAAAACTGATGAGTTGTACACAATATCTGAACAACTAAATTGCATGGCCCAGTAGTAGCATAGTTTGAACCACCACCAATTATAATTTCAGTAGACGATTGGCTAGGGGTCATACCTGAAAACAGACAAACCCAATCATGTTTCTCTACACATTTTTTCCACATATCAACTCTACATTTGTTGAATGCTGATGGCGATGGCCTACTTCGTGTACTATTGTTTCTTTTATATAGTACTCTTTTGTATGGTAAGTCACTATAAATATCAAAATAATCTAATGCTTTAGTTGATCTGTTTTGTTCAAAGTTTGTAAATAAATCAATATCTTTTTGTTGGATTAAATTGTTATTTAAATAATTTGGTTTTAAAAGTAAATTTGTGAAGTAATTTTTGTCGGTTGCATATAATATGAGATCAGGATCACTAGACTCAGGGCTTTCTAATATGTTTAGTCTAATTTGTTCAATTGTATTCATAACCATTTGGATATAATCAGTTACTGTCATTGGGAGAGCCTGATAAAGCAATGAAAAGTTTGGTGGATAAAGATTTGAAAAAATTATATTTGTTTTAACAGAGGTGTTAGGAGATAGATCTTTTGCTATAAGCTCAATACTCTTATATTCTTCAATATTGATATCATCAAAAGAAGTCTCTCCATATAAAAAGTCTTCAACTTGATAGTTTTTATAGAGATCACTTTTTTTTAATAAACCTTTTGAGTTTTCAATTGATAAGGTGATAACTTCTTTTGGAACAATTATATTAAATATAAGATATGGAATGTCTATATTTCCAGAATTAATAATATTAAACGATATAGGTGAGAGGCCACCACCTCTAAAATACTCAGATGAGTGTTTTTCAATATTATATTTCATTCCTGTCGATTTTTCTACAGAAAAGCAACGAGATTCTGTAATGGCTACGCCATTTTTTGCAATTAGATCATAAGTTCCAAGAGAAACGTTGGATAAATTCCACCTAACTTTCGCATTCATCGTATTTATAAAGTCAATTCTTTCACCTTGCAGCATTGAATTATTGGACAATTTTAAATAAAACCTTGTTGTATCTCTAAAACCCGCACCGGTAATTAAAGTAGTTACATTCCCACCCGCACCTCCAAAATTTGGAGAAATATCAACAATGCTAAAAGATAGCAATTCTGCTGTTAACAATACATTTTCATGAAGACTGTATTGAGGTAACTCTCTGGCAATAATCATTATATAGTATGTACCTTCATTTGTAGATGGAACTAATATCTCTTGTTCTTGATCAAAAGGGTTCGTCCCTTCAAAGTCATATTCTATTAACGAAGGTACTCTATTATATCCCACATAGACTTCATTATGTGCTCCAGGAGTTTGACTTTTCAGTGAAACCCTTAAGTCAAATCCTTCTTCAACATCAATTCTGAAATATTTCATTTTCATTTTTGTGAGCTGAGCCTCAATTGTTGTATTTGGATCTATTGTTGGAATATTTACATTTAAAACATCTTCAGATATCAAATAATTATTCGAGTCATTACCTTCAAGAATATTATTTTTTATATCTGTTTTTACAATGACAAAATATTTGCCTAAAGCTACACCTGGCATTGTATCTGTTATTGATCCTTTTGAATTGCTTGACAATGTTTTATTCAGGTTAACTTTCATTGCCATTCTTTTTGATTGCCCTGGCAGTAAATCAATTTGTCTTGAAGTAACACCCAGTATTGGATCGGTAAATTCCCAGGTTTCGTCTAAAGAAATATAGACACCTTCATGCATACCTCCTTTTGCAGGATGTTCACCTATGTTTTCTATTGTCCAATTAATTGTTATCGGCTCCCCAGGTATAGCATTTTGAGGAATTTCTATTTCTTTTACAATCAAGTCGGCAGGTGGTAACAATTCAATTTGAATAGCTTTAAATGCGGTGTTATTGGTATTGAAATTTTCATAGATATCATCCCTACTGTCTGTTTTTACAAATACATAATAGTTTCCTTTTGTGTATATTGGTAATTGCACATTATTGATTCTTGTATATGTTTTATTTTTCTCCAATATTTCTCTAATTCCAGCGGTTGATAAACATATGTCTCCTATATCTAAGGTCGTATTTGATGATAAATAGACCGAATCAAACCATGAAGATTTTGGTTTTACTCCTTTGTTTTCAACTGTCCATGATATGGATATTGATTGGCCAGCTATGCAACTTGAAGGTATATCTACATTAGAAAGTTGTAAATCAGGATAAGGGGATAGTTGAATTGAAATAGGAGAAATAAATGTGTTATTGCTTTCTATCACTTCTGATACATTGTTATCTGAATCTGTTTGAACTATCATGTAAAAAGTACCACTGATTCCTTCAGGTAAAGAAATTATGGTATTTTGGGTATATGCCTCATTAGCGCTAATTGCACCACTATGAGCAATTGTTTTAAGTAAGATATCGTTATTAGAACTTAAAAAGTTATCTTGAGAAATAAAATATTTATCATACCATTTAGATGAAAGTGTTGTTGTCTGTCCAATATTTCTTACTGTATGATGAATATTGATAATTTGACCGGATAAGGCTGAATAAGGTATATCAAAGTTATCTATAACAAGATCAATTGTTGGGTAAGGTAATACATTTATTAATTGACTATGTGTATAATTGTTATCTTCATAACTGTATTCATAAATTGTATTGTTATTATCAGTTTTTAATTTAATAAAATAATCACCGCTTATATTTGTAGGAATGTTTATATTCATTGTTTTTGTGTAAGTTTCAGAAATATCAAGGGGGCTATTAATTTGATAATTCTTGAGTATTATATCTGATCTTGAGTAACCAGGATACTTTGAAAGATATAGGTAGTCATTCCAACTATTATAACCTGTTGTTATTTCACCAATATTTTTTACAGAATATGTTATGCTAATTATATCCCCAGCAGTTAACGTGTTTGGTGTTTCAATTGATATAGCTTTCAGATCTGGTAATTTCGGTAGTTCAATATTAATAATTTGTGAACTGGTATAATCATTATTCTCTTCAGAAAGATACTCAAAGACCTTATTATTATAATCCGTTTGGATGTAGCAGAAGTAAGATCCTTTCATACCATTTGGAATCATGATTATCTCTTCTTTGGAATATCCTGCACCAGAATGTAAAGGCCCCTTTTGAAAAAATGAATTCATTGGAATAAAGTTTGATTGATGAGATACATCTAATAAGAAAATTTTATCCAGCCAATAAGGTTCTGTTGAATGAGTACTATTCACACCTTGATTAAGGACATCCCATTTGATTTTAATACTTCTTCCAGACTCTACTTTTTCTGGAACAATTAAGTTTGTTATTTTTAAATCAGGTGTTAATGGTAAAATTATGTCAATAGGATTCTCGCTACGATCTAAGTTGTTGTTTTCATAAGCGTATTCATAAATTGAATTATATGCGTCTGTAAGAATATAAATATAGTAATCTCCTGATTTTGGATAAGGCAAAGTAATAGTTGTACTGATGGAACGAAATTCATTTTCTTTTAATATACACTGGTCAGTACATTGAATAGGAATCGTTTTTAATAATTTTGCATTGCCATTAAATGTTTCATCTTGTGAAATATAAACACTGTCAGTCCATAAAGTTAAAAACTCAGCAATATCAGATACTTTTTGATTACGTCTTTTTGATAATTGATTTGGATAAAGATTTTCTCCTTTATTAGTAATCGACCAGGTTAAATGAATGTTTTGTCCTGAAATTGCCTTTTCTGGAACCAAAATATTAGAGACTGTTAAATCCGGTGAGGGAGGCGCTTCTATATTGATGGGTACAAACATATAGTTGTTCATATTATTTGACTCATTAACAATATCGCCACCGTGTGAACCTGTGAATTCTCCAATATCATGATTAATATTCATAGCATCAACACTATCTGTTATTACAAACAAATAATATAACCCACTGATACCATGTGGGATTTTAAATTCCTGTGTTTGTAAATAACTATCTTGAGGGTCAAGATAACTAAGATTATGAGTTTTACCTAATAATTTGTCTTCATGATGACCAGTCCTGACATCATTGTTGTCAGGAGAGATATATACATAATCATACCATAATGGAGATTGAGTTGATTTTTTTCCTTTATTTGAAATACTCCATTTCACTTCAAAAGCTTGACCAGCTATTGCTGATGAGTGTTCAATATTAGTCACTTGAAGATCTGGGAGGTTCCCTATTACATTAATATATCTGTTTTTGAAAGCTTCATCAGTAGAATTATCTTTTCTAATTTTTAACCATACTGAATAAGTTCCTTCAGTTAGATAGGTAAATGTAGGGTTTTGAGCTTCGGAATCGACGATACCATCATTATCAAAGTCCCACTGCCAATTCGTAGGGTTCCCTACAGAGAGGTCAAAAAATTGAACGTTCAAAGGAAATTTTCCCGTTGTATGGCTGGATCTAAAGTTTGCTTTTAATGTATAAATTGGAATTATGATATCCTGACTCCAGTATCCATCGTTATAAATTTCTCCTGAAACACTTATAAAAAGTTGTTTATAACCGCTATTTGTTATGTAGCCTTTATTTGTTAAATTCCCTTTAACATTTATCGCAAATCTTTTTCCCGAACTATCCTGAATTATACCATAATTTTCGATATCATTCTTTACAGTTAAATCACAATTTCCATTATTAGTCAGAATTACACCTTGCTTATTATAAACAGAGCCAATTAAATTAATACCATCAGATATTTTTTTACTACCAGTTACTTCAAATATTATACTTTCAGCAGTGATTGTTCCTGGGCCATATATGATCTGATTTGCACCAAGAAATCTAATACTTCCTGATTCTTCTTTTGATGAAAAGGTAATTGTTTTATTATTCAACGATACAGTCCCTGCTAATTGAATAGGATTTATTATTTCCATATCGTCATAAAATATTATATGGGATTCAATCGGTTTTTTAGTAATAATTTCTCTTGATATATTTCCATAAAATCTGGTTTGAGAGTTTTTCCATGCGCCATTATTAGTGACATTATCGGTTAATATATTAATGTATAATGGATTGTTATATGTACCTTCATTACAAATAGCGCCATCATTAACTATTTTGCCATTTATTGTAATCGTTCTGGGTTCCCTATTATTTGTCAAAATTACACCTTGTTTATTATAAACAGATCCATCTAAAGTAATATCACCAGATATAACTTTGCTGCCAGTCACTTCAAAAATTATATTTTCAGCAGTGATTGTTCCTGGGCCATATATGATCTGATTTGCACCAAGAAATCTAATACTTCCTGATTCTTCTTTTGATGAAAAGGTAATTGTTTTATTATTCAACGATACAGTCCCTGCTAATTGAATAGGATTTATTATTTCCATATCGTCATAAAATATTATATGGGATTCAATCGGTTTTTTAGTAATAATTTCTCTTGATATATTTCCATAAAATCTGGTTTGAGAGTTTTTCCATGCGCCATTATTAGTGACATTATCGGTTAATATATTAATGTATAATGGATTGTTATATGTACCTTCATTGCAAATAACACCATCATTAACAATTGTGTCAGTTATTGTAATAGTTCTGGCTTCCCTGTTATTTGTCAAAGTGACGCCTTGCTTATTGTGAAAAGATCCTTCAAAAGTAATATTTCCAGACATTATTTTGCTACCAGTCATTTCAAATATAATACTATTAGCGGTGATTACTCCCGGGCCATTTATGACTTGGTTTAATCCAAGAAACTTTATACTACCTGATTCCTCTATTGATGAAAAAGTAATTGTTTTATTATTTAACGATACAGTCCCTGCTAATTGAATAGGATTTATTATTTCCATATCGTCATAAAATATTATATGGGATTCAATCGGTTTTTTAGTAATAATTTCTCTTGATATATTTCCATAAAATCTGGTTTGAGAGTTTTTCCATACGCCATTATTAGTGACATTATCGGTTAATATATTAATGTATAATGGATTGTTATATGTACCTTCATTGCAAATAACACCATCATTAATAATTGTGTAAGTTATTGTAATAGTTCTATTTTCTCTGTTATTTGTAAGTGTCGAATTCTTTTGAATGAATAATCCTGAAACTTTGATATCTGTATTAAGAGTAACAGTACCACTAATTTCAACTTTATCATTTTCATCTGGAATCCTGTTTTCTTCCCATGTTTCTATTGAATTCCAGTATCCGCCTGATAATTTTGAATGAATTGTAAATTCTTCCGAAAAAACAATTATAGGATTTGATATTAATAACAATAACAAACTATAAGCAACTAATTTCATTAATAGTTTAAAATAAACTGTTTTTAGTTTATAATTTTTTAACATAACTTCTTCCTTTTTTTTAGCTTGGTTTTGTATTAATGAACTTTCTAATATTCAATTTATGAAAAATCTTTGGCATACAAGAACTTAAGTTGCTTAATTAACAGATACCCAACGAGCTGATTAATTATTAAGTAAAGATAC
>Ga0272440_1003848_pt1 | contig 11009 bp, 6 predicted proteins | sample SSMMMBAug17_FD_192440 | JGI IMG/M metagenome (GOLD analysis project Ga0272440, IMG submission 192440) | Marine sediment archaeal communities from Little Sippewissett salt marsh, Falmouth, MA, United States - SSM-MMB-Aug17 | ecosystem: Environmental > Aquatic > Marine > Wetlands > Sediment ... | reverse complement strand
ACCTTGTGTTCGCCCTCGAACTAATAACGCTTTCGTTCCTATGTACGATGGGCGAACACAAGGTTCGCCCCTACACGTTCTTGGCACATAAGTAAATGAGGAATTTATTTTTCGAGCATTCCTAAGCATTTTGAAATGGGGAATTTATTTTTCTAGCATTCCTAAGTCCTGGAAAGACGCCGAAACCCACAAACAATTCTGTTCGGCCTCGTACACAATTCGTTTTCAAACAATTATTCAAAAACAAATACAAGGCGCCCCCTTTTTCACTTGACTAATATTTGGTTATGGCCCGCTTGAAAAATCTTTCTTTATTTCAGCCCTTGCAACAGAACTGATGCCAGGGCCTGATATTGCGGATGATAAAGACCTTGTGCGTGCCTTGATATACAGTGATGTCATCCGCCTTGCCAATAAACAGATGATATCCCCACAGGCCATCAGTGGAATGATGAACCATGTCATCGGCATGCGGATCCAATCGTTTAAGGCGATTTCCGGAAATAAATATACCCAAATATAAGGTTATACCATCCCGCTTGCTAACGCGCGCGGCTCTGATACCAGCGAATCTGAGCCGCGCGCGTTAGCAAGCGGGATATTGCATGCTTAGTAGGTATATTTATTTCCGGAAATCACCTAAATAGTTCGAAATGAGGGATTGGGGCACATCTTGATTATTGCATTAAATTTGGTTGTCAAGCCAATTAAATGCAATAATCAAGATGTGACCCCAATCACAAAACGAACACGAGGCTGACTTTTTAGAACGATTACTTTTTGGAACATCGGTCGTCATTGTGGATAACCTTGAAATCGGACAATCTTTTTCAGAAGTAAAAAAAGAGATATCAATCAGTATCTAATATTTCAATCTTGGACGAGGTGAGGACTATATCTATTATGGATCAACGCGTTTCAAAGGCATCATGATTTATATCGCAGATATATCGACCAAAAAAATGATACCATAAGCACAGGAGATTTCTTTATGATTTACGAGAATGGGGAAGAAGGGCATGAAGAATTGTTGATTTATCATCCCGAACAAATTGAGCCAGGAGAAGAAGAATGGTTTGCAATTTTGTTTGATTATTTATTTTGATTTAAATTCAATAACTTGAAAGTATTATTTTGGTCCGCCCCTTCGCTCCGAGACAGATATTTTTGGACAATTTTTTGTCTGAGTCCCTCATGTACAAGCTGATTAAATGCAGTTTGCAAGCGATTGACGATATCATCTGGTGTATCAATATTGATTGCAATATAGTAACCACCCTTATCAATCAAAACAAATGCATTTTTTAGATCTGAAAATTTGTAAGGTGTATTTTTCAAGCGGAAAGCCAAACTCATATCAGAGCCAGGAATCATATCAATGCGATTTGCGAACAGTTTCAATATGTTTTGTTTCTCTTTCGCCACACATTGATAATGGATGTTACCTTGGAACCCTCTGGCTTGCAAGTATTCTTCAACTGAACCCCCACGAAGGATTCCCAGTTTATATTTTTTTAAATCATCCAGCTTGTTGATATGGATATCATTGCGAGTTTTTAGTTTATACAAGACTATTCTTCTGGTAAAAAGGGGGCCGATCCATTTGAACAGTTTTTCGCGTTGTTTCGTTCTACTTGTTGTAAATAAAAGGGTATGCGAATGATCAAGCGTCACTTGATATGCTCTTTTCCAGGGATATAAATGAAGGGTGTATGCCAATTCTGCTTTGTTTAAGGCAGCAATAACAAGATCTGTACTGATTCCGACGATCCTGTTGTTTTCTTTATAATTGAAGGGGGGCCAATCTTCGGTTAAAACCATCAGCTTTTGACCGCCAGATGCAGTGCTGCATATGAATAGTGACAATATAAAAATTATTTGTTTCATTTTGACACTCAAAATAATCAATGTAATATAAAGAGTCTGTTTTCTGATAATAATTTAATATAATATCATTTATAGACTTTAAGATAAAGATTTTGGACTGCGTTGGCGCTTCGTCAATGTACTATAGTACTATCTCCTTGCGCCGCCTTGCCAAAATCTTTATCTTAAAGTCTATAGTTATTCAGTACCTTCACCTGAGGCCGGAGTCTTTTTGATTACAAGCCAGACAATTACAGCAATAATAAGAATTGCAACAATAATAAATGGTGCAAAACGAGCAGCATATGAAATTAATGATGCGGGTGATGCATAGGCGATACCAAGTGTTATTTGCCACAAAACAATCAATAAAAGTAGTTTTTTCATTCGTTTGTTTCCTTCTTTTAAAATGATATGAAAAAAATATTTAGAGACCATAAATTTTTGGGTAGAATGTACCCAAAAATTTATGGTTACTTACGACATCAAGTGATACTTGAATTTACCACATTTGTTTGAAATGTGAAATCATTTATTATTCTGCCATACAATTCTCTGTAAGATAAAAATCAATTCAGCAAGCCCAATCTGTTGATTATTATCAATATCAGCCAGAATGTAAATATTTGAATCCTGGCTCATTCCTGACAGAATTTTACAAGTGAGTATGGCATCTATCAAATTAATGTGGTTATCGTTGTTGAGATCTCCTTTATCAACAAGAATAATCTGCCAAAGTGCTGTTGCGGCATCACTTTCAGATTGCCAGTTGCCAGCCAAATCTCTTGCAACAACACGCAATGAATGAGAGCCCTCATCAAGATCATTCAATTGAATTTGATCGGTAACAGTTCGTTCTTCATTGTAAGGCAGCGAATCCAGTTGATATTTGTAATGTGATATGTCTTCACCAATAACGTCAATGGAAAATGAGTTAATATATACTACATCGTCAGGTACATTCACTAAAGTAGCTTTATCAGGGGCGTTATTATCCAGAATGACAGATACAGAGACAACCTCGCTCAGGTTTCCAGCCAGATCTTTCGCCTGTACATGAATGAACCATTCGCCATTTTCGCCTTCTTTTGAAATAGTTGTGATATTTTCAAAATCGCCCTCAGGCTCCCAGTTTTCGTTTTGGTCAATTGCAAATCTAAAAGAGCAGTCTTCACTGGCAGACCATTCCCACATTTTTGACTTTGCTGGCTCTGAATCATTTTCAAGTCCATTTATAATTGGTGAAATTGTATCCACTGTCCACGAATAAGTTTGGGCGTCATCTTCATGTTGCCAGTTTCCAGCACTGTCGCCAGCAATAATATCAATTGTATGTTCACCATCACCCAAATCTGTCAGATGAAGCGGTGTGCTACCTTCAAAAGGTCCGCTAAATGCCCCCTGATTCAATCTGAATTTATAATGGCTTGCATCATCACTTTGTAATCCAAATACTGCATTGGTTTGATTGACAAGGCTTTCAGGGTGTGAAATCAGTTCAAGCGCAGGTGGTGTATTGTCCAATATTGCCGAGACTGTCATTATTTCACTTAAATTACCAGCCAGATCTTTCGCCTGAACATGAATGAACCATTCGCCATTTTCGTCTTCTTTTGAAATAGTTGTGATATTTTCAAAATCGCCCTCAGGCTCCCAGTTTTCGTTTTGGTCAATCGCAAATCTATAAGAACATTCTTCACTGGCAGACCATTCCCACAATTTTGACTTTGCTGGCTCTGAATCATCTTCCAGCCCGCTTATAACTGGTAATATCTTATCCACAGTCCAGGTATAGGCCAATGCTTCATTTTCAGATTGCCAGTTGCCCGCAATATCGGCTGTAAAAATAATTATCGAATGGACACCATCAGCAAGATCAGTCAAGGTAATTGGAATATCGCCTGTATATTCAGAGGATAAAGGCGTAAGATCCACCTGATATTTATACAGTGCGACATCCTGGCTTTGGATTTCAAATACAGCAACATTTTCATTGGAAAGTTGGTCTGGAACAACTGAAAAAGATACATCCTCTGGCGGTGTTTGATCTAATTGAACTGATACTGTTACTATTTCACTAACAATTTCATCTGCATTTTTTGCCTGAACATGTAAATACCAGAGGCCTTCTTTATCAGATATAGATGCGGTCTTAATATCAATAAAATCACCGGTTGCTTCCCAATCTGAATTCTGATCAATGGCATATCGAAATGTTGCCGGTTGGTCAGCATCCCATGACCATTGCGCATATTGAACAGGCGTTTCAGTATCAGATAGATTGGTGATAAGCGGTCGAATCGCTGTAATTACAGGATTAATGCTTTCTGTTGTTTCTCCTATTTCTACCTGGAATGGCGCGCTGGTATACGTTATATGGCTGCTTTTACTTACCTGAATGGTATGATTGAGAACAGATTCAATATCATAAAAAGAAAATCTTCCATTTTCATCAGTTTGAACTGTGTCTTTTGGGGTGGCATTGCCTTCTTCAAACAGTTCGACGAGTGCACCTTCAACAGGTTGATCCAGATCATTTTTTACAGAATCGCTGACAAACGCATGGGTTTCTTTCCAGAATAACAGATATAAACCTGCCAGATGCTCAATAATTGCCGGTTGAATGGCAGGTGCATAGTAATGATATGAATTATAATCTTTCATATCGGAATCATCATCATCATGATTTTTGATAATATCACCATCATAATCTCCTGATGGAAAATCATCGGATAACTCATTCATTGAATAGAAAATCCTGAACAAATCAGTTCGATTTCTCCAGTCTTCCTCAATATTTGAAACACCTTCTGCTTCCAGTAAATCTTTATATTCTTTGAAAGCATAATTTGTTTGTGGATCAGTGTTTTTTAACGTTTCATATGATTTGATAACCAGCGGCATGTCATCAGACAAATAATTTGATGGATTATTTCTGATTTCAAGAGCAGAAACAGAGGTTTCATCTGTGACCAAGACTTTTTTCAATGTATCGGTATGCCAATCCAGATAGATACTTCTGCCTTTGGGGTATTCATCCCTGTTTTTAATTTCGCCATTAACAATCACTTTTCCCATGACATATTCATAGGGTGCATATGAAGGATGCGGATCATTGTGAACATGCGGAGGACATCCCATGTCTTCAAGTAAGTGAACCACACGACCCAAATAATAAAACGCCCTGTCTTTATTTCCCTTCTTGTATTGATCAATGGCAAAGGCCCATAAATCTTCAGATACTGTCCATGCAGAGGCTTTGGTAATAAACAGGCCATCATTAAAAGCACCATCATGGTATGAGTCTGCTTCCCAGAAATGATGGTCAAAATTATCGGAATTTAAGACTCCCATAAAATGTGCGTGATTTCTGGCAACATCAAACACATCCTCTTCATGAGAGCCTTCAATAACATCATCATTACCCAGATTGATTCCTTGAAATGCTGTATCTGTCATTGTGCCCCACATACCAGTTTCGTTGTCTTCAGCGCCTTCATAGGCATCTTCAGAGGAATAGGTCTCTCCGGTTGACCACCATGATGAAGGAAGATCGATATTGTATACATCTTCAATAAAAGATTCGTAAGCATCATCTCTTGCACCAGACATTTGCAGGGTATGATAATATATAGAAAAAGGAAAATCTCTTGAATACTCCGAAAGTATATAACCAGGTGCCGCATTATCTCTGATTTTTCCTGTATAGGTCATATTCACAGAACCGAGCTCTTCTGCTTCAGCAACGTAATCTGGTATCATTGGTAAACTTAAATTATTTAAAACACCATCGGTTGGTTTTACCAGTAGTGATCTTTTCAAAGATTTGCCACATTCATGAAGGATACGTTCTCCGATATGATCATCAAATTCTTCAAGCATTTTCTTTGATCCGGAAAAAACAATTTGATGATTTTCAGGCGCATACGTCGGTGTTTCGGAAACTGGAACGATTGTTTGATGCATATTATCTTCTGTCATTTCAGTAGATGAACCTGAAAACGCAAGAACTCTGGCCTTTTTTTCAGTGGCATCCAGGTAGCGGCGAACAAGTTCCCATCCTTCACCAGCAATAAATTCATGGACTTGAAATTCAACTTCAGACTTATGTTGAACATATATGAACTGATCTTTCTGGTTGATATCAAAAATTCTTGAGACGGCTGTATTATTCGATGGATAGGCGTCGCCCTGACAAATAACCTCAATTTCAAATTGCACATCTTTTTCAACAGGCATCCATTCAAAGAATATATCTTTTACTCCTGATATTTGTACCTGTTGTTTTTCCAGAATAGTGGTTTGTTCTTTCTGGATTTCTTTAAACACAATAGTACATGTTTCATTTGAATAGGTTCCCACATTAACAATATGGGAAACAACGATAACTGGTTGACCAGATGTTATAACAGGTGTCTGAATATCGACACTTCGGACAGTAACATCATGAAATGGACTTAAATCCTTTGAAACAGCCGCATAAGCATTGATTTTACCATCGCCATATATGAAATCTCTGCCTTTTTTCCCCATATCCTGGGCTGTTTGTGCGATACGTTCTCTGATAAAAATATTTGAACCATTTCGAAATTCAGATATCAGCATTGCAGCAAGGGATGATACAACAGCGGCAGATGCTGATGTTCCATCTGAAAGCACATAAGAATCGTTTAATCCAGTGGAAAGGATTTGTTCTCCAGGCGCACAAAAATCAATATAGCGTCCTTTGTTTGATTTTGGCCAGATGTGGCCATCCTGACCCAGCGCTGAAACAGCAATGACATCAGGATAGGCTGCGGGATACATTTCTTTTGCAACGCCTTCATTGCCAGCGGATGCAACAACCACACACCCCTTTTCCAGGGCATAATTAACCGCATCTCTGAGAAGATGTGAAAAAGCATAAGAACCGATACTCAGGTTAATCACTTGTGCATGATGATCCACTGCCCAGACAATCCCGGATGCAGTATCTTCATAAGTGCCCTGACCAGCGTCGCCCAGAACTTTTACAGGAATAATACGTGCCTGACCATACAATCCTTTTACACCCATCACATTTTCTGATGCAGCAATAATTCCAGCAACAAAGGTTCCATGTCCATGATCATCAGAAGCATCTGAATCCGCATTATAAAAATCGTATCCGGCAAGCACTTTGTTTTTCAAATCTGGGTGCTGCGCATTAACACCAGAATCGATAATGGCTATCTTTATCTCGGTTTGATTATTTAACAGCGGCCATGCCTGATCGAATTGCGTTTCAGTGATATGCCATTGATATGATTGGGTTTCAGAGGACATGGATTCAAGCAGATAATTGGGTTCTGAGACAGAAAATTCAGGGTTATTGCGGAGAACTGGAATAATATCATTCAATGAATGTCCATCCTGAAGTTTGGCTTTGATATATCCAACTTTGCTTAATAATTCTGAATCTTTACGTTCAAGATGATATTTTTTTAATGCCGCATCTATTTGATCCTGGCGCAAATGGGGTGATGCTTTTAATATAATTTCATTTTTGATGCATTTGACCTGGTAGCGATCATTTGGATGTTGATAAATATGTTCAATGGGCTTACCTTTTATTGTGACGACATCTTTCGATCTTGAGGATCTTTTCAAATGTTTTATTCGGGAATAGTTATCTCTAAAGGCATCTGATGATATTCCTTTGGGGAGAATATAGACCATCGTTTTCTTCTTTTCATAAACAATTGCATAATTTGTGTAGCCAATGCGGTATAATATTTTTCCAATATCATTTGTAGGGATGTTTGAGACATCTAATGACACTTCTTTTGGTTTTGTTTTGTCAATAAAAACAAAGCCAATATTGGATTTTTTTTCTATTGCCTTTAAAATACTTTCTGCCTGCGTTTGAATTGCATGAACAGAAATAAACTGCTTTGTAACATTAACGTCAAGATGCTTTGATGCCATTGCGTTTACAGGTAGCATCAACAAAATTCCAATGAATACAATAATTTTTTTCATTTTTTTCTCCTTTTTAGAAAAATAAGTAAAAATAAGAAAAGCATCAACAATAGTTTGACCTTTTCTTAGGAATACTCGAAAAATAAGTTCCCCATTTAATTAATTGCATTCCTTTTTTTGAAATGAGGAACTTATTTTTTTTGCATCCCTTAGAATCAGAATTCTCAGAATTAACAGGATTTTGATTCTAAGAAAGGATGATATCTTTATAATTTCCAAATAATTAAGTATATTATCAAAAACATCTCAGGTCAAGGAAATATCAATGGTTTGAAATATTTGTGTTTCAAACCTGAAACAATCTGTTGTTTCAGGTTTGAACCTCTGTGATTTCAGTATAAGCAAGGTATTATCAAGGGAAATGTTTCAAAGATAATTTTTATTCATGAGTGAAACAACTGTTTTTCAACAAGAGGAAATTGGGGGTCACATCTTGATTATTGTACTTAATTTCTTAGGAAAACTCGAAAAATAAGTTCCCCATTTACTTATGTGCCAGCCCGATGTAGGGGCGAACCTTGTGTTCGCCCTTGAACGAATAACGCTTTCGTTCCTATGTACCGATGGGCGAACACAAGGTTCGCCCCTACACGTTCTTGGCACATAAGTAAATGAGGAATTTATTTTTCGAGCATTCCTTAGCAAAATCAAAATCATTTACTTTAAGCACAATAATCAAGACGTGACCCCATTTCCCACACTTAATATTCCAAAAGGCATATCAATTAAAAATATTCTATACATCATTTCTGCTAACCTATTGTAAATTGTTATTTTGCTGAGACAAAACAATCAGATTTTTTTTGTTGTTGTTTCTGTTTTTATCATTCGATGAATTATGTTATAATCTTCAAAATTGTAAATTAACTGCATAAGGAGGCATATATGCGACAATTTCATTCTTATGGTCCAATAGAAAGTGAAGAACATTATTTCGTTGAACGAGATTCGCTGATAGAAAAGTGTACAAACCAGTTAATTGGAAACCCTGATAAAAGCGGCCATTTTTTTACCATATGGGCTCCCAGACAAACAGGCAAAACGTGGATTATCAGACAAAGCGTTGAAAAACTTAAAACAACCTATGAAGATTCATTTATTGTCGTAGATTTGTCAATGCAATCATTTGCGCTTTTAGAAGAAAATGATAATGCCAATCAAGTATTTTTTAGCACCTGGAAAGATGCAATATATGAGAAACTTAAAATAGATATCGGCAAGATAAATGAATGGAACGATTGGTTAACGCTTTTCAAAAAAAGCAGTGGATTATTAAAAAAGCCTTTAATTCTATTGATTGATGAATTTGATAAGCTTCCTGGTAAAATTATTGATCAAGTCGTATCCATGTTCAGACATATGTATTTAACCCGCGATGCGTATCTGCTTCATGGCCTTGCTTTGGTTGGTGTCAGAGCAGTCCTGGGTGTTGATTCAAAAAAAGGGTCGCCATTTAATGTGCAACGATCTGTACATATTCCTAACTTAACCCTATCAGAAGTTCAAAAAATGTTTAATGATTATCAGGTTGAAAGCAAGCAGATAGTTGATAATGAAGTTGTTCAACAGCTTTATGATACAACCAATGGACAACCCGGACTTATCGGATGGTTTGGTGAGCTTTTAACTGAAAAGTATAATGAAGATACAACAAAAACAATTGATATGAACCAGTGGAAAAGAATATATAAACGCTCCATCAATATTGAACATAACAATACCATCCTGAACATGATCATCAAAGCAAAAACAGATTACAAAACCTATGTCTTTCAATTGTTTAAGGATTCCAATATTAAATTTTCCTTTGCAACAGACTGGTGCAATTACATGTATATGCATGGTTTAATCACTTATACTGAGCTTGAGACTGATGAGGATATCATTCATACCTGTCGGTTTGCATCCCCATATATACAAGACATGTTATACACTGTATTTGTCAGTGATATAGAGGAACATCACAACAAACGAGTCCTTGCTTTGGAACCAGGAGATTTTCTGGAAGATGTATTCAACACCCCCAACTTGAATGTGCCTGCCTTGCTGAATCGATATAAAGATTTTTTGAAACGATTACAAAAAGCAGGAAATAACCCCTGGCAGGATCAACCCCGAAGGAAAACTGATTATCATTTAACTGAAGCAGTTGGCCATTTTCATTTATACTTTTGGCTGAAAATGGCGCTGGATGGCATATGTTCTATTATTCCAGAATTTCCAACCGGCAATGGAAAGGTTGATCTTCACATTAAATGTCAAGATGCCAAAAAGGGTTTGATTGAGGTGAAAAGTTTTGTCAATTCGTTGCAAGTTAGGAGAGCGATCACTCAGGCATCTGAATATGCCAAAAAAACATCATATTCAGAAATTACCATTGCCATGTTTGTGCCTTTTACTGATGAATCGGTTTTAAATCAGATTTCAATGTCAAAGACAATTGGGAATGTAGTTGTTAATGTAGTGGCAATTGGACAGGGAGAGCCACAAGCTGACTGAAATAGCCTGGGGTTTCCCACGATGTGCAATCGAAAATGGACAACCAACCACAGGGGGTTGCCCTACAATGCAACCACAAAATCAATATAGGATGAATATCCCAGCAACCATAATTGACTGTAAAAAAAGGAAAGAACAGATGGCCTGGAAAAAAGACCAAGACTGCTGGCTTCTGAAGATACCCCCATATTTCCGGAAGGAAAAGACAACTGGAGGAATAAGATCTTTCAATTAATGAAAAATCTTTATGATGGTTATATTTTTTCTCCTTATGTTGATATCAGAATATATAACCCGACTCTGGTCATGTATTTACTGAAACATATTGAGCAATTGGAAGGTAATTTGCCACTGTCTTTAATGGATCACAATCTTGTCACTGATGAAAAACGACTTGAATTTATAGCCGATTTACCAGGGGGGAAAGAAATGATTATGGAATTAAATCAGAATAAAAGCGTAAAGATTCCAAATATAACTGAAAGATTTGGCCTGACAGCCATGACAACGAAAAGTGCAAAGGTTTTTTCAAAGCATCACCTTTTGAAAAAATAAACGTACCTTAAAAGTTATTGAAGAGTTTTTTATACAACAAAAAATCAAAAACTTGAGATTTCCATTTTACACAATATTCGCTTTTAATA
>Ga0272440_1003847_pt1 | contig 11009 bp, 6 predicted proteins | sample SSMMMBAug17_FD_192440 | JGI IMG/M metagenome (GOLD analysis project Ga0272440, IMG submission 192440) | Marine sediment archaeal communities from Little Sippewissett salt marsh, Falmouth, MA, United States - SSM-MMB-Aug17 | ecosystem: Environmental > Aquatic > Marine > Wetlands > Sediment ... | reverse complement strand
GCCCTTTCAGGGCTAAAAACAAGCCTACCATTTACCCAGGGCGTTGCCCTGGGCTGGTATGTTGCCGCCCTTTCAGGGCTAAGAAAAATAAAGTCTTTTTGGGAACTGGCAATTTTGGTTACACTCACCTCATTTTTTGAACAATCAAGATAGATGAGCGTTATTTTCCGAGCATTCCTTAGGAATGCTCTGAAAATAAGTTCCCCATTTCAAAACAATGTTTATCGGGGTTTTTGTTCTGTAGAGACGTAGCATGCTACGTCTCTACGTGCCAAACGATTATATGTTAAAGATAAAAGGGGAAATTATTTTTCGAGCATTCCTTACCTATTTCATAAGTTCACACCTGAGTTAATAAATGAAAGATAACAGCATATTTAAAAATATTCAAGCTCAAATAAGGTTCGCCCAATACTATCATAATGTTGGCCTTATTAATTAATTGAGTGTAACCAAAATTGCCGGTGAATAAAATACGCTTCTCATAAAGTCGGATATTGTTTTTCTTAGCCCTGAAAGGGCAGCAACATACCAGCCCAGGGCAGCGCCCTGGGTAAAAATCAAGCAAGTTTTTTAGCCCTGAAAGGGCGTTACATGTTTTATCTGACTTTTTATGTAGCGCCCTTTCAGGGCTAAAAACAAGCCTACCATTTACCCAGGGCGTTGCCCTGGGCTGGTATGTTGCCGCCCTTTCAGGGCTAAGAAAAAATAAAGTCTTTTTGGGAACTGGCAATTTTGGTTACACTCTAATTAATTAACCATGCGCCGAATATTATGCCTGTTGGGCAGCTTAACATACTGTCTCAGTTTTGGGGGACCATTATAGCAATTATTAAGGCATTCGCATTGCTTGAACCCAAATTTCTACTCGTCGATTTTTTAAACGACCTTTTTCAGTCTGATTGCTCGCAATTGGAAACTCTTCACAAGCAGTAACAATTTCATCAACATATATACCACTAATTTTCATTTCTCTGGCGACCATTTCTGCCCTTTTTAATGCAACCAGACAATTTTGACGATAAGCCCCTTTGCTATCCGAATAACCAATAACATAAATCTTTAACATCCCTGCCTTACGTTTTAACCATGATTTGAGTTGTTTCATTTTTTTGCTGCTTTCTGTTGTCAGCTGATAATCATTGCTATTAAAATAAAAATTCATGGATAGCTTTTGAGTTTGCCTTGTGATTTTAACTAATTTGCTAAAAACAGCTTTATTGACAGGCTTTTGCCATAATTCGCGTCGTGAACCGAGTGCTTTTACTGTGATATCTACATATCCACATTGCTTAACAATTGACTGACCTTTATCAGATTGGACAAAGGTCACAAATGGCAATGTCAATTCAGCCGAAGATACAAGAATTGTATACAAATAAATATTGCGAATCATCAGGTAAGAATCTATTGAAACACTGAAATATCCTGGTCTTACAGGATCAATTTCATGGTCGGCAATTGCCAGTGGCCGATTATCATAAATAAATGGCAGGGAACATAGGCCGATACCATAAGGATCTTTGTGAAGATGTCTGGACAGTGCATCCAGATCCTCAAATTCTTTTGTCGCATAAATCTTTTTGCCATGCAGAAAAGTATTCTGAAAATAATCATATATGTCTGATGATGATTTGGGGGTATAAAGATGAATTTCTTTTGAATCCGCGTTATAGGCCCATTGTTTGACCTTTCCTGAAAAAATTTCTGAAATTTCTGTTATCGAAAGATTCTGCACCGGGTTTGTCGGATGAACCATCGCGACAATGCCATCCTTTGCAATTAAATATTCTGTTGGACATAGTTCAGATTCTTGCGTTTTTGTCAAAGCGCTGCTTGCGCTTGTTTTCAATATTTGCTGTCCGGAAACAAGAATATCACATTGACCATATTGCAACCAGTCATAGGCCTGTCGGGTTTGAACAGATTCAATACGAAACAGATAGTCTTGATCATTCAGCCTGCCAAATATATTAATATTGCCATTTTCAGCTATTTGTTGCGACAGGTTCTGAAAGCTGGAAGTCTGGCAAAACCCGCGAACAAGGGAAGGCATCAGTTGACTGCATAATTCTTGATCCCCGCAAATACGCAGTGCGTGAATGGGTACTTGTTCATTTTGAGATACAATGATTTGTTTTTTTATGGGGTCTGGTTTCTGTGGAGATGCGTGGTTTTGTGAAGGTTTCGCCCTGTTTAATGCGGCTTTTCTTATCGTTTGTTGCACTCGGGTGATATTGTATGCTTGAGATTCAGTCATTTCATGATCGTTAATGTTCTTCTTAATTTGGGATATCTGTTGCTGTTGCTCTGCCTCAATAAAAAGGGGGCGTTTTAAAGCGTTTTTCACAACAGGCTGAACCATTTTTGAAGAAAACAATTGATAATAGCCGATAAACCCAAAAACCAAAAACAAACAAATGAAAAAATATATCAATGGTCTACTTTTTTGAGTTGTTTGTTTGGGCATTTTTGCTCTAATCGCTTTGGACAGTTCTTGCGTATCTTTAATTCTTTCTTTCGTATCAAGGCTTACAGCATGGTTGATAACATCACTTAATTCAACCGGAATACTGACGTCTTGGACCTGGCTGGCAGGAATCCATTGATCTTTTTGTAATCGTTCTTTGGCAGCAGGTGGTGTCATTCCTGTAATCATCTGATAGAAAATGATTCCGCAAGCGTAAACATCAGACCACGCACCAATTTTTGCATTTGAAACAAACTGTTCAGGTGGTGCATCTGAATACTTAATGGATTGTCTGACAGACGCGCTTTGTTTTGCCAGCATCTGTTTTGTTTGACCAAACCCCAGTATGACCGGATATCCCTGGGGCACGATAATAATTTTGGCAAGGGTCAAATTGTAATGAAAGATGTTGATTTTATGCAATTTATGGAGGGTGGATAAAACAGGCAGAATAATTTCAATGGCCTCTTGAAGTGTCAGTCGTCCGCCTCTGATAATCAAATGTCTGGATAAATCCGTTCCATCAATATAATCCAGTACCATATAAGCGGTATTGTTTTCGCTGAAATAATTGACCACATGAAGAACATTTTGCATACGAATATCAGATAAGGTCATGGCCTCTTTTAAAAAGGCTCTTTTCCCAAATACAAACAATTCATTTTGCGCTTCATCAACATTGGGTCGGACATGACTTCGATCCACACCGCGACTGGAAAGCCCTACAGGAAAATATTCCTTGACAACCCTGCGACGATTGGTTGTCATGTCATAAGCCATATAGGTATTGTTAAACCCATCACTGGCCAGTGGTATACCCAAAAGATATTTTTCTTTCAGGATAAAACCAGGATCAAGAAACTGTTGATTTTGTTCATACTGACGAAAGTCATAGCCACAATGTTCACAAACCACATCATTTTTTCTCATTCGCATACATTGAAAGCAAATGGTTTGCAAAAACTGTTCTGTTCGGATGTGTTGTTTCATTTTATTCGTTCCAGACGCGCAACAGCCTCGATATGAAATGTATGTGGAAACATATCTACTGGCTGTACCTCAGTCAATACATAGTGACTGGCGAGCAAGCTTACATCTCTTGCCATCGTCGTTGGATTACAGGAGACATAGACAATGCGTCGCGGATTTATAGATAATAATTGAGCGATTACTTTTGGATGCGTACCAGCGCGCGGCGGATCCATAATTACGACATCAGGCTTCTCATTTTGAACTTTTAGTTGATCTTTAATATCCCCACAAACAAAATGGCAATTGTGAATATTGTTATCCATACAATTATGTCTGGCATTGGTGATGGCCTCATCAACATATTCTATTCCACATACAGATGCACAACTATTGGCCAGCCAAATAGCGATTGTGCCAGTTCCACAGTATAAATCCCAGACAATATCTGATGGTTTCAACCTGGCATATGCTTTGACAGTTTCATATAAATGAACGACCGCGCGTGTATTTGTTTGAAAAAATGCATTTGCAGCAATTTTAAAAGAAAATGGCCCAATATAATCCTCAATAAAATTTTGGCCTTGTAAGCACTTTTCACTTTCACCAACAGCGATAGCGGCTTTGCGGGCTGAAACCTGGTGAATAAATGAAACAATGTTATCATGCCTGCCTGTAATTTCATCTGTCATATTCTGAATCAATTGAGGCTTGTCTACTGATGTCACAACACTAACCATCCATTGATCATGTGCGTTGGAGTAACGAAGCACACAAAAACGCCAGAACCCCTCATGCGTTTTCAAACCATATGCGGGTTCACCGGATGATTTCATGAACTGACGTACATCAGCTAATATGGCATTGCCTTGATTTTTTTGAATTTTGCATTTGTGAATATCCAGTACCTTATCGAAAGTTCCAGGTACATGTAATCCCAAAGCAAAACTGCGATCAATGTTATTGCCCATCTCAGAGCGCATTAACCATCGCCGATCCGCGCATGAAAACTCCATCTTATTTCTATATTCGAAAATGTTCGGAGAACGAATTGTTGGGTGAACAATAGGGGACTGGATATTGCCGATATGTTCAAGTGCTTCCGACACATGTTGTTGTTTAAAGACAATTTGTTGATCATAATCGATGAATTGCCATTTACAACCACCACAATAATCACTATACTGACACTCTGGTTGAATGCGATAAGGTGAAGGTTGAATGATTTCTAATGTTCTGGCTTCAGCAAATTGTTTTTTCTTTTTAAAAACTTTCACACGGACAACATCGCCGGCAACGGCCTTATCGACAAAAAGAACGAAACCTTCCTGCCTGGCAAGTGCCCGACCGCCAATAGCCATTTTTTCAATCGTAAGAATTAACTCACTTCCTTTTTTCATTTGACGCTCTCTTGTATGAATATGTTGTAAAAGAACCTGGCTTATCGGTACATCTATTATATGGCTGTCATTCCACAGGAAAGCTCTGAATATGAGCTCTCCATTTTGAAATTTGTTCGCTTTAAACGACTGGAGTCCAAATCTTTAGATGGGGTGTTTTACATCTGAAAATTTGGACGCCAGCCGATAAAAAAGGGGAATTACATAAATTTACGAGGATTTCTTAGGAATGCTCTGAAAATAAGTTCCCCATTTCAAAACAATGTTTATCGGGGTTTTTGTTCTGTAGAGACGTAGCATGCGACGTCTCTACGTGCCAAACGATTATATGTTAAAGATAAAAGGGGAAATTATTTTTCGAGTATTCCTTAGTTATCACTTATCTGAAAACTGGAAACAGCCTTTTTAAGATCCACAGCCATTTGAGATAATTTTTCAGAATTCTTTTTATTACCTGATGCAACATCAGTTGTATTGTATGTCGCATACTGTATATTACGAATATCAACGATTAATTTGCTAATACCACCAGAAACAGTCTCACTGGATTTGGCAATATCTGAAATACCTTCAGCCACTTCAGAAATATTTACAGACGATTCTCGTGCAACACTGGCCACCTCAGTCGCCGATGTTTTGATTTCTTTTAAGCCATCATTGGCATGTTTGATTCGCTCTGCCGATTCAACGGCTGAAGTGGCAATGGAATCTACCGACATCGTAATTGCATTTGAGGCATCACTTTGTCTGGAAATGGCCTCGCCAATATATATATTATTTTCAAGTACTTTCTTGATTACCTGACTGGTTTCTTGAATACTTTCAAAGGTAATATCAATGTGATTCCGAATTTCTTTTAACAATTTTCCAATCTGATTGTTGGCATCAGCAGTTTTTCCGGCCAAATTTTTAACTTCTTCGGCAACCACCCCAAAACGAATACCAGCGTCACCACCACGAACAGCCTCAATCGTTGCATTGAGTGCCAATAAATTTGTTTGGGTCGATATCGTGCTGATAATCTTGACAGCACCTTGAATGGAATCTGAAGCCTTTTGCAATTCATTGAGCGCATTAAGACTTTTATTGATTTGCTCATTGGCATCTTCAGAGATTTTAACTGTTTCAGATGAATTTTGGGAAACTGTTGCCAGATTACTGGACATGGTTTCAATGGATGAATTAAGGGTATTGATATCAGATGAAATCTTTTCAATATTGCTTGTTATTTCTGACATGTTTATTGATGCCTGGCTGGCAGATGTTGCCACTGTATCAATATTGGTACTGAGTTGCGCAATTTTTTCATTGGTATTGTTAACATTGGTTGAAATTTGTGATGTAGATTCTGCTATGGCAGTAACATAATGGCCATTTTCTTCAGCATTTTTCACCACAGCATCTGCATCACCACTCATATCCTCAGAAAACTCAAACAGTGATGATGAACCAAGTTTCAAAGATTCTGAGGCCTCTGCCAGGTTGATTGCATTTTGACGAAAGGTTGAAATGATGCTGGACAAATTTTTTCGTGTTGTTTCATAACCTCTTGCAATGACTCCAATTTCATCTCCACGTTTCATATCTTTTTCAGGCAAAGACGCCAGAAGATTATTTTTTCCCATTTCATGAATACATGAGGAGACCCTCAAGATAGGCTTTGTCAATGAGCGGCCAATAATTAGCGCGATGCCCAGCATAAATAACGCACCAACAAATGAAATAATTACCTGAGTCATTCCCACGCGATATAATTTTTCACGAGACATTTGTTCATCAACCTTTAGCTGTTCAGCCGCTTCTTTTTTAAGAAGATCGAGCTCTGTATTCACCATCGCATCGGTATATATCACTTTCACCTGACCAATTTTGTTTTTTTTATATATACAATCTTGCATATCAACCAGATATTGTCTGATTTTAGACTGATAAGGAAAACTACCTGTATAAAACTCAATTTTCCCATTTTCATTCCGCCATATTGATGTAAAAATTTGATTCATTTCATCATATACAATAATTCCAACCAGCCATTTCGGCTCCATAAAAACTTTTAACATGTATTCTGCAGTAATTGGATCCAGATCATACAGGCTGACCAAAACCGACTGGGCCATAATTCGATTGTATGCTTTAACTGATGTTTTAAGAGACTGATATACGTATTGTTTTCTTTTTTCAATCATTGTTGCATATTGATTTTTTCGAGTTTCAATCACATTTTGAATCAATGAATTTTGCTGATATAAAAATACAGACCCAATGATTACCAGAAGACAGATGAGTAAAAGACTAAAAAACATGGATATCTTACTGGCAATACCAATATTTTGATAACGAATTTTTTGGATTATTTGGTCCTTTATAGCCATGTATAATATTTCCTTATAATTACAAAGGATTAGATGTTTTGTTTGATAATTAAATTTTTATTAATGTGCAATTTTCGAGCCACATATTATTTACGAATATGTTTAACATGCATCATTATTTCACTTGCATTTATAAATATTTCATGTTTTTTTCATGGTTTGTTTGATTATCTATACAAAAAAATCATATGTTTGTTTAACTAATAACAAATACACTATATAATTTCAATAATTTAAAAATGAGATAAAAATAATATGGGCAACAAAAATAATGATATTCATTTTATGAAAAAAGCAATCCATTGTGCATCAATTGCTTTAGAACAAGGGAATTTTCCGGTAGGCTGCGTGATAACGTATCAGAACAATATCATCTCAACCGGTAGCAGGACAAGTTCAGTAGGGCATTCACCCAATGAGTTGGACCATGCTGAGATCAACGCTTTAAAAAATTTAGGTTCACAAAAAGAAATTTCGCATTTAAATTGTAACCAGCTTACATTATACAGCACACTGGAACCCTGTTTGATGTGTTTTGGTGCGATATTGATACATAGAATTCCTCGTATTGTCTATGCTTATGAAGATGTCATGGGAGGAGGTACTTCATTGGATCGTTCTGATTTATCTCCCCTGTACGCTTCACAAGATATAGAAATTGTTCCTGGAGTTTGTCGGCAGGATAGCTTGTATTTGTTTAAGGATTTTTTTTCCAATCCAAAAAACAATTACTTGTCTGGCTCTTACCTTGCGACTTATACAATCCAACAATTAAACTGATAAATATTAAGAGTAAAACCAACAGGTTAACTTGGAATGGATAATATGCCAATTTTAAATAAAAATAATACTTGTCTTTTCTGTTTTAATATTGTATAAAAAATCCTCTCGTTAATTGGGCAAATTAACAGAGAGGATTATTTACATAAATCACATGGACAAAATTTGAGAGAAGTAAGCGTTTATATGGCTTCTCTCAAATTTTTGCCTGCTTTAAATTTCACAACGTTTGTTGCTTTAATTTTAATTTCTTCACCAGTACGCGGATTTCGGCCTTTTCGGGCTTTACGTTTTACCTTAGAAAAAGTACCAAACCCTACCAAAGTCAATTTTCCATCTTTTTTCTTGAGTGCTTTGGTTACGCCATCCTGGAAAGCATTTAACGCTTTTCCTGCGTCGGTTTTTGAAATTTCTGCTGTTTCATGGATATAATCCACTAATTCTGCCTTTGTCATAATGACCTCCTTATAAATAATTAATGTTAAAAATGCGGACAATTTTTTTGCCCGTCAAAAATGAACCATTGAACTGACGCACTTCTATAAAAACTTTAATGGCATGTCAACAATTTTCAATGTTTTAATTTTTTTTTTATTTTTAAACCTTATGCATACTATTTTTCATAAGTGTCAAAACTGTAAAATCACTAATATCATACCACCATTTTGGATTAAAAAACACAATGCTTGATAACAATACGATAGCAAGTAACATATTAATTTTATTGAGTTTCCTATCCACTCGCTTTTGTCAGTTTGATCACGTCCCCGGAAAGTTGTGTATTTACAAGATTATTTAGGACACTAAACAAATCAACTGAATAAACTCAAAGATTTGTGTGAAAGCCGGATCGGAAAATGATGAGGGACGTTTTTTTTATGCGGTACGAAATATTAATATGTCATTGGCCGGTTTTTGTTTGAGAATTCTCAGACATTTTCTTCATATGAAGTTCGTACCAGAGGGTTTCCAAATCAGATCTTGCTTTTAAAGCAACCTGAACAACTTGGGGATGAAAATGGATATTCTGATCTTTTGCAAGAATATCAAACACTCTGTCCTTTGGCATGGGATCAATGCCCATAATTTTATTGCCATCATATTTTGGATACTCTCTTACTGATGTCAAGGCATCAAAAACATCTCCCACCGCTAAAATACAAGAATAAAATGGGATATCATCTTTTAAAAGGCCGTATGGATACCCCGAGCCATCAACTTTTTCGTGATGACTGGCAGCAATAATAGGAACGGCATTTAATGATTTAGGCAAAGCGATTGGTTCGAGAATGCGAAGGGTCCACAGAGAGTGCTTTTCCATTATTTTTCTTTCTTCATCATTAAACCGGCCTTTTTTGGTAAGAACAGCATCAGGAATGGCTATTTTTCCAATATCATGTAGGAGGCCAGCGTACTTAATAATTTCAAGATCCTCCTCAGGCAATCCCATTTTTTTGCCCAATAAAACGCTGTATTCTGTCACACGATTCGAATGGCCCGCAGTAATAGGATGCCTGGCTTCAATGGCTGTAGAAAGGGTCCTTACCATACTTTCAAAGGCCGTTTCCAAAGATCGCATTGATGAGTTAATGACATCAAGCATAATATTAAAAGCTGTTGCCATCTTACCCAATTGCGGATCATCATGAACCGGCATTTCAAGTTCAAGATGACCGGCTGCAACTGAACGAATGGTATTGACAATTTCATCAATTAAAGAAGAGCGATAAATGTCTTTTTCAACCAGTTCATCATAAGCAATTTTTAAGGTATCATAAGTTTCAGGCGTTGTGTATTGTGTTTCATAAGCGCTTTCAATTGATTCTTGTTGCGTTTTTTTTAATGCCCAGGCGTTTTTTAAAAGAAGATCAATCTCACCATTTCCAATCATTTTAGGTCCCAGATCAACGCCAGTCTTTGCGGCAATCAACACGCGTCTGGCTTGATTTACATAGCAACTGTCATTATGGGCTTCCTGGCATTTTCCACAGAGTTCGGATACATTTTTTAGCGCATCATCCAAAAGTTCTGTGTCGTAAGGTGTTGAATCCACAGGCAAGTAATCAGGTACGTTTTGAACGATTACCTGACGTAAATTTTTGATAAAATCCAGTAAAATATCACTGGCCATTCTCGCCAAAACAGGCTTTTCATAATTTTTAATTAGTTTTTTTATTTTTTTATGTGCTTTAAATGCATCTTTATGACTGCCAACTGCCATTGATCACTCCTTGATTTTTCGGTTGTTTGATGAATCTATCTTGACCGCACAATCTATGCCATCATTTCAAAAAGCGAGGAATCTGATATGTCTTGATATCAAAATATTCATTATTCAACCTTTTTCCTCCTTGAGTCAGTCAGTTCAATAAAGGCATGATTAAAAGCAAGTTTGTTGGATTGATCAGATATGATCTGGCCTGTAACAATTATGATCGTCCAACTTTGGTTTTTCCTGGCATATTTATTGCCCTCGTTCCCACGCTCTGCGTGGGAATGCATCATGGACGCTCTGCGTCCCGTGTTTATAATCGGACGTAGCATGTAAGGAATTCTCGGAAAATAAGTTCCCCATATTAACAAATGTTCATCGGGGTTTATGTACTGTAGAGACGTAGCATGCTACGTCTCTACGTGCCAAAGGATTATATGTTAAAGATAAATGGGGAACTTATTTTTCGAGCATCCCTAAGGAATGCTCGAAAAATAATTTCCCCTTTTATCTTTAACATATAATCCTTTGGCACGTAGAGACGTAGCATGCTACGTCTCTACAGTACATAAACCCCGATGAACATTTGTTAATATGGGGAACTTATTTTCCGAGAATTCCTAAGTAAGTAGGCGATCATAAATTTTCGGGTATACAGAAGTTTTATCATATATGTAAGAAAAGAATTGCAATCAAGTTAAAATGTATGATCCCGGTAATTGCAAGAACAGCGTAGGGCTAAAGCCCAACGCTGAATTGAGAAAGGACGCTAAAGCGCCCTCAATACCCAAAACATATTATCAATT
>Ga0272440_1003846_pt1 | contig 11010 bp, 4 predicted proteins | sample SSMMMBAug17_FD_192440 | JGI IMG/M metagenome (GOLD analysis project Ga0272440, IMG submission 192440) | Marine sediment archaeal communities from Little Sippewissett salt marsh, Falmouth, MA, United States - SSM-MMB-Aug17 | ecosystem: Environmental > Aquatic > Marine > Wetlands > Sediment ... | reverse complement strand
CAAAAAAAAATTTTTCGGTCTCTGGATAGATTAGAATTTAATCCTGCCCTTTCCGAACTGCTAAGAAATGAAGAAAAAATGCAAAATGAAACAATTTGGAGTAAAAAGACTGCTTCTGGTTTTAATAGAATATTTACCTTTTCAAGTGAAAGGTTTATAAAACATGTAAAAACAATTTTTTCCAAGGAAAGTATTTCTGTTCAGACAGTGGGTGAAGTGATCCCCACTACTGTCAAAAAGGGAGATAAACGTTTTTATAAAGCTGAAATAACGATTGAAGCATTTATTGCATCAGAAGACATCAATCAGCATAACCGCCAAACCCAGACAGTTTGGACACAAATTCCAGAATATAGTTGTGTTTTAACAGAAAAAGACAAGAACTGGTTTATTTATAAAGATATTCCATTGGAATGATGATAATGTATTAAAGTAAAATATCGTTAAATAAAGTAAAAAAATTTTAAAAGGTGATATTATGAAAAAATTAGCAAATAATATAGGCGAAATGCCAGACTGGATTGACAATGATATTGCCAATGATGCGCCAAGTGAACGTGATGAAATGGAAGCAAAGTTTTTAGTAAGAAAAAAAGACGCTCAATCCGCAATTAATCACAAAGATAACCAAAAATTTCTAATTGAACAGATCTATCTAACTGTAGACATAGTTGAATCTTTCTTACCTGAAAAAATGATTCCTAACGATTTGCGTGAGTATTCTGAATGGCGAATAAGAAAAAAAACTGAATGTCAAATTAACAAAAATATTGACAATTATTATTTCACTTGCAAGCGACAAAAAGGCAAAGAGTTAGGAGTAAGGAAAGAAAATCAATTCCCTATAAACAAGAAAATATTTAATCAACTAAAAAATCAAGCAATTAATAATGGTGTTATCTGCTTTATAAATAAAATAAGATACACTCGTAAAATAATTATTTCACAACAAAAAGTCAGTATTGATATTGATGAATATTTAGAAACAAGCACAGGGGAAATAGACCTTGATTTTGTAACCTGTGAATTGGAGGTTCAGTCTGTAAAAATATTGGACTTGATAAGAAGGCGTGTTACTTTTCATCCTGAGCTGACATTTCTTTGTCTTGGTTTAGATGTGACAGGTGTCGCTGAGTTTTCAAACAAATGTATAGGCCAATCAGGATTCAGCAAAAGCCATTTTAGCAAATATAAAAAAAGCTTAAAAGAAAAAGGAATCATTGATATAGTAAAATGGGCCATTAAAAATCCCCAATTATGTCATGATTTAGAATGGAAAAAAACAGTTTCTCAGAAAATTGAACAATTTTCTTCATTTGGAATGACAACTTCAATCTATAAAAAAATTAAAAACCAATCTGCATATATCCAGGCACAGGGGGGACTGCAATCTTTGGCATTCAAAGAATTGGATTCAATGGGTCGTTCCACTGAACCGAATGATCATCAAAAAACGATGGATAAATTGGGATATGGCTGGTTAAAAGATTTTCATACCATTGTTTCAAGCGATCCTTATCTTCGATTGTCTTGGAAACCACAAATTTTTAGACCAGGACTTGGACATAATAACACAACAACTCGTGGCGCACATACCCTTGATGTGATTTCCAGCGCATCACAAATATCCCGACAACTTGGTTTAAATACTGAACTATGTATGGCTATTGCTGCTCTTCACGACATTGGCCATCCTGCAGGAGGACATATGGGAGAAAATTTTCTATCTAAATTAAGCAAGAATCAATTCGAGCATCAGATATTTTCTCTCTCGCTTGCAGATCTTTTTTCGATGAATCTTTTACGGGAAGTTCAAAGAGGGGCATTTTACCATAAAAGTCATGATGGTCCCCTTCAAACCCCATCTGGAAATCCCCAAGAATATGGGGTTGTCAGAATAGCAGATAAAATTGTATATGTTTCATGGGACTTTTATGACTCTGTTCGGAACGGTTTTATCAGTAAAGAAGATCTTCCAGATAGTATATATACAACATTAGGTCAAAAGCCTCTTGATTGGATAAACACATTTATCAAAGCTGTGGTTATAGAAAGCGCAAGTCTATATAACGTTTCATTCACCTCCTTTTCAAAAGAAATATTTGAGGCTTTTAAAACTGTAAAAAAGTTAATATATAAAAAGGTACACAAAATAATAGAATGGGAGAGATTAAGAATTGATTATAATTTGGTTTATAAAGGGATAAAAAGAAGTTTTTCGGACCTGGATCCTGTTCCTATTGTTGCATACATGACAGATATAGAACTAACCAAAGTTGCTAATATTTTCGAAGCACTTCCTAAAAAATCGATAGTAGAAATAGATCAATTTGTTGAACAGGGATTTGGCTTTGTTGATATGATAAATATTTTAAAGGCTATTTCAAAGGATGATCCCAAAATTTACTATAACCGTTCCGCAGCAAAAGATAAATTTTAAGCATTTTGATGCACAGATTTTTAATTATGGAATGTCTTTACCAAACAGATGATATAATTAATTAAATAAAACTTATGAAAAAAAGAGGTGAACATGAGGACTTTTTCATTTCATTCACATAAAAGCGGTTCAGGCAGAACCATGATCATGATTAATGTTGGTGAAACTTTATGTATTCAAGGTTGTAACGTTTTAATGATTGATTTGGATTTTAGTGCATCAGGATTACCTGTGTTTTCTTCAACGCAGCAGCCAAGTCCTATATTTTCACCAGAAAATTTATTCCGGTTAGATATACACAATAAAGATAATTTACAATACAGTAAATATCTGAATTCAGATAAGGACTTAGTTAATCAATTTGAGATTAAGCTTCCTGGATTAATTTCTTGTTTTAATCAATACGATAAAGAATTATCTGAAACATTGAAAAAAACGATAATCAATCAAAATTTAGGTCGATATTTTAAGTATTTACCTGTGTATGAAACAAGATCAAGTCTCCAACACCCTATTGAAGGCCGAATGTTCATGGTGCCCCTTGGAGGGTATTTCAAATATAACAAAATGGACAAACATTTAAACAAATTAACGAATTGGACATATATCCCACCGTCTTGCAAGAACAAAGATATTGAAAATATTAAAATATTACAAAAAATTATCAAAGAACTCGATGAAGTTATTGTCAATCATGATTCAACTTCCAGACCTACCTTTGTCAGCGAGTTAATATCTTCTGCAAAACATATCATTTCTGAAGTTTGTAATGTAAATATTGATTACGTATTAATTGATCAAAGAGCCGGTCAGTCAGGAATAGGCTGTACGATTGATAAAAGCATAGATGGAATGATTCTCGTTGGTACACCAACCAAAGGAAATTTGTCAGGGTTACTCAACTTTGTCAATTCTACTGGTAGTAATAAAAATAGCAATGATAAAGATAACGTTAAAAATTTTGTTTTTGATAAAAATTTGCCGCCAGTTGTTGGATTAATACTTACGAATATTCCCGAAAGAATTGGTAGTGACAAAGGTTTGCTTGACTATGCACAAGTTATAGAAACAAATTTAGCCCATACCGGCTGGAATGATCTTCTGGGCATTATTGATCATTCTCGCAATCAATCTTTTATGCGAATCCCGCATAAGAAGCTCAATTATTATTATTCTGCTAGTTGTGCAAACTATCACATTGAGGAGCATCCTTTCCAAAAAAATGAAACTATTAAGCATACAGCTACAATTAGAGAGTTTTGGAAAATAATCGGAAATGTGGGAGAGGAGGATAAAACTAATTATAAAGACGCTTTTTTGTTGGCAAAATATGATCCTGATTTACGCATTTATGATCAAACTTTAAAAAATAGAGAATATATATGGAACTTTTCTAATGTTGAAATTAGTTTTGAAAGTTTAACTAGTATAATTGCTTCTCATTTGCGAGAATTAACAGTGGGTATACATGAAGATGCTGTGACCAATGCCAGAAAAGAATGGTTAGAAAATAAAATTCCTTTAGTAGATAATTCTGTAACAAATCCATTTGTCTTTTATTATCGTGCAATTGCTGCGTCAAAAAATAATCATTACCAGGATGCCCTTAAAATGTTTAAGGAATACGATGAATTGCTTAATAAAAGAATTGAATTATTGCCTCAAACGCTTCAGCATGATTGGTTGGGAGACTGGCGAAGTAGTTATCAAAGTGCTAAAGTTTTACTTAAAACAAATTCAAATAATAGAGTTGAAATTGTTCATAATTTTGTCGATGCATTAAAACGAATTAATTGGTTAGGTGAAAAATCAAACCAATACAGTTGGCCTTTTAAAGAAAGTTTTATAGCAGATCGAAAATTAGAAATATTAATTGAATTTGCCAAATTTCAAAAATCACAAAAAAAATATGAAGAAGCCATAAATATTATAGAAAAAATCTATAAACTTGAAACTTCTCTTCAAGTAGTTGAAGTTATAGAATTAAATTTTCAATGTGCACAATCCTTATTCTTGAACGGTGAAAAAGAACAGGGGATTGTGGCATTAAATGATCTATGGAATAAACATATTACTGAAAAAAGTAAAAATCCGCGCTTAAGGGATGATTTAGCGTATCAATATATTCGAGCAGTTATGGAATGGTACTGGGCATCTAAATCTAATGATAAAGATATTTTATTAAAAGTACTCAAAAGATGCTCGGAATGGAAAAATGCTGTTAATAATAAAAAAATTCAGATCACAGATAAAGACAGGGCAAAGGCATATTTTTATTTTGGTGGAGCTATAATTGAAAATTTACTAAATGGGGATGAGACAACAGAGCTTGGAAAAAGAGAAGGTATTGTAAAGGCACTCAAACATTTTGAGGCGGCAGTTTTAAGACATGAGGATTGGCCAATAGCTCATTTTGCTTTGGCGATTGGTCGTTCCCTTCAATGGCAATCATTTCAAAATATTTCTGAAGAAATTCAACAACCTGTTAAAGCGATACAGTATGAAGATATGGACGAAACAACAACAATTGAATCTGATATTCATGAATCAAGAATGCTTGAACAGGACACCAGAAAACGAGATGCTTTTTATGCTTATGAACAAGCCTTTGCTTTTTATAAGGATAGCGAACACTTCTTTGATAGTAAACCAGCAGCTAAACTTGCTGATTCAATCGTACTGGCATTGCTTGATCTTAACAATCGTTTTGAATTGATAGGTGATTACAGAACTGCTTTTGATAGATGGCTGAGAGAATTAGGCAAACCCAGCATGCTGAAAGAAAAAGAAGTCAAGACAATTATTAACAATATATTGACCGACAATTCTAATAAGGAGATTTCATAATGTCGACCCAGTATTGTTTATTTTTTTCCTTTAAAGGTGGTGTTGGACGAACATCTGCAATGATGAATACTGCACAACATCTGGCAAAGATGAAAAAAAGAGTAATGTGCATAGATTTAGATTTACCTGCACCTGGTATTGATGTGTTTGATCGTGTAGAGGGCGCAGGAAAACCTTCTTATAATCCAACAAAATTTATGTATGCTCAAGATAACCCTGACGATGCACAAAATGAAACAATATTTCGAGGCGGTCATATTCCATTAAATTGTCCTGAGTTGAAAACCTATATACCAAAATCTCCAGGGGGATTTCTTGATTTTTGCAAAGACTACCTTTTATCTAGTGGCAAATATGAACTTACACCTTCAAATGAAGAGCATAAAGTTATTCGAAAAATTGACACATCTAAAAATAAAAGTAAAACTGATTTTAATCCTGAATTATTACCAAAACTGTACTATCCAGGTAAACTAAAAGATCGAAAAATTAATTATAATGATGTGAAAGATAGGGATAAATATTTATTCTTGCTACCTAAAGACGAAACTGTCGAGGGTGATATTATTATGATGCGAGTCGGTAACCATGATGATGCAGATAACTTTGATAAATTATTGGCATCAATTGATGTGGAGGATTTAGACCCTGGTTTGAGTATACCTATCAAAGAACGTACAATGAGGGATCAACCAGAATTTGTAACATATTTAAAAAATGAAATAGAAGAAAAAATACGACCGGATTATGTGCTCGTAGATGGAAGACCAAGCATGGATCCAATCAGTCGCTTTGCCATGACATGGTTTGCCAATTGTATCGTCCTTGCATTTAATTTAAACCCTTGGAATCTAAATGGAATTATAGGTGTTTACGATAAATTGGCCAAAAATTCACCTTGTCTAAAAGGGACGCAGAATATAATTCTTTTAGCTTCACCCATACCAGAATTTGCACAACGCTCTGATTTGTATACAGATCAGTTTGACAGGATTGAACATGAAATGAGCGAAGCAAGCAATAGTGGATATAATCGTTCTTCTCGACCGATTGAGGTTCCACAAACAGATGTTTTATTACTACGTGATGTGTTAATTTGTGATATTGAACCATATCATCCTGCTTGTCGTGCTTATAAAGAGTTAGCCCAACTCATTGTGGCCGGTAATCATCAGGATGTAAAAAATGCGATTGACAACGCTTTATCAAGGAACAGTGAAGCTGAAAAATTGATTGAATTTGATCAACTTGAACGAAGATATCATCGCATGAATGAAGCCATTGCCAATGAACATGGTAAAATTTACCTGCGGATGGGGCAGGAGCAAAAAGCTCTATTACTATTTGAACAGGCCTGGAATATAATTGACGATCAACAAAGATATGATAAACAGAAACAAGAGGGGGTTCATCATGTACAGATTATATCGCCATATGTTTTAGATACAGCCTATCAACTGGTTGAGACAATTAGAATTATAGCCACCAAAAGTTTAGATTATATTATCAAAAAAGGTAGTTTTCTAGGTGAAAAAAAGAAGGAAATTGTTGAATCTCAGTTAACAGCACTTAATGAAGCAATTGACATACTGTTTAGGGTTAAAGAATTAGAGGATAACATAGAGTTCGAAGAAATCACAGATCAGGCGTTTGCCCCATTTATTGCATTAGAGGCAAATATTTATTTTTTGATTGCACAATTTTTTAAAGAACAAAATAACCCTCGTTATAAAGAAAAAATGAAATCTGCTCTTGCTTATTTTACAAAAGCAATTGATCTAAATCATAAGAATGCTGATTACTACTATGGACGAGCTTTAGTTAATCTGTCATTAGGAACGTTTGATTCAAGTTTTAACATTGAAAAGTCTATAGAAGATTTTGAAGCAGCCGCAAAAAACAAAAATACTTTTTCAGCGGCGTTGCAAAAAGCTGGACAGTACTATTTTTCACTTGCTTTTCAATTTAAAAGTAAAAATGGAAATATAAAACATTTTCCTGCTTTTACTGAAGTACCCCCTTTTGTTGAGCAATTTACATTGCAAAGAGAATCTAATAATGATGAACTATTTTACGAAAATGGTAGTTTAGATTTCGTTAACGGAAAGCATTATTTAGAAAAGGCAAGACTAACGCTTAAAGATTCAGTTGACAAACAACAGGATGCTGCACTTTCTCACTTTTATCTTGGACTGATAAAACTGCTGTATACCACAATTCTTGAAAACAAAGAAGAACAGAAAACAGAGATTGAAAATCTATACAAGGTAGCTTTAGGGCATTTTAGTGACGCGACACTTTATAGACCCAGTTTTGCGCCAGCTTATCTTTATAGTGGTCTTACCCAATTTTTACTAAATGCCCTGTATGTGGATGAAAATCCAATACTTTGTAGTATCCGATTTCGTCAAGCATTTTATAAAATGGAACATTTTATTCAACTAAATTTTGAAAAACTTGTTTCTGATAGGAATATAGCTGATAAAAAATTAAAAAATCGCGAACCGTTTTATTTTGATGGTGAGCCAGGAAAAGATATTGATCAAATTAAAGATTCAATAACTAATGATTTTTATGACTTTCCGCTCACCTTGGAAAAAAAATCTGGGTTTCCATCGTTAATCAAGATTTTACGACCTGACAAACGTGACAAGGTTGATGAACAATTTATTGATATGATTGAAAGTAAGTTAAGTTAACTTAGAAAGTAAATTAAATGGCAAAGTGTGTTTTTTTAAGTTATGCTTCAAAGTACAAAAACCAGGTTCATGGATTGGCTTATGATATTGTCTCGGCTGGGCATGAGGTATGGTTGGACCGTTATGCATTAGAACCTGGAGTTATTAGTTGGTCTGAAAAAATTTTCAATAGCGTTACCCAATCAACCCATTTTATTTTATTTAGCTCGCCATCCGCGCTAAAAAGCAAATGGGTTCGTTTAGAGTGCGCCATAGCTGATGCCTTTGATATCCCTCGTTCAATTATAAATCTGAAAACATGTGAACCAGTCCAAAACATTTTTGGTGAGCGCTGGAATGAAAATAATAAAATATCATGTTATGATCTACGTTCTGGAGAAAAACGATCATCAGATTGGAATCGCTTTATAATTACACTTGACAAGGAAAAGGTCTTAAAAAATGGTTTGCCACAATTTTCAATAAATAAACACGATTGGGAATTACTTTGGAAACAGTATCATTTACCTGAATTTAACAAAGCATGGGAACAGAACGAACGAGAACCAGGCCATATAAAATATCTTGAACAACTTGAACAAGTGCTTAATTTTTTTACGAAAAATGAATCAGACAAAAATTTGGCATCAAATTATATTATCACTTTTTTAAATAAATATTTTTATTCCCGATTACAATGGTATAAAAAATGGTATTATTTTGCTTCAAATCCAGAAACGCAATTATCTTCGAATATATTGAAGTATAACGCACACAATTTTTCTATGAGAATGACATCTATAGATCCAGGTCCTGTTCTGTCTATGTTTAGTAAATTTGAGCGTAGCAATGATTGGGATCGTGATACTTTGTTTAATCATGCAATAATGGCATCGTATGGCGCTGATTATGAGTAAAATTATATATTTACAACGTTTATCATTGATAATACATTGATTTTTATGCAATTTTTTAACTTCTTAACCAGTAATGTTTGCTTTGCCTTTTACTAATAGAAAAAAAATTGGAGGTCTATTACATGAATTTAAAAAAAACACTACCTTGGTTTATTTCGTTCAACTTTATTATTTATATATCTGTTTTTATGGGAAGAATTTTACGCGATTCATATTTATTCACACAACAATATGGCGAAAAAATTTTTCCGATTGTGCTAATTTTAAATGCATTTATAATAACTTATGTCAGTAGTTCTCTTGACAAATGGGATCAAAAGCTTGGTCGTAAGCTTTTTTTTAGTATTTCATTTGGCGGTAGTGCAATTTTTTTCTTATTGTTTGGATTTCTCTTTCATCCAAAAGTAGCCATTTGGTTCCCTTTTATTGAAAACATTTCCATCTATAAATTATCTACAGCTTTTATTTTTTATTTAGTTGCTGAAACGCCTATATTTCTTTCCATGAACCTTATCTGGGTTATAACTGCCGATTATTTTACAGAACAGCAAGGTCAAAAATCATATCCGATAATATCTTCAGCTGGTCTATTGGGTATTGCAATTGGCGCATTAATAACATTGTTGAGTGGCAAAATTTTTCCATTGTATTTTTTAAATTTTTTGTGGTCTTTTTTATGCGCTTTGCTTTTTGCTTTTTCACTATTTATTCTGACCTATTGCCCAAAACTTCCTGTTATTGAAGATGTAGTAGGTGATGAGGATTCTTCCGAAAATGAAAATATTGAACTGCAGGTCAAAAAAAATACAATGTTTTATTCTTTGTTTTTTTATTTATTTATTCTTTTTAAAAACTATTATAAAAAATTGAAAGGTGAATTTAAATGGATGTATGGATATAGATTTATGTGGCTGTTTTGTATTGTAACCATTTGTAATTTTTCTCTTCTGGCCATTTTTGACCAAACATTAGCCAATGGTGCTATTCATTTAGGGGTGGAACCAAAAGACCTAACCACAATGTTAGCCAAGTTTACTTTTGCCTTTGGTATTGGAGCTGCTTTGTTTCAATTTTATCTATTTCCAAAGATATTAGACAAACAAGGTGTCGCAAAGGTTAACATGTATGCACCCCGCTTTATGTTTTTAGGCGCTATGAGCTATTTGCTTTTTGCCAGTGATTTCCTGGAACCTGTTTGGAAAATTTTAGATATAAATACAGAATCATATTTATTGAATATTATTATTGCTGCTCGTATTGCTGGATGGGTTGCTGAATATCTATTTAATCAATCCATGTTGCCATTTGTATATGGCGCAATGCCCAGTCAGGATGAAAGCCGTGGGAGATATTTAATTGAAGGCCCTGTTACTGCAATTACTAATGGTTCTGTTGGTATATTCTTATTATTATATTTTCAGTTTTTTCAAACAGAATCTTCGGGGTACGGTTATAAGCTTGATTTGTTATTTGTTTTTGCATTGATTGCATCTGGATTAATGTGGATGTGGTCCCGTCAAATGATTCCAGAATTTCGAAAAGTTTTGAGAAAACGATCTATGGAAGGCGAACTATCTGATGACAATTTCAATATAGCCTATCGACCGGACTTGCTGGATGATATTGGCATTATTGAAGCAGACTTAAAATCCTATAAAAGGGATACTAAACGTTTTCCAAAACAAGTTCGATTGTTACGATTATCGACTGGCATTGATTCTATATCCAAGCTGGAAAAATTTGCTTTAGCACAAGATATACACCCGAAAAACCGGGCTGAAGCAATCAAGCAACTCATCTCTCTTGATGCTGCTGAACCTTTTGAAAAAATCTTTATTGACTATGAAAATAAGGAAGAATTACCGCATCCAGCAGAAATTGATGTCATTGGAATGGCAGGGATTAAACTTGGACTGACATCAAGATTGAAAAAATGCTTTGAAAAATGGCTGGAAATAGATTCACAAGATAAAGATAAAATTCGTATTATTTTGAAGCATTTAACCTCAATGGGTCTTGATGGTGCCTTGATTGTTGGAAAATATATTGATACCTATCCGGATCGTTTTGAGTATACCAATGCCTTATCTGAATTAGATTTATATGTTATCGCTGCAGAATTAGGAAG